>FWPU01003861.1_pt1 | contig 36400 bp, 30 predicted proteins | sample 2228361 | NCBI WGS metagenome assembly FWPU01 (sample SAMEA103939777, study PRJEB20133) | metagenome
TGGCGGCCGATCTGCGTCGCATCGCTGCGTCGCTCGTCCTTATGGGTCCACCAACCCACCGCGTCCTCGCTCCTTGCGCTGCTCGCATCTCTGCCGCCGGGCTCGGTCCGGCCCAATAGGGACACCCCCTAGCGGCCCCCGCCGAGCTGCACGGAGGCAGCCTCGAGCAGCTCCTCGTAGCCGCCGCGCGTGTCGGGGAACGTCGCCAGCCCGGCGCGTACCCGCGCCAAGAGCGGCGGCGTGCCCGGGGCTTTCCCCTCGAGCGAGGCCAGCGTCGTCGACAACAGCCGCTCGGCCGAGGGGCGGTCGATGTCGTAGAGGAGCACCGCGAAGCGGCCTCCGCCGAGCCAGGCCACCACGTCGCTCGAGCGGAACGCGCGCCGGAGACGCGCCGCCAACGACAGCCGCACCTCGTCGGCCTCGACTCTCGGCAGGGCAGCCACACCGGCGTCGAACAGCATCAGCGCCAGCGGGCGGCCCCGGCGAGCCAGCGCCACGGCCCGCTCGCACGCGTCCTTGAGGTACGGCTCGGCGAACGCGCCGGTGAGCGAATCGACCGTGGCGACGCGTTGCTCGGCCAGCGAGCGCTCGGCGCAGGCGCGCACCCTCGCGGCGAGCTCGCGCGGGAGCCACGGGCGGGCGACGAAGTCGTCGGCCCCGGCCTCGAGCGCTCCCATGCGCGCGGCCGGCCCGTCGTCGGCGGACAGCGCCACGACCGGGAGCCTCCGCCAGCGGAGATCGGCCCGCACCGCGCGCAACAGGTCGAGCCCGCCCGCCAGGTCGAGCGAGAGGACGAGCGAGGCGGGTTGCACGCGATCCAGCTCGTCGAAGAGCGACTCGGGCCGCAGGCACGGCTCGACCGAGAGGCGGTGCGGGGCGAGCTGGGTGGCCAGCTCGGCGAGCTCCTGCCGATCCTCGTCGGCGGCGAGCACGGTGGCTCCATCGCGGACGCGGGCGAACATGCGGGCCGCGCGAAAGAGCGCGGCCGCGTCCGGAAGCGGCGGGAGAAAACCTGCGGCACCGGCGCGCACCGCCTGAAGGCGCGCGGAGTGGCTGCCGTCGCGCGAGAGGACGACGATGGGGCCCAACCCGGCCGCGACGAGCCGGTCGATGCTCTCGATGGGCGTGTGCCCCAGGGCGACGAAGAGCACGTCGGGCCGGGCCGGCGCGGCGGCGAGCACCGAGGCCACGTCCGCGTGCGCGCGCACCGGCACCCCGCGCGAGGCCGCCTCGGTGCAGCTCAGCCATAGCTCTCCCGGGCCGTCGACGAGCCACACCTCGAGCTGGCGATCGGAGGACTCGGTGTCGATGGGCAGCTCGCCCGAGGTGCGCTCCACCTTGTCGGCAAGCGCCTCGACGAGCCCGGCCAGCTGCGCGCTCGATGCGGCGGAGAGCGGACCGCGGGACGTAGCGGCGAGATGCTCGATGAGGCGCGCCAGCCGGCTGATCTCCGGAAAGCCGTACGACGCCCCGCTGCCGTAAAGCTGGTGCGCGTGCCGCCGAATGGCCTCGAGGCTCGGCCCGTCGGCGCCGCGACCCATCGCTCGCAGGGCCTGTCGCATCTCGCTGACCTGCTCGCGCGCCTGCGAGAGGTAGTCGGCGGTCATCTCGAGCGTGGCCTCGAGGTCGAGCTCTTGCGCGAGCCCCGGGTGGTCGTCCGGGGCCGGTGCGAAGTCCGGCAACCGAGAGAGTGCCTGCCTGAGCTCGTCCGCGGCGATGGGCTTGTGCAGCACCATGTCGACGCCGCAGCTCTGGAGCAGGTGCGTGCGGCTCTTCAGGTCGCGGAAGAACGCCGAGACGAAGACGATGCGCAGCTCCCCGTTGCCGAACCGTTCCCGAAGCCGCTTCGCCAGCTCGTCGCCGCGCATGCCGGGGAGCAGCCCGTCGAGGAGCACCGCCCGCGGAGGCTCGTCGCCGATGAGCCGGAGCGCCTCCTCTGCCGAGCGGACGCACACGCTGGTGAGCCCCATCGACGCCAGCGTGGCCTCGGCGATGCGCTGGAATGCCGGGTCGTCGTCGACGACGAGCACGCTGCTCTTGCGCGGCGAGGCGGGCTGGGCCGGGCTCATCTGCGGTCCTGTTCGCCGGCGAAGGCTTCACCGCCGGCGCCGCCCGCCATCGGAACGAGCCGCACCCGTTCCTCGTACAACGCGGCGCCCTCGCCCATGTCGGTGAGCCGCGCGCGGGTGAGCGCGTTGGCGCAGCGCCCGTCGCGCAGGTGGCCTCCCTTGGCGGTGAGGGCGACGTCGCGGCGCTGGCGCACGTCGTGCCGCACCCGCACCCGCATGCGCCCCAGCGCCGACTCGAGCCAGGCCACCTCGCCGTCGGCGATGCCGAAGGCCGCGTCCGGGTGGACGGTGACCGTCGCCGGGCCCTCCTCCGGGCGAGCCCACTGCGACGACTGCGACTTCTCGGTCGAGAGCGCCATGAGCGAGAGGGGGTACGCGCCCGGTGCGGTCGCCTCCGACGCGGGCGGTTGGTGGATCAGGTTCACCTTGCCCGACGGCGTTCTGGACTTCCGGTCGGCGAACAGCACCTTCGGGGCGAGCGGGCTCCTGACCGAGCGGCGCTCGAGGTCGTCGACAATAATGCCGTGCTTGCCGAGCGTCGGAGCGATGATGCGCTCCTTCCACTCGCGCGCCGTGCCGCGCATCGCGTCGCTCAGGCCGACCCGCTCGGCGAGGGCCTGCATGATCTCGAGGTCCGTCTTCACGCCGTCGGGCGGCGGCACCACCGGCCGCGAGGCGCCCACCCAGTGGTTTCCGTACGCGCCGAGCAGATCGTCGTCCTCGAGCAGGGTGGTCGTCGGCAGCACCACGGTGGCGCAGCGCGCTGTATCGGTGAGGAAGGAGTCGACGACGACGACCAGCTCGCGCGTGCGCAATGACTCGGCCACCCGCACCGAGTCCGGAAGCATCGCCACGGGGTTGCCGCACGTCACCCAGACGGCTCGGATCGGCGGGTGGACGGCAGACATCACGTCGTCGCCGAAGGTGATTTCGCAGATGGACCGCGGCGCGGCGGCCCTGCCCTTCACGAACGACACGTCGAACGCCTTGCGGCGAGCGTAGTAGTACGAGACGCCGCCGCCGCTGATGCCGAGGTTGCCGCTCACCGCCGCGAGCGCGTCGAGGGCACGCACGATGGCTGCTCCATTGGTGCGCCGGGCCATGCCCCACCCGACCTGGATGTTCGTCGGCTTCCCAGGACCGAGGCGCCTGGCGAGGTCTTCCGCGGCGCGCGGCGAGACGTCGGCTTCGTGGCACCACCCTTCGACGCTCTTGCCAAAGGCCATCGCCCGGAAGTCGTCGAGGTGATCGCAGTACGAAGGCGCGTCGGCGTCTGTCCACCCGCGTTCGAAGAGGACGCGCGCCACCGCCATCGCCAGGGCAAAGTCGCCTCCGGGGCGCACCTGCCAGAAGCCGTCGCAGAGCGAAGCGGCGCGGTGGTGCACCGGGTCCACCAGCGCCAGCGACGCACCCTTGGCCTTCGCGTCCTTGAGGATGGGCAACAGGTGCGGGCTCGAGACGTGAACGTTCTTGCCCCAGAGAATGATGTTGCGGCTGTTGAGCAGGTCGAACACGTCGTTCGAGTCCTCGACGCCGAAGTCCTCGAGCTGCGCCGCGTCGCCCGCTCCGCTGCAGATGTCGCCGCGCTTGACGGTGACCGGGCCGAAGCGCTCGAAGAAGTAGTCGCACAGCGTCTTGAGCAGGCCCAGGCTGCCGCCGCTTCTGTAGTGGAAGATGGCCGCGGGCCCGCTCTCTTCCCGGATGCGGAGCAGCCGCTCGGCGATGAACGAGAGCGCCTCGTCCCAGCTCGCCGGTAAGAGCTCGCCGCCGCGGCGCATCAACGGCGTCGTCAGCCGGTCCGAAGCGTATTGCCGCTCGAGGAACAGGCTGGTGCGGTAGCAGAGAAAGCCGTTGGTGACCGGGTGCTCCTTCTCGCCGCGCATCCGTGTCACCCGGCCGTCTTCCACCGTGGCGACGATGCCGCAGGCGTCGGGGCAGTCGCGGTTGCAGACCGTGCGCTCGAGCTTTGCCATCTCGCCCCGCACCTTACGACACCGCTTCCACCGGCAGGCGAGCAGACGTCGGCCGGCGTGCTGCAGCGAGCCCCCGACTCGACCCGACTCGAGCGTTGACAGCATGCAGGCAGATTCATAGTGTCATGCTGTCATCCCCGCTCACGAGGCGGGGCCCCGCCCAAGCATGTCGAAGCAGCTCACCATTCGAGGCGTGACGAAGGAGCTCTCGCGCCGACTCGAGAAGCTGGCCGAAGCGCGCGGCCAGAGCGTGAACGCGACCGTGCTGCAACTTCTCGAGCGGGCGGTGGGCATCGACGGGCGGCGCGAACGGTTGGCGCAATACGCGACCTGGACGGCGGAAGACCTGAAGGACTTCGAGGAAGCGCTCCGCGCACAGCGCGTCGTCGACCGGCGCCTGTGGGAGTGACGTGCGGCTGGTGCTCGACACGTCGGCGTACTCGCATCTTCGAGCCAACCACGCCGAGGTCATCGATCGAGTCGCGGCGGCGGAAGTCGTCTACCTGCCGACGACCGTGCTGGGCGAGCTCGAGGCGGCGTTCCGGCTTGGCCGGCGCGCCGCGGACAACCGGCTGAAGCTCGAGGAGTTTCTCGACGAGGAATTCGTCGAGGTGCTGACCATCACGGCCGACGTCGCTCGGCGCTACGGCGAGCTCTTCGCCGAGCTCAAGCGCGCGGGTACGCCGATCCCGGTGAACGACATCTGGATAGCCGCCGCGACGATCCAGGCAGGGGCACACCTGCTCACCTTCGACCGCGACTTCGACCGAATTCCGCGCCTCGACCGCACGGTCCTCGTTCATTGAGGGTCGGCTGCTTCGCGATTCCGAGGTGACGACTCGCCGAGACGCTGCTCCGCGACGTCTGCGACATCGCCCCGCCGAAGAACGGCTGGGCGCTCGCCGGGGTTCGCCTGGCTGCTGCACAGCTCGGGCGGGCTCCGGGTCAGGACGGGTGGGCCGTGGATCAGCGAACCGCCATGTCGTCGATGCATTCATCTCCGCTCGGTCGATACCTCGATCCGCAGCAGCACCTGGATCGGCTCCTGTGGGCCGCAGAGCGGGCGCTCGCCGCCGCGCCGCTCGATGCGCGGGCGACGCTCGGCCGAGTGGTCGAGCTCGGCAGGGAGCTGGCGACCCGGGTCGATCGCCACGCGGTGCGGCTGTACGTCGAGCTCCACCGCGCGTCGGTGTCGTGGCCGCGATCGCCGGCGTTCAACCTCGCCCGGAGGCTGCTGCAAGAGCTCGGCAACTTCCTCTACGCACCCGAGCGGCTCGGCACGACGTCTTTTCTGGCGCGCGCGGTGGCGATGTTCTCGCACGAGCGTCGGAGAAAGCGCCGCCGCCGGTAGGCGTGGGCGAGGACAGCGACCGGTCCGACGTTCGCAGCGGAGCACTCGCCTCGCCCCGGCACGACCATTCGACCCGGCGCGGTCGCGCTTGAGCCGCCGCGTGCCTTGACGCTATGCCTGTGACGTACCTTTCGCCCCGGAGCGCTCGATGAGCGACACCAACGGCCGCCGCACCTTGAGCTTCACCCTGAACGGTCAGGCCTGCCGGGCGAGCTACACCGAAGACGACTCGCTGATGACGGTGCTCCGCAACGGCTGCGACATCGTCTCGCCCAAGAACGGCTGCGCTCCGCAAGGCCAGTGCGGCTGCTGCACGGTGATGCTCGACGGCAAGGCGGTGGTGAGCTGCGTCATCGATCCGCAGAAGGCCGAGGGCAAGGAGGTGTGGACCCTCGAGGGCCTGCCCCAGAAGGAACGGGACATCTTCAAGGAGTCGTTCGTCTGGGCCGCGGGCCTCCAGTGCGGCTTCTGCATCCCCGGCATCGTCATGCGCGCGCACTGGCTCATCGGGAAGAACCCGAAGCCCTCGCGCGAGGAGATTGCAAAACAGCTCGGGCCGCACCTGTGCCGCTGCACGGGGTACGTGAAGATCATCGACGCCATCGAGCTGGCCGCGGCCCGGCTCCGAGGCGAAGCGGCCCCCGCGTTCGATTGGTCGGGGAAGATCGGCAGCTCGCTCCCCAAGTTCGAGGGCGGCGAGCTGGCATTGGGCGAGCGGCGCTACATCGACGACCTCAAGGTCGACGGCATGCTCTTCGGAGCGGTCCGCCTGTCGGACCACCCGCGCGCCCTGGTGAAGCGCATCGACGTGTCGAAGGCGAAGGCGCTGCCGGGTGTGGAGGCCGTGGCCACCTGGCGCGACGTGCCGGGCCAGCGCTTTCAGGGGCTCATCTACAAGGACTGGCCCATCTTCGTCGCCGAGGGCGAGGAGACCCGCTACGTGGGAGACGTGCTGGCCGCGGTCGCCGCCGTCGACGAGCAAGTCGCCCGCAAGGCCGCCGCGCTGATCGAAGTCGAGTACGAGGTCCGCGAGCCCATCACCAACCCGCACCAGGCGCTCGAGCCTCGAGCTCCGAAGCTGCACGGCAAGGGCAACCTCCTCTCCGTCTCGCGTTTCCGACGCGGCAACCCGGACGAGGCCGAGAAGACGTCGGCCCACGTGGTGACGGAGACGTTCCAGACGCAGTTCATCGAGCACCTCTTCCTCGAGCCCGAGAGCTGCCTGGTTCTGCCGCCCGGCGCTGCGCCGCCGATTCCGCCGGGCCTGGCCGACGGCGCGGGCGAGAGCCACCTGGCCCGCAAATGGACGCTCTACAGCCAGGGCCAGGGCGTGTTCGACGACCGCCGCCAGGTCGCCTCGGCCATGGGCATGAAGGAGGACGAGCTCGAGGTGGTGCTCGTCACCAACGGCGGCGCCTTCGGAGGCAAGGAGGACCTGTCCATTCAGGCCCAGACGACGCTCCTGGCCAGATTGACGGGCAAGCCCGTGCGGCTGACGCTCTCGCGCGAGGAGTCGATCCGGCTCCACCCGAAGCGCCACCCGATCGAGATGACGTACACGGTCGGCTGCGACGAGAAGGGCCGGCTCACCTTCGTGCGCGCGCGGATGATCGGCGACAAGGGCGCGTACGCGTCGGTGGGCAGCAAGGTTCTCGAGCGCGCCGCGGGCCACGCCACGTCGGCGTACAAGGTCGACCACGTCGACGTCGAGGCCAGGGCCGTCTACACGAACAACCCGCCGTGCGGAGCCATGCGCGGCTTCGGCGCCAACCAGGCCGCGTTCGCCATGGAGTCGTGCATGGACATGCTGGCCGAGAAGGTCGGCATCGACGGCTGGGACATTCGCTACCTGAACGCGCTCGACGTGGGAGATCGCTTCGGCACCGGCCAGCGGCTCACCGCGTCGGTGGGCCTCAAGGCCACCCTCGAGCTGGTGAAGGACGACTACAAGCGCGCGAAGTACGCCGGCATCGCCTGCGGCATCAAGAACTGCGGCATCGGCAACGGAGTGCCCGAAGAAGGCCGCGCCCGGCTCACCGTCTCGAAGGACGGCAAGCGCGTCGAGCTCTTGCAGGGCTACACCGAGATGGGCCAGGGCCTCTACACCATCTGCATGCAGATCGCTTCCACCGTGACCGGGCTCGATCCGCGCGTGTTCGTTCCGGTGGTGAACACCTCGCAGATGGTGGACTGCGGCATGACGACCGCCTCGCGGGCCACGGTGTTCGCCGGCCGGGCGGTGCAGGACGCGGCCGAGAAGCTGAAGGCCGACCTCGACGCGCACGGCGGGCGGCTCGAGGCGTTGGCCGGTCGGTCCTACGAGGGCACGTTCGCCATCAGCTACACCACGTCGCTGGAGAACGAGACCGACGAGCCGGTGACGCACATGGGCTACTCGTTCGCCACGCAGGTGTGCATCCTCGACGAGCAGGGGCGCATTCAGAAGCTCATCGCCGCGCACGACGTGGGCCGGGTGCTGAACCGCAAGCTGCTCGAGGGGCAGCTCGAGGGCTCGATTCACATGGGCCTGGGCTTCGCCCTCACCGAGACGCTCGAGGTGAAGGACGGCCGCATCGTGAACGGCACGTTGCGCAAGCTGGGCGTCTTGAGGGCGTCGGACATGCCCGAGCTCGACATCCGCTTCGTCGAGGCGCCGCTGCCCGACGGCCCGTACGGCGCCAAGGGCGTGGGAGAGATTGGCCTCGTACCCACCGCCGGGGCCGTGGCCAACGCGCTCTACAAGTTCGACGGCAAGCGCCGCACCCGGCTTCCCATGAAGGACAGCCCGGCGGCGAAGGCGATGAGCGTCGGGCGGTAGGGCCACGTCGCGGCAGCCGAGCGCCGTGAACGGCCCGGGTTGTCGCCCTAGGGGGTACCGGCAGTGCACGCGCTCCTTGCCGGAATAGGGCGAGACCGCGGGTGGGCGCCGTTGGCGACGGCGGTGGCACCACGGCGAATTCCGGCGCCCGCACCTCGAGCCTTGGAAACGCCGCCAGAATGCAGTTTCCTCTACCCGTGCTGGGTGAAGTCGACCAGGTAGACGGGTGCCTTGGGAATGCCGGGCGCGTGCGTCCCCGCGATCGGCCCGGCATGCCTCTCGCTCTCGGGCGTGCCGCCGCGTTCTGGCTCCTGCTCGCGGCCCCCGCTGCCGCGCAGGACGGCGGTGCCGGATGCGACGGGGGCGATTGCACCTGCTCCAGCAGCGGCTGCACGTGCCCGGGCGCAGATGTCTGCGCCCTGTGGTGCGGCGACGACTGCGCGCTCCGCTGCGCCACCAGCAGCGTCTGCCAGGCCTCCTGCGCCGACCGCTGCGTCGCCCGCTGCGAATCGAGCGGCGACTGCACGCTGCAGGCTGGCCAGGACGCCGCCATCCTCTGCGTCGGCACCGGCACCTGTCGCGGAGTCTGCGGCCCGGATTGCTCGGCGGAGTGCCGCCAATCCACCCGCTGCACGGTCGACACCGGCGATCGCTCGTCGTTGCAGTGCAGCACCTCCAGAGGTTGCAGCTGGACGTGTGGAGAGTCGTGCCGGCTGGTGTGCGACGACTCGGGCGCGTGCGCCTTCGATGCTGGCAACGGCCTCTGGCTCGAGTGCTCGGGCTCGGGCGGGTGCGACGGGCGGTGCCTGGCGGGCTGCACGGCCAGTTGCTCGGGCAGCGGCGACTGCAACCTGCGCGTCGGGGCAGACTCCGGCGTCACCTGCACCGGCAGCGGCACCTGCCGCGTGAGCTGCGAGGGACCCTGCTCGGTCGACTGTTCGGGAACCGGCGGCTGCTCGCTCACGTGCGACGGCGTGCCCCGACCGGTGGAGCTCGGCGGAAGCGCATCGTGCTTCCCCCCGGGCGGCGGCGCGGGCCAGCCAGACGGCGGTCCCCCGGCGGTGGGCGGCGGCCTTCGGCGGTACCGCGTCGGCTGCGACTGCGCCAGCGCGGGCTGGATGCAGCCCGCGGCGGTGGTGGCCCTGGCGCGGCGGCCTGCTCGACGAGCACCGGCGCGGCGCGAGGGCCCGGCCGCCTTCACCGTCAGCCGAGCGACAGGCGCCGTTCGGGCGGGCGACAGCCGGCCTCGTCCCTGCTAGGAGCGGCGGCATGTACATCGCGATGAATCACTTCCGGGTCGACCCGGAGAAGACCGCCGAGTTCGAGGACGCGTGGCGCACGCGCCAGAGCTTCCTGGCCGGGGTGCCCGGCTTCCGCGGGTTCCACCTGTTGCGCGGGCCGGTCGAGGACGGGGTGCGGTTGTACGCCTCGCACACCGTCTGGGACGACGAGAAGAGCTTCGTCGCCTGGACCGAGAGCGAGGCCTTCCAGAAGGCCCACGCCCAGGGCGGCCGCACGGTGCAGTACCTCAAGGGCCCGCCCCGCTTCATCGGCTGGGAAGCCGTTCTATAGGCGCCGCGCGGTGACGGTGCCTCGGGCGGTCGCCGCTGGTAGATTCCGCCCCCCATGGGCGTCGACATCGAGCTGGCCGAGAGCCTCGCCCACGCGCTCGAGCTCCTCGCTTCGGGAGACCCCGAGGTGCGCCCGGTGGCCGGGGCCACCGACGTCGTGCTGCGGCTCCACGCGGGCAAGCTGAAGGCCCGCCGGCTCGTGTCCATCGCGGATCTGCCCGAGCTCTCCTGGGTGCGCGCCGAGAAGGACGGCATCCGCTTCGGGGCGGGCACGTACCTGTCGGACTTGATGGCCGACGAGGAAATCGCCGCGGAATTCCCCGGCCTCATGGAGTCGGCCCGCCAGTTCGCCAGCCCGCAGATTCGCAACCGGGCCACCGTCGGGGGCAACATCGGCAACGCCTCGCCCGCCGCCGACCTGGTGCCTCCGCTCATCGCCCTGGGCGCCACCGTCACGCTGCGCTCGAAGGACCGCGGCGAGCGCACCCTGCCGCTCGAGGACGTCTTTCTGGGCTTCGGGAAGACGGCGCTCGGGCCCGACGAGCTCATCACCGAGGTGTTCGTCCCCCGCCGGCGGCGGTGCTTCCAGGCCTTCGCCAAGTTCGGCAGCCGCTCGGCCAACGTCATCGCGGTGGTGAACATGGCCATGTGCCTCGAGCTCGAGGGAGACCGCATCGCCGGCGCCCGGGTGGCCTACGGCTCGGTGGCCCCGAGGCCGCTCCGGGCCGTCAAGGTCGAGCAGTACCTGCGCGGACAGGCGCTGACCGACGGCCTTCTGGCCGGCGTGCGCGAGGCGGTGCTGGCCGACATCGCCCCCATCGACGACGTGCGGGGCTCGAGGCGCTACAAGCAGCGGCTGGCGGTGAATGCGACGGAGGACGCGCTCGTCCGGGCGCGCTCGCAGGTGCGGCCATGACACACGAAGAGCTCACCCTCGAGGTGAACGGCACCCGCCGCACCGGCCTGTTTCCCAAGGGCGCCCGCCTGCTCGATGCCCTCAGGCGGCTGGGCTACACCGGCACCAAGGAAGGGTGCGGCGAAGGCGAGTGCGGCGCGTGCACGGTGTTGCTGTCGGGGCGCCCGGTCAACAGCTGCATCGTGTACGCCAAGCAGGCGGTCGGCCGCCCCATTCGCACGGTCGAGGGCATGGGCCTGGGCTTCCCCCAATCGCTCCACCCCTTCCAGAAGGCGATGGTGGAGACCGGGGGGGTGCAGTGCGGCTTCTGCACCCCCGGCTTCGTCGTCACCGGCTGCCACCACCTCGACTCGGGCGGCCCGGTGGACGACGCGACGCTGCGCGAGGCGCTGTCGGGCAATCTCTGCCGCTGCACCGGGTACGCGAAGATCTTCGAGGCGATGCGCCGCGCCGCGGCCGAGATGAAGGAGAGCTGAAGCGGGAGGCGGCCCGACGCCGGACCGTGCTAATCCTTCCGCATGCACGCCGAAGCTCCGTCGGTGGTGGCCCAGCCCTCGCCCCGCGTCGACGCGCTCGACAAGGTGCGCGGCGCGGCCCGGTACGTCGACGACCTCGAGTTCCCCGGGATGCTGCACTGCAAGGTGGTGACGTCAGCCCACCCGCACGCCGAGGTGCTCTCCATCGACACGTCCGAGGCGGAGAGGGCTCTTGGCGTCTTCGCCGTCGTCACCGCGAAGGACATTCCCGGCGAGAACCAGATTGGCGTGGCCACCGCGGATCAGCCGCTGCTCGTCGAGAAGAAGGCGCGCATGATGGCCGACCGCATCGCGCTGGTGGCCGCCGACACGCCCGAGCACGCGCGCGAGGCCGCTCGCAAGGTGAAGGTGGAGTACCGCGTGCTGCCGGTGGTGACCGACCCCGAGGCCGCGCTGGCCGAGACGGCGGTGCCCATTCACGAGCGGGGGAACCTGCTGGCGAAGAAGCAGGTCATCAAGGGCGACGTCGAGGCGGGCTTCGAGGCCGCGAAGGTGGTGCTCGAGCGCGTCTTCACCACCGGCTACCAGGAGCACGCCTACCTCGAGAACAACGGCGTCATCGCCGTCCCCGAGCAGGACGGCATGCTCACCATCCACGCGTCGGCGCAGTGCCCGTTCTACATCCAGAAGGCGGTCGCGCGCGTGCTCGGGCGCGAGCTGGCCTCCATCCGCTGCATCCAGGCGACGACGGGCGGAGCCTTCGGCGGCAAGGAGGACTACCCGAGCGAGCCGGCCGCCTGCGCCGCGCTTCTGGCGGTGAAGACCGGCCGGCCGGTGAAGCTCGTCTACGACCGCCAGGAGGACATCCTCTGGTCCTCGAAGCGCCACCCGATGAAGGTGGTGCACAAGCTCGGCGTCGACGAGCAGGGCCGCATCACCGCGTGCCAGGTCACCCTCTTCTGCGATGCCGGCGCCTACAACGGCCTGTCGGCGGTGGTGGCCGAGCGGGCCAACGCCACCGCGCTCGGGCCGTACCGCGTGCCCAACGTGCGCGTGGACACCTTCGTCGCCTACACCAACAACCTCTTCGGCGGCGCCTTCCGCGGCTTCGGCTCGCCCCAGGTCACCTTCGCCATGGAGTCGCAGATGGACGAGGCGGCCGCGGCGCTCGGGCTGTCGCCGGCCGAGATTCGGCGCCGGAACCTGCTCAGGGTGGGCGACGCCACCGCCACCTCGCAAATGCTCCCCGAGAGCGTCGGGGCCATCGAGTCGCTCGAAATCGCCGTGCAGAAGAGCGGGTACGAGCAGAAGCGTGGGGCGCTGGAGGACTTCAACCGCCAGAGCCGCTGGGTGAAGAAGGGCATCGGCATCGGCTGCTGCATGTACGGCTGCTGCCTGCACGCGGGAGGTCAGTTCCTCGAGGGCTCGGGCTCGCTGGTGCACGTGCGAGCCGACGGCTCGGTGAACGTCGCCATCGGCGGCACGGAGATCGGCCAGGGCGCGTTCACCGTGGTGGCCCAGCTCTGCGCCGAGGCGCTGGGCTGCTCTCTCTCGTCGGTGCGCGTGGTACCGGTCAACACCGACCTGGTGCCCGACTCGGGGCCCACCGTGGCCTCGCGCACCACGGTGATGTCGGGCAACGCGGTGCTCGATGCCGCCCAGAAGCTGCGCGCGCGCATGCTCGAGGTGGCTGCGCAGAAACTGGACGCTCCGAAGGAGAAGGTACATGTCCAGGGCGGCGAGTTCTTCGTCGAGGGCGCCGCGCTCGAGCGGCTCTCGTTCAAGGACGTGGCCAAGGCCTGCTACGAGCGCAAGGTGAACCTCACCGCCGAAGGCTGGTTCGCTCCGCCGCGCAAGGAGTGGAACGAGGCCATGGGCGTGGGCGAGGCCTACTCGGTGTACTGCTTCGCCACGCAGATCGCCGAGGTGACGGTGGACTTGAGGTCGGGCCGCGTCACCGTCGACCACGTCACCGCCGCGCACGACGTGGGCAAGGCCATCAACCCGGCGACGCTCACCGGGCAGATCGAAGGCGGCATCGTGCAGGGCATCGGCTACGCGGTGATGGAGGAGCTCAAGGTCGTCGACGGCCGCTGTCTCAACCCCAACTTCACCGACTACCTCATCCCCAGCGCCGCCGACGCGCCCACCATCGACAGCCATCTCGTCGAGCAGCCGTGGAGCCGCGGCCCGTTCGGCGCCAAGGGCATCGGCGAGCCGGCGCTCATCCCCATCGCCGCGGCGGTGGCCAACGCCGTGTCGATGGCCTGCGGCCACCGCTTCACCCACCTGCCCATCACGCCCGAGCGGCTCTTGCTCACGCTCGAGGAGGCGGGCAGGGCCTGACGCGCCGTCGAATGGCCCGCGCGAGCACCGCCAGCGCCAGCCCCAGCACCCCGCCCTGGGCGCTACAGCCGCAACCGATGCGCGTCGGCTCCTCCAGCACGGTGAACGGCTCGCTGACCTCGGGGCTGAGGGGCGCTCCATCGGGAGCCACCACCGCCGCGGTCACCGAGCCGTCCCCCGGCGCGTCGAACGCGCCCTGCACCTCCACCTCGAGCGAGCCGCCCAGGGCGAACGGGCCGTAGCGCACGGCTCCGCCTTCTTCGCGACGGCCGAGCTGGCGACCGTTCAACGTCGCCTCGCGCAGATCCAGGCCCGACGCAGAGAGCTGCAGGTACGCCTCCGCCACGGCGACGCCGACCGGTTTGATCTGCGCGCGCACCGTACCGAGGGAGCCGAAGATCCGCGGATCCGGCATCACCGAGAGCGACAGCTCGACCTCCCCGGGCGCTGTCTTCGGCTCGCACTGCTCGCAGCAGCGGCCCTCCGCGCACGAGCCCGACGCGCACTGCGCCGATGACGTGCAGGGCTCTCCGACCGAGAGCGCGCGCACTCCGCGCACGAAGACCTGCGGCGAGCGCTTGCTGGCCTCGGGGCTGAACCGGGCGTAGGCGAGGCCGGCGATTCCGGTCCCCGAGGCGGCCACCGCCTGCGCCAGGTAGATGCCGGGGGCGCCGACGTTCGACACCACCCGCTCGACGACGCCGCCGCGCACCACGAGCTCGGCCATGACGAGCTGCGACCGCAACTCGTCTACCGGCTCGAGCCAGGTGACGACGAACCTGGGGCCGTCCGCGGCGATGGCGATGTCGGTGCCTTTGGCGCCGGCCAGCACCAGCGGGCTGCCGAGCACCGCGTCGATGCCCACGCGCGCTCCCATGAGCTTGCCTGCCGACGTGTCCAGCCAGACCACGAACGCCGTGCCGTCGCTCGCTGCCGCCACCGCCGCCGAGCTGGCCGTGCCGCGCGGGCTCAGGTCGATGCTGCCCGGAGTGGCCATGTAGCCATCGTCCTTGTACCAGTGAATGTGCGCGCCGCTGCCCTCGGTCCACGCGCTGATCCAGCGGCCCGGCAGGTAGGCGACCGACGGCCGGGTGATCGGGACTCCGGCGCTCGCGGTGAACGTCTCGCGCAGCTCGGTGTCGTAGATGGCGGCGAACTCGCGCTGGATGCCGTCGGGGGCGAGCTCGGTCCACTGCGCGAGGAAGTTGCCCTTGCCGTCGGTGCCGATGCCGGGTGGATCTGGCGGGCCGATCCCGTCGCGCCACTTCAGGATCGCGCTCGCGCCCAGCCGCTGGACGTAGAGCCGGTATGCATCTCCGTGCGCCGACGACCAGGCCACCGCGCAGTCCGTTCCCGCGCACGCCAGGGCGGTGTGACCCGAGGCGTCGGCCCTCACCACGGCGGGCGCGCCGAGCGCCGGAGAGCCCAGCGGGTGGAACGGCCTCATCGAGATCTGCGGCTTCTCGGCCCCGTTGCCGCTCCAGGTGACGAGGAACTGCGTGCCGTTCCACGCGATCGACGGGCCGCGCTGCCAGCGTTCTCCATCGGAGAGCGGCCAGGGCGAGGCCCGCGGCGCCTGAATCCACTGCGCCCAGATGTCCGCGTCGAAGCCGAAGCGCCGGTCGGCCCACGCGACCAGGCACTCGCCCTTCGCGCAGCCAAGGGCCGGCGAGGACTGCGGCGAGAGATGGCCGGCCTCCACGGGGCGCGACTCGGTCACTGCCGCGTTGGCGAGCTTGCCCTGCCACACCGATGGCGGTGACGTGGGCGGATCGTCCGTCCACGTCACTGCCAGGGCGCCTGGACCGAGCCGGCCCAGCCCGGGCTCGAGCTGAGCCCCCGCCGCCGGCATGTCGATTTCGAAGGGCACGCCGGCGTCCGGCACGTCGGTGAACGCCTTTGCGTGCAGATCGGGCGCGGTGGCGGCGTTGCGCTCGTCGACCCAGACGGCGATGAACGCGGTGCCGTCGTACGCCACCGCGGGCGAGCTCGCCGCGGCGTTGGCCTGCGAGAGCATTCCGTGTCGCACGGGCGCGGTGCGCGCGGCGCCGACGTACCTGTACGTCGCGGCGTGCACGCCGAGCACCTGATTGGCGCCGCGCTCGGTCCACACCAGGGCCACGGTGTCGACGGACACGGCCGCGGCGAGGCGAAGCTCTTCGGAAGTCGCCGGCACGCTGAACAGCCGCTGCGGCGTGCTCGCGCTCTGCGCAGCCCAAGCCGACGCCATCACCTCGAACGCCGTGCTCGTCCGGCGCGCCCAGAGAATTTCCACCGGTCCTGTGTTCGTCAGCGGCAGGGTGACGGCCACGAGGTCGCTCAGCAGCCCCGAGGCAGTGTCCACCCGCCGTGGAGCCGCCGGCCCGGGGCCCGACTTCGGGAGCGTCGTCGCCCACACGGTGCGACTTTGGGCGCGCTCCTCGAACCAGGCGATGACGTACTGCGTGCCGTCCGAGGCCACCACCACCGAGGGAAAGCGCTCGCGCGTCGACATCGCGACGATGAACGACTCCTCCACGCCGCTGGCCACGCGGCGCACCACCACGGCGGAGAGCTGGCGTTCCTCCTCGACCCAGGCGACGGCGTAGTCGGTGAGCGATGTCATCGCCACCGACGGCCGGCTCTGCTGGGCCAGCGACGGCCCCGGGCCGACCGGCTCGACCGGCAACTCCTGGAGAATGGGGTCCAGCACCGCGGGGTACGACGAGCCGTCCACCACGGCCGCCGGTACGCGCAGCACGAGCGCGCCGCACTCGAGCCGCGGCCGCACCTCCCAGCGAACGCCGTCGGCATCGACCCACGTGGCCGTGCCGTACCGCGCGTGGCCGAAGGCGACGCCTTCATCGACGAGCCGCGGAGCGCCCGGCCCGCGCACGTCGAGCCGCACCACGAAGTCTCCGCTGCCCTCGGGGCGGGAGGCGAACGTCCAGGTCTGCTCGACCGAATCGCCGCGGGAGACGAGCCTCTCCACCACCGGGCCGCGGTCGACGCGCACCGCCTCACCTTCGAGAGAGGCGCGGCCGCCGGCGCACCAGAGCGCATCCTGGCGGCCCAGCGACACCGTGCGTGCCGACAGCGCCCCGACGGAGATGCCGCCCTGGGCATCGACGCGGGCCGAGCGGCTCGAGAAGCCGTCGCCATCGGGAGAGAAGCTCGCCAGGCACAAGCCCAGCGTCAGGAGCGGGAGCATTGGGGCGCCGTACTGCGGTGAGCGGCCGACCGGATTCTAACAGCGTCGGCGTGTCGGCACGTTGGCCACACCCAGGTTGCAGTCGAAGCGCGAGGAAGCGGCACGCCCGCGCGCGACTCGACGTTACAGCGCGGCCTCGCTAGCGTGGCGCCGCCATGCCCGGACTCTTCGCCCACGCGATCTTCGCGCTCACCGCGTTGCTGCTCTTGGTGGCGGTCGTCGGCGCGCCGCTCGTCCTTCTGGTGATGGCGGCCCAGGCCCGCGTCATCGGCCGGCCCACGCTGCCGCCGAAGTCGCAGCCCTAGAGGGTACACAGGCCGCCGACGCAGAGGCGGCCGTTGGGGCACGGCGCGCCGGTGTTGCCGCACACGCACCGGCCGTTGTCGCAACGGTCCGAAGTGCCGCTGCACGACTGGCATGCCGCTCCTCCGCTGCCGCAGGCGCTGGCAGTATTGCCGGGCTGGCAGCTCGTGCCCGAGCAGCAGCCTCCGCAGCTCGCGGTGGTGCAGGCGCACGCGCCGCCGACGCAGTGCTGACCCGCTCCGCACGGAGCGCTCGAGCCGCACCGGCAGCTCCCGTTTCCGCAGTTGTCGGCCTTGGTGCTGTCACACGCGGTGCAGGTGCCGCCGTCGGAGCCGCACTGCGACGCCGTCGGCGGGCTGTAGCAGGTACCAGCCTGGCAGCAGCCCCCGGGGCAGGACGTGCCGTCGCAGACGCAACTGCCGTTCACGCACCGCTGGCCGGGCGCGCAAGGCGGGTTCGAGCCGCAGCGACAGGCGCCCGTGCTGCAGTTGTCGGCGCTCGTCGCGCTGCACGTGCCGCAGGCGGCGCCTCCGGTTCCGCAGCTCGAGGTGGTGTTCCCCGCCAGGCAGCTGTTGCCCGAGCAGCAGCCGGAGCAGGACGTCGCGTCGCAGATGCAGGCACCGCCCACGCACCGCTGGCCGATGGCACACGAGGGGTTGGCGCCGCAGCTGCACGCGCCCGCCGTCGAGCAGTTGTCCGCGCGCGTCGCGTCGCAGGCGATGCAGGCCGCTCCGCCCGTGCCGCACGTCGACAAGGCGGGCGTGAGGCACGCGCTGCCCGAGCAGCAGCCGGTGGGGCAGTTCGTCGCCGAGCAGCCGCTGCAGCGTCCACCCATGCAGCTGTCGCCCATCGCGCAGGCCTGGCACGCCGCGCCGCCCGTGCCGCAGGCCGCGGCCTGATCTCCCGGCAGGCAAATGTTGCCGCTGCAGCAGCCGCTGGGGCAGCTCGTGCCGTCGCAGATGCAGACACCGCTCGCGCAGCGCTGCCCGGGGCCGCACGCCGCGTTGGTGCCGCACTGGCAGGTGCCGTTGCCCGAGCAGTTGTCGGCCTTCTGCGGATCGCACGCGACGCAGGTGGCGCCCGCGGCCCCGCACGTGGCCAGCCCGCGCGCGCGGCACAGCGTCCCGTCGCAGCAGCCCGACGGGCACGAGGTGGCGTCGCACACGCAGATGCCGTTGACGCAGCGCTGGCCCGGCCCGCATGGGGGGCCGTCGCCGCACTGGCAGGCGCCGCCCTGGCACCGGTCGGCCGCACTGGAGCTGCAGCTCTGGCACGAGGCGCCGCCGGCGCCGCAGTCGCTCGGCGACGGCGTGACGCACGCGTTCTGCTTGCAGCAGCCCGAGGGGCACGACAACGCGTCGCAGACGCACGCGCCACCGCTGCACCGCTGGCCGGAGGCGCACGCATTGCCGGAGCCGCACCGGCACGTTCCGTCGGGGCCGCAGCCGTCGGCCCTGGCCCCATCGCAGGCAATGCACGCGCCGCCGCGGGTTCCGCAGCTCTGTGCGCTTCTCGGCCGGCACACTCCGCCCGAGCAGCACCCGTCGGCGCAGCTCGCCGCGGTGCAACCGCAGGCGCCCTGCACGCAGGCGGTGCCGCTTTCGCAGCTCTGGCACGCATTGCCGCCCGAGCCGCACGCCTCCGCGGTGTCTCCCGAGAGGCAGCGGTCTCCCCGGCAGCAGCCCGGACAGCTCGACGGGTTGCACACGCACCGGCCGCCCACGCAGGCTTGGCCCGTCTCGCACGCCGGTCCCGCGCCGCACCGGCACTGGCCCCGCTGGCAGTCATCGGACACCTTGGCGTCGCACGGGCCGCAGCGCGACGCGAGCGCCACGGCGACGTCGACCTCCAGGCCGACCTCGACGACGGCCGTAGCCTCTCCCGCCGCCACCACCCTGCCCTCGTCGAAGCCCTCGACGAGGACCTTCACCTCGCGTCCCCCGAGCGCGTCCGCGAGAAGCAACCGCATCGTCTGCGGGCTGGCGAGCGGCTCGCCCGGGGCACTCGGAGCATCGACGCTCCGGCTCGGCCCGTCCGCCGTCACCGTGAAGCGGAGCTGACGGACGGAGACGTCGGCCGGCCATTCCACCGTGACGAACAGCGCCGTGCCCGAGGCGGACCGCGGATCCCGACACGCGCCAAGGAGCAGGACGGCCGCCGCGGCGAAAAGCTGCCCGCGCTTCATCGCAAATCTCCCTCGCCCAGGCTGGTGGGGCGCGGGCGCGGAGTGGTGGCGTAGTAGGTGGCTCCCCCGGCGACCGCGGCCGCGCCGATGGCTGCCCAAAGCCACCATTTCTTGTAGAGGGGCTCGGAGGGAGGAGGCGGTGGCGGCGGGCTGAACGGCGAGGCCCAGGCGTCGGCAAGGGTCGTCTCGACCCCGGCGTCCGGCTTCGGCGCCGCCCTGGCCTCGGCCTCGGCGCGCGCGGCGGCGAAGCGGGCCATCTCGAGCTCCTTCAAGCGCTGCGCCTCGGCCTCCTCCTGGCGGCGCCGCTCCTCTTCGGCCCTCAGCCGTTCGAGCTCGGCCTGCTTCTGCTCGCATTCGGCGACGAGCTGCTTCACCACCTCGAGGTTGCGGGGCCTGCCTTTGAACGCGTCCAGGTAGCGCCGGTAGAAGAAGAGCGCGCGCTCGTAGTTGCCGAGCATGCGGTGGCACTGGGCGATGTTGAAGAGCGTCGTCGGGCGAGCGTCGAGCCGGTAGGCGTCCTCGTACAGCGCGAGGGCCTCGCGGAACTGGCCGGCGTTGTACAGCTTCGCCGCCTGCTTCGACTGCAGCTTCGCCTCCTTCGCGGCCTTGCTCGCCAGCGCGGGAGTAGCGGCCAGCGCGAGCGCGAGGCAGAGGCTAGTCGTCTTCGAGCACCGCATCTTTCGAGAGCTCCCCGGTGTCGTCCTGGCGTGGCCTGCGGCGCGTCAGCGCCACCTCGATCGCGGAATTGACGTCGAGCCGTACCGTCTTCTCGGCGCGACGGTGGCCTTGCAGCTCGAGCCGCAGCGTCATCGTGCCATCACTCCGCGGGAGCGTCAGCTTCAGGGGCGTCACCCCGAGCTGCTCGCCCGTGTCGGCGCGCGACACCGTCGCACCCGGCGGATTCGAGGAGACCTCCACCTCGACGGTGTCGGGCACGGGCGGCGGCTCGATCGGGGCAGGCGCCGGCGCGACCGACTCCTCCGGCTCGCGCGCGACCGGCTCCGGCTGCGAGTCTTCGGGGGGCGCATGCGGCGGCTCGCCACGGCTCAGCACCACCAGGGCGCCTCCGACGGCGGCGGCGAGGAAGACGCCGAGGGCAAAGAGCGGCGCGCGGCTCCTGGGCACCGCGAAGGACTCGCTGTCGGGCTGTGCCTTCGCCGCATTCGACGCATCGCGTGCAGCCGCCGAAGCTGACTGCGTGGCCTCGGTCAGGCGGCCCGTGCGGGGCGCGGACGACCCTTCGGCCGACTCGGCGCGCGCTGCATCCGCCGCGACACGTCGAGTCACAGCATCTCCGTGCGGAGCGCCCGGCGCACGGCCGCCGCGCTGCGCGGAGCTCTCTGGGTGGGCCTCCACGCCCGCCGCGTTCGTTCCGTCGCGTCGACTGGTCGAAGCTCGCTGCGATGTCCTCCCGCGACTCCGGCGCTCGTCTCCTTCAGGCTCGACTTTCGCGTCCGCCGTGTCGCTCGCAAACGGCGCGGGATTGTGCGGCGGCTCCGTGGGCGCCGAATCGGGCCGCTGCACGACGAAGAACGAGAGCGGCGGCGTCGGGCTCTGCGCGGAGGCAGCCGGCGACCGGTCGTGTCCGCTGCCGAAAGGTGGCGCGGGCGGCTGCTCATCTGCGCTGCGCGGCCGCCCTGGTAACGTCTGCTTCGACGCAGAGCTCTCCCCGGCACCGTACTCGTCGACCGGCGGCGGCGGGATGGTCTTCAGCGGCTGGTACGGTGCGATGCCATCGACGAGCGCCGACGCGTCGACACCGGGCGGCGTCTCCAGCGGCGTGGGCGGGAGCGTCCACGGAACCCGGAGTGCCGACGTCTGAACGCCGTCGAACCGCTCGAGCAGCTCGGCGAGCTCGGCCATCGACTGCGGGCGATTCGACGGCTCCTTCTCCAGGCAGCGCATCACCACCCTGGCCAGCGGCTCGGGAATCTCCTCTCCCGCGCGAGACCTCTCCCCGACGGGCGGGGGCGGCCGCTGCGTGAGCTGCGCCAGAATCTGCAGCAGATTTCCGCCCCGGAACGGCGGCGCCCCGGTGAGCAACTCGTAGAGGACGACGCCCAGCGAGTAGATGTCGCTGCGCGCGTCCGCTCCCAGGCCCTGGGCCTGCTCGGGCGCCATGTACTCGGGGGTTCCGACGACCGCGCCGAGCTGGGTATTGGTGGGCTTGTCCGGCTCATCCGCCGAGTGCAGCTTGGCCACGCCGAAGTCCAGCACCTTGACGTAATCGGCGATGCCGGACTTCTGCGTGAGGAAGATGTTGTCGGGCTTCAGGTCGCGGTGCACCACGCCCACGCGGTGGGCTGCCTCGAGCGCGGCGCAGACCTGCCGTGCGATGCGCACGGCGCGGCCCACCGAGACGCTCTCGCGCCGCGAGAGCTGGCCCAGGTTGGTGCCGGCGAGCAGCTCCATCACGTAGTAGACGCGGGGCTGGCCGTCGGGGCCGAGCTCCTGCACGAAATCGTGCACCTCGATGATGTGCTCGTGGTTGATTTCGTTGACTGCGCGCGCCTCGTGGAAGAAGCGGCGGACCAGGTCCTCGTTCCGGGCGTGCTCGGGCTTGAGCACCTTGAGCGCCACCTGCCGGCCCAACCGGGTGTGCCGCGCCTGGAAGACGCGGCCCATGCCGCCCTCGCCGAGGAGCCGGACGAGCTGGTACGCGCCGAGGACGTCGCCCTCCTTCTCCGGGGCAGCTCGCGACGGCGGAGCGTTCGTCGCCAGGGCCGCCGCTTCGAGCGCACGCGCCAGGTACTCGGCGCGCTCGAAACGGTCGGCGGGGTTCTTGGCCAGGGCGCGGCGAATGACCGGCTCGACGTGCGAAAGGCGCTCGGGCAGGGGCGGGACCGGCTCGTGCAGGTGCTTGTGCAGCACGCGCGCCGGCTCGGGGTCGACGAACGGCGGCGAGCCCGTCAGCGCCTCGTACATGAGCACGCCCAGCCCGTACTGGTCTGCCATCGGGCCGGCCGGCGCGCCGTCGATGCACTCGGGCGCGGTGTACTCCGGGGCGGAGAGCAAAAGGCCCGCGGCGGTTCTGGCGGTCCTGTTCTCGAAGAGGGCCAGCCCGAAGTCGATGAGCCTGGGCCTGAACGCCGACAACCCTCCCTCGAGAAAGACGTTGCTGGGCTTGAGGTCGCGGTGCACCACCTTCCGGTCGTGGAGGTAGTCCAGCGCCTCGCACAGTGGCGCCACCAGGCGCACCAGGTCCTCCACCGTGAGCGGCCCGTGCCGGCGAAGGTGCTGCCTCAGGTCGACGCCGTCGAGGCACTCGGAGACGATGGCCAGCCGTCCGTTGGGGAGCCGCTCCAGGCCCAGGTGCCTCGCGATGTTCGGGTGCGACAGCGACTGGCAGACCCTCGCCTCGTCGACGAAGCGGCGGCGGGCGTTCGTATCCGCGGTCAGCTCGGCCCTGAGAATCTTGAAGACGCACCGGTGGCCGACGGCGTTCTGCGCGAGCCAGACCTCCGAGGCCGCTCCCTCGGCGAGCTTGCGCACCAGCACGTAGCCGGCGACTTCGATGTGCTTGTCCCCCGCGGGGCGTTGCAGTGCCACCGTAGCCCTCGCCATCACCGCGAGTTGTCCGGCAAGAGCCGGGTTGGATCGACCCGACCCCACCAGTAGGAGGACGTCGCCAAGCCTTCTAGACTGCGCTCGGTGTCGACCCTCGCCAGCCCCACCTGGTTCGGCCCGTACCGACTGACCTCGCGCATCGCGACGGGCGGCATGGCCGAAGTCTACGCGGGCCGCCGGTTCGATCCCACCACCGGCACGGCCGGACCGATGGTGGCCGTGAAACGGCTGTTGCCGCACCTGGTGTCGGACACGACCGTGGTGCGCATGTTTCTCAACGAAGCGCGCATCACCGCGCAGATCGACCACCCGAACGTGGTGCGCATTCTCGACCTGGGGCCGAAGCCGGGCGAGGAGGGCGAGCCGTACATCGTGATGGAGCTGCTCGAGGGCAAGTCCTTCGCCGAGGTGCGGCAGCGGGCGGCCGGCGAGGGCAAGCGGGTGCCGCTGGGCATCACGCTGCGCATCCTCACCGAGGCCTGCCGCGGGCTCGACGCGGCGCACCGGGCGGTCGACGAGCAGGGCCGGTTCCTCTGCATCGTGCACCGCGACTTCACGCCCGACAACATCCACGTGGGCGTCAACGGCGACGTGAAGGTCATCGACTTCGGCATCGCCAAGGCCGAGCAATGGGGCTCGGGCACCGAGCCGGGCACGCTCAAGGGCAAGTTCTTCTACATGTCGCCGGAGATGATCGCCGGCGGCGCGGTGGACCACCGGGCGGATCTCTTCGCCGCGGGAGTGATGCTCTACGAGCAGCTGTGCGGGCGCAGGCCGTTCACCGGCAACTCGGTGGACGAGGTGGTGCAGCGCATCGCCGAGGGCAACCCGAAGCGGCCCACCGAGTTCGACCCGTCGGTGCCGCCGGCGCTCGAGGCCATCTGCCTGATGGCGCTCCACCGGAACCCCGACAAGCGCTTCCCCTCGCTGCAGGAGTTCATCAGCGCCATCGAGTCGGTGGGCGGCGCGGCCCAGGTGGCGACCCGCGAGGAGCTGGGCGGGTACGTCAGCGAGCTCTTCCCCGCCGAGAAGGATCCGAAGCGGCAGACGCTGAAGCGCGCGCGGCAGTTCGACCCGTCGGTGCCCGGCCGGAGCCCCGTGCCGCCGGCAGCGCCGCGGGTGCGCGCAAAGCTCGTGGCGGCGGCGGCGGCGGTGACGCTTCTGGCCCTGTCCGGGGCCGCGGCCTTCTGGAAGCTGTCGCCCGACCTGTCGCCCCCGCAGCGGCTGGCGGCGGCGAAGGCCACGTCCGATGCGGCGGACCGCGTGCGGCTGCTCACGCCTCTGGGCGCCGACGCCGATGCCACGGCAGATCAGCTCGAGCAGGCCGGCTCGCTGCTCCTCTCGTCGGCGCAGTACGGACCGGCGCTCGAGCTGGCAGAGAAGTGGAAGGCGCGCTTTCCCAACGACGTGCGCGCCCTGCACCTCGAGGCCAGGGCGGCGATGCGGCAGCGCATGGGCAAGCGGGCGGAATCAGCCATCGCGGCGGCGGCGAAGCTCGCTCCCGACGACGCCGTGCCGGACCTGCTCCTGGCGGATCTCCGCGAGCTTCAGGGAGATGCCTTCGGCGCCCTCGACGCGCTCACGGTGGCGGCGAAGAAGCGGCCGGGCTCGGCCGAGGTGGCTGGGCGCCGCGGCTACTTCCTCTCGCAGACCGGCCGGCTCGACGAGGCGGCCGAGGCGCTGCAGCAGTCGCTGTCGAGGCGGTACGACGGGCGGCTCCAGGCCGAGCTGGCCTTCGTGCGCTTCCGGCAGGGGCAGAACGACGAGGCGAAGAAGCTGCTCGAGCGCGCCCTGAAGAAGGAGCCGCAGCTTTCCGTGGCGCACTACTACCTGGGCGCGGTGCTCTACCGTCAGGGAGACGTGCGCGGCGCCGAGCGTGCCTACCGCACCGCCGACCGGTTGGATCCGACGGATCCGCGCGCGCTGGCGGCCCTCTGCCAGCTGCAGGCGCAGTCGAAGTCGCGCGACGTGGCCGAGACGCAGAAGAGAATCGCCTCGCGCTTTCCCGAGCAGTCGCAAGCGCTGCTCGCGCAGTGCGCTCCCTGAGCCGACATGCTCCAGCTCGTCATCAACGCCGACGACTTCGGGTACGACCCGGCCATCAACCGCGGCATCGTCCATGCGATGCGCGAGGGCATCGTCACGTCGACCACCCTGATGGTGAACACGCCCTTCGCCGAGCACGCCGCGTCCATGGCAAATGGCCTCGCGGTCGGCCTGCACCTGAACCTCGCCCGGAACCGGCCGGTGTCGAACGGCTTTCCCGCGTCGCTCTTGACGAACGGTGAACTCGACGAGGCGAAGGCGAGCGGGCTTCCGGCCGAGGTGGTGGAACGCGAGACGGCGGCCCAGCTCGAGCGGCTGAAGGCGCTGCTCGGCCGCCCGGCGACACACGTCGACGTGCACCGTCACCTGCACCGGCACCCGAACGTGCTCGAGGGCGTTCTGGCCGTGGCCGCCTCGGCGGGGCTGCCGGTGCGCTCCATCGACGAGGCGATGCGGCAGCGGCTGCGCGAGCGGGGCGTGGCCACCAACGACGCCTTCGTCGGCGACGCCGGAGCCGGGCCGTACTGGACGCTGGAGCGGCTCCGCGACGTGCTCGGCTCGCTTCCCTCCTCGGGAGTGGTTGAGCTGATGTGCCACGTCGGCTACCAGCCCGAGTCGGTGCGCACCAGCTACGGCCCGCAGCGCGAGGTCGAGCTGCAGACGTTTCTCCACACCGGCGCGCGGCAACTGGTGGAGCGGCTCGGCGCGGCCCTCGTCGACTGGACGGCGGTGCGCTGACGCGACTTTGCTACCCGCTCACCGGCTCGTCGGGCTGGAAGACGCGGTGGAGCAGCGAGGCGAGCCGTTCGGCACCGCGCGACCTGGGGCACAGCGCCGCCGACCGTCCCGCCCAATCGGGCGGCTCGTCGCCCAGCACCACCATCGGCAGCGAGCGCATCAGGGGCAGGCTGGTGACGGTCTGCGCGAAGAGGTCGCCTCGCGGCAGCGTGCCGCTCACCACCACCGCGTCGGGCGGCGCCTGCGACGCTCTCCTCAGCGCTTCGCCGCCATCGCGCGCGGGCACCACCTCGAACCCGGCGCCGCGCAGCCACTCGCACACCTCGGTGAGCGCGACCGGCTCCTCGTCGACGACCAGCACGCGCCGGGGGAGCCGCTTCACGTCGCCATCGGCCAGCCGCGGCAGCCGCACCGTGAAGGTCGAGCCCTGGCCCTCCACCGAGCGCAGCGTCAGCGTCCCGCCGTGAAGCCGCACGATGGACTGGCTGATGAACAGCCCCAGCCCCAGCCCGGCGAAGTTCCGGCCCGACGCGTTGGTGGCCCGGTAGAAGCGCTGGAAGATGCGCATCTGCTCGTGCGCGGGGATGCCGATGCCGCGATCCGACACGTGCAGGAGCACCTCGTCGCGGGCGCCCTCGATGGCCACGCGCACCGGCTCTCCCGCGGCGCTGTACTTGGACGCGTTCTCGAGCAGGTTCACCAGCACCTGCTCGAGCCGGTCGCGGTCGCCCATCACCCACAGCCTCTTGGGCGGCCCGTCGATGAGGTACTCGCGGTCGGACGAGGCGCGGAAGTGCTCCACCACCTCGAGCACCAGCTGCGACAGCTCGAGCGGCTTGCGGTTGACGGCGAGCTTGCCGCGCTCGAGCCGCGAGGCGTCGAGCAGGTCGTTCACCAGCGCGGTGAGCCGGTCCACCTGCCGCTGCGACTTGACGATGAGCGAGTAGTCCACCGGCGCGCCCTGGGCCAGCTTCCGCTCCATGCTGTAGAGGCACATCTTCAAGGGCGTCAGCGGCGTTTTCAGCTCGTGCGAGGCGATGCTCATGAACTCCTCGCGGGCCTTGAGCGCCGCCTGCGATTCGCGGAGCAGCCGCGCGTTCTCCACCGCCACCGCGAGCTGGCCCGCCGCCGCGGACCACAGGTCGAGCTCTCTCACCGAGAAGGCCGCGCCTTTCTCCTTGTAGAGGACCAAGAGCCCCACGGTGCGCTTCTGCGACGTCAGCGGCACGGCGGCGAAGAGCGAGCCGTCGGCGCAGGCGATGCCGATCTCCGGCTGCCGGGTGGCGAGCGCGTGCTGGAAGGAGACCATCGTCCTCTCCTCGGTCGCCAAGGCCGCGCGGTCGCCCACGTCCGAGCTGGCGACGCGCCGGAGCTTCCACCCCTCCTCCACCAGGTGCACCTCGGCGCGGGTGACCGGCGTGCAGCGCACCATGGCCAGTACCGCGGCGGCGCACACCGCGTCGACGTCGAGCGTCTGGCTCAGCGCGTGGGCGATCTCCCCCAGGGCCTCGGCGAACGCCACCTGGTCGTCGAGCCCCGAGGGCTGGAGCAGCACCCAGGCGTCGAGCCCTCTCGCCGGGCGAATGGTGAGCCGCACCTGCGTCAGGTGGGTGGTGACCGCGTCGAGCTCGACGCTGCTCCGTGCGAGGAGCGCCGCTTCGAGCTGCTCTCGTGCGGGCCCGGGCTCGAGCACCTCGGACAGGGGCTGCCCCACGGCCAGCGAGAAACCCGTCTTGATGGCGAACGCCGGCTCGAGCCACACCACGCGCGACAGCACGTCTACCCGCGCGGCGGCCTGCGGAAGGTGGGCGAGAAGCTCCGAAAGCTCGGTGAGGTGGGTGGGGACCACTGGGATTTCAGCTAGGAACGGCCGGTCGAGCCGACAAGCCGTCCTCGGTGCCGCAGGGGGGCGCCGCGCCGCCGACTCGACAGCGGAGCGCCCTCGTCGAGGCCCGAGTGTCGACGCAGCGACGGCGGATCAGCCGGAGGGCGCAGTCGGGTCGCCCACCGCCTCGTCGATGGCCCTCGCCGCGGCGGCCGACAGCCGGAGAAAGCGGATGCCCATGCCCTGCTCGGGCACGTTCTCGCCCCGCGCCAGCCAGCGCACCTCGCCCACCGCCTCGACCTTGCCTCGAGGCAGCTCGAACTCGAGGTGCACCTGCTTGCCCACCGGGATGAAGCGCCGGGTGGCCAGAAACAACCCCGTGCCCGACAGGTCGGTGATGCGCCCGGCGAGATTGATGGCCGCGCCCCCACCGCGGAAGGTGACGTTGCAGGCGATGCGGCGAGACGAGCGGCGCGACTCTGTCATCTCGCCTTGTTATAGACCACGGCCATGCCGACGCAGCCGTCGAAGAAGCTGGAGACCTTCAAGAACCCTGCGCCCGATCGCGACTACGAGATCGCCTTCGATTGCCCCGAGTTCACCTGCCTCTGCCCGCTGACCGGCCAGCCCGACTTCGCGCGCTTCACCATCCGCTACGTGCCCGACCGGCTGTGCGTCGAGCTGAAGAGCCTGAAGCTGTACCTCTGGTCGTACCGGAACGAGGGCGCCTTCCACGAGGCGGTCACCAACCGCATCCTCGACGACCTCGTCGCGGCGGTGCAGCCGCGCTCGATGGTGGTCGAGGGCGACTTCTTCATCCGCGGCGGCATCAAGACGGTCGTCAAGGCGAGCTACGAAAGGGGCCAGCGGCCGGCGGCACGGGGCCCGCGGTTCCGCGGTTCGCGAACGCGCCGCGCTCGGGCGTCTCCGCGGAAGATGCGGTAGCTCCCGCGCATTCGGGCCGAGTGCGAACCGGTGGCGGCTCGCCGGCCACTATGTCCAAGTGTCGGCAGGTTTGTGGGCTGGGCAGGCCCGCCGGTCGCGAGCCCTCGCAGAGAAGAGAGCAAACCTGCCGACGTCTGGACATAGCGAGCGCAGCCCCCACGGCATGAGAGCCATCGCGGACGCGCGGGGCCAGGCGGCATCGAGAATGCGGCGCGATGCCCCATCCTGGCGCCGTCCGCCGAACCACGAACGCGGGTGCTGCTCCGGCGCTCCGCTGCTCGGCTCCGCTACTCCGGAGCGGCGGCCGCCTCGTTCGCCCGGCGCTGGCCGTCGGCCTCGATGCGCTTCGCCGCCTCGCGCACGTTGTCCAGCCGCGCCTTGGCCTGACCGGGCTCGTTGGGCGACGGCTTGCCCGAGGGGTCGATGGCCTGTGCCGATACCGGGGCCGGCCGGGCGCCGCGGAGCGCCCAGTACGCCGCTCCGGCCAGCACGAGAAGCCCGAGCACGAATGCGAGCACCTTGCCCATGACGACCTCCGTCAGCGGACGAGCGACTGCAGCATGGGCAGCCACAGCCCCTGGGTGAAATACAGCGCCACTCCGACCGCGGCCGCCACCGCGATGCGCCACAAGAGCTTGCCCGCGCCGGAGCTGGGCTGGGGCCGATCGAAGCTCTCGGCGAACGACAGCTCCTTGGCCGACAGGTGGGCCAGCGCCTCGACCTCGGAGACCTTGTTCCGATGCCGCAGGAAGGCGAGCAACAGGGCCGAGTGCGACATCTTCACCTCGCGCGAGAGGTACGCCTCGAGGTCGCGGCGCATCTCCGCGGCGTCGAAGTAGCGGTCCTCGAGGCGGTTCTTCATCGCTTTGTGCACCACCGCCTGGAGCGGCCGTGGCACGTGCGGGGCGATCTTCGACAGCGGCGAGTACTTGCCGTCGCGAATCTTCGCGAACACCTCGCCGGCGGTGGCCCCGACGAACGGGCGCGCTCCCGAGAGGCACTCGTAGAGCACCACCCCCAGCGAGAAGATGTCGGTGCGCGGATCCAGCGGCGAGCCGGTGACCTGCTCGGGCGACATGTACGAGGGCGTGCCGATGGCAATGCCCTCCTTCGTCAGCGTCTCGAGCTGCTCGTCCTTGGCGATGCCGAAGTCCATCAGCTTCACCTCGCCGGCGCGGGTGATCATGATGTTCGACGGCTTGATGTCGCGGTGGATGATGCGGTTGAAGTGCGCGTGGTCGAGCGCCGAGGCCAGCCGCGCCCCGAGCACCGCGGCCACGTCCGGCGGCAACGGGCCGTCGCGGAGCAGCTCCTGCAGGGTGGGGCCGTCGACGAGCTCCATCACCATGTAGAGCGACTCGTTCTTCTCGACGAGGTCGTAGAGCGTGACGATGTTCTGGTGCCGGAAGGCGGCCAGGGCCAGCGCCTCGCGCCGGAAGCGGGAGAGCGTCTCCTTGTCGCGCTGCCCGTCGGGCAACAGCTCCTTGATGGCCACCTCGCGCTGGAGCAGCTCGTGCACGCCCCGGTAGACGAGCGCCATGCCGCCGCGGCCGATCTCGCCGAGGATGCGGTACGCGCCGATCTTCCTCCGCGGCGCCGCCTTGTTCTCCTTCGCCGTGCCCAAGGACGGAAGAAGCTAGCAAGTTCTCGGGAGGTCTTGAGCAGCCTGCTGGCGACCGGCGCGGATTCATGGGAAATCGACCGACCCGTGGAGCTGCTTCGGCTCGAGAAGGCCGTCATCGGCCATGGCCGCCCGCTGATCGGGCCCATCGACCTGCCCGTGCGCAAGGGCGAGCGGTTGTCGGTGCTCGGCCCCAACGGCGGCGGCAAGACGACGCTGGTGAAGGCGCTGGTCGGGCTCTTGCCGCTGCTCTCCGGCCGGCGGGTGGTGGGCGACGGCAGAAAGGTGCGCATCGGGTACGTGCCCCAGGCGCACCGGGCGGATCCGGTGTACCCCTTGAGCGCGCTCCAGGTGGTGCTGATGGGCCGCTACGGGCTCATCGGCGCCGGGCGGAGGGTACGCGCTTCCGACCGCGAGGCCGCCGCGCGCGAGCTGTCGCGGGTGGGGCTGGGCGGGCTCGAGGGTGCTTTGTTCCGTGCCCTCTCCGGCGGGCAGAGGCAGCGCGTGCTGCTGGCCCGGGCGCTGGTCGGCGAGCCCGAGCTGCTCGTGCTCGACGAGTTCACCTCCGAGCTCGACCCGGCCGCCACCGCGGGGCTGCTCGACGAGGTGTCGCATCTGGCCGCCGACTCGGGCGTGTCGGTGGTGTTCGTCACCCACGAGATCGCCGCCGCCGCCACGCACGCCACGCACCTTGCGCTGGTGGACTCCCACCGCGGCATGTTCGAGACCGGGCCGACGCAACAGCTCCTCACCAGCGAGAAGATGTCGGCGCTGTACAACCGGCCGATGCGCATCGAGCAGCAGGGCGACCGCACCGTGGTGTTCGTCGAAGCGAAGAGGGCCGCATCGTGAGCGACGCGTTCGACCTCGACTTCGTCGCCTTCTGGGAGCTGTTCGGCCCCGCGGTGATTGCGGCGCTGGTGGCGGCGCTCCTGTGCGGGCACCTCGGCTTCTTCGTCGTCACCCGGCGGGTCGCCTTCGTCTCGGCGGCATTGGGGCAGATCTCCGGCCTGGGCGTGGCGCTCGGTTTCCTCGTGGGCACCTTCTTGGGGACGGATCCGCACGAGCAGACGCCGTGGTGGCTCGACCCGATGCTGATGGCGCTGCTCCTCACCGGCGTCGCGGCGATGGCCCTCTCGTCGGTGAGCCGCTTCTTTCGCGCCCCTCCCGAGAGCGCGGTGGCGTTCGCGTACCTCTCGGCGGCGGCGCTGGCCGTCATCGTGCTGGCGAGCCCGCGCATGGCGCTCGAGAAGCACGAGATTGAGAATCTGCTCTTCGGCAACGCGGTGGCGGTGCGGCACGAGCACCTGTTCGAGCTGGTCGCCGTGGCCGCGGTGGTGCTGCTCACCCAGCTCGCCTTCTTCAAGGACTTCCTCTTCGTCGGCTTCGACCGCGAGATGGCGCGCTCGTTGGGCCTGCCGGTGAACAAGCTCGAGCTTTTTCTGCACCTGTCCATCGGCGTGTCCGTGGCGGTGGCCACCCGGGCCATCGGAGCGCTGCCGGTGTTCGGTTTTCTGGTGCTGCCCGCGGGCGCGGCGCTCCTCGTCTCGGAGTCGGTGCGCGGAGCGCTCGCCCTCTCCATCATCGGCGCGTGCCTCGCCGCGGGCGTGGGCTTCTACGTCTCGTACGTCGGCAGCTGGCCCACCGGCCCGATGATGGTCGCCTGCGCGGCGCTGTTCTGGCCGCTGGCCGGCTCGTACCGGCTGCTGAAGGCGCGCTTGCGCACCTAGCCGCCGATGACCGAGCGCAGCTCGTTGCCGGCGTAGACCGCTCCGCCGATGAGGAAGCCGAAGTACACCATCGTGCCGACCGTGGTGGCGTACCCCAGCAGGACGAAGGCCCCGTCCCGGTAGAGCAGCCCGATGGCGAGGAACATCGCCGCCAGAGCGGGCAGCGTGTTGGAGAACGGGATGAGCCCGAACGGCGCCATGAGCAAGAGCCCCGTCCACGCGAGGAGGAGCCCGTTGAGGCGGAGCACCGCTTTGCCGGCGGTGAGCGCGGTCAGCCGCGGCCGCACCAATTTCTCGAGGCGGGCCACCTTGCGCGCGCCGGCCTCGAAGGTGGCCTTCAGCCGCTCGGTGGAGACCTCCTTGCGCAGCATGCGCTTTGGCAGCCACGGCAGCCGCTTGGCAGAGACGGCCAGGCCGGCCAGGGTGATGGCGAAGCCGAAGATGGTGCTGACTCCGGGGATGGAGACGGGCACCAGAAAAGGCACGCACAGGACGATGGACATGACGAGCATGCCGCGCTCGCCGACCTTCTCCAGCATGTCGCGGACGGTGGTGGTCGGGCCGCCGAACGAGCTCGACGTCTCGAGCAGGAACGCAGAGAGGCCGACCGGGCCGTCGTTGCCGCGGGCGACCGCCACCGATGGAGGAGCCGAGTTCGACACGCCGCGACTGTCTCCATCGCGTGCGAGCCTGTCAAGCGCCGGCCGGGGCCGGCCGGGCGGCGGCTACACGCACTGGCCGTTCTGGCAGCTCGTTCCCGTGGGGCAGATTCTGTTGCAGCTGCCGCAGGCCCCGTTGTCGTTCCGAATGTCGCGGCACTGGCCCGAGCAGTTGGTGAGGTTGCCCGGGCAGGAAAGGTCGCACGCGCCGTTGTTGCAGACCTGGCCCGGCGCGCAGGCGTTGTTGCAGGCGCCGCAGTTGAAGTTGTCGTTCCGCAGGTCGCGGCACTGGCCGAGCTGCGTGCCGCCGTCCGTGGTGCCGCAGAAGGCGAGGTTTCCACCGCACGAGGCCGCGCACTGGCCATTCGAGCAGACCTGGCCGATGGGGCAGCGGTTGGTGCAGCTGCCGCAGGCCGAGCTGTCGAGCTGGAGGTTCCGGCAGCTCCCGTCGCACTCGGTGAGGCCGGCCTGGCAGGTGACGGTGCACTTGCCGTTGCTGCACACCTGGCCTCCGGGGCAGACCACGCCGCACGCCCCGCAGTGGGAGCGGTCGGTGCGGGTGTCGCGGCAGCTTCCGGCGCAGTCGGTGAGGCCGACCTGGCACGAGAGCGTGCACTGGCCGGCGGTGCACACCATGCCCGGCGGGCAGGCGTTGCCGCAGGTGCCGCAGTGGGCCCGGTCGGAGCGCAGATCGCGGCAGCTCCCGCCGCAGTCGGTGAAGCCCGAGGTGCAGCTGGTGCGGCACTCGCCCTGCGAGCAGACCTCGCCCTCCTTGCAGACCCGGCCGCAGGCGCCGCAGTTGGCGCGATCCGACTGGAGGTCGCGGCAGCTGCCGTTGCAGTCGGTGAGCGACTCCTGGCAGGAGAGCACGCACTGGCCCGAGCTGCAGACCTTGCCTGCCTCGCAGCTCGCGCCGCAGGCTCCGCAGTTGAGCCGGTCGCTCTGCAGGTCGCGGCAGAGGCCGTCGCAGTTGGTGAGCCCCACGTGACAGCTCACCGCGCAGCTGCCCTGCGAGCAGACCTGGCCGTCGCCGCAAGGTTTGTTGCAGCCGCCGCAGTGGGCGCGGTCGGTGAGCGGATCATGGCAGCGGTTGTCGTCGCACAGCACCGTGCCCTTGGCGCACGAGCCCGAGCAGACGCCTTCGGAGCACACCTTGCCCGCGGCGCACGCGAGGCCGCAGAGCCCGCAGTGGCTCGGGTCGACGCGCACGTCGCGGCAGACGCCGTCGCAGTCCTGCTGGCCGGAGGGGCACTGCTTGCGGCATCTGCCCTCGCCGCAGGTCTGGTTGACGTCGCAGGCGACGCCGCAGGCTCCGCAGTTGAGCCGGTCGGTGCGGGTGTCGACGCAACTGTCGCCGCAGAGCGTCTGGCCCACCTCGCACTCGGGAGGCGGCGGCGGCTTCTTGCCGCATCCGGTGGCGAGAATGGCGACGGCGACGGCGACGGCGCGGACCAGGCCAGATCGAAGCATGGGGCCCCCCTCCGCGCCGAGTATACGTAACTGCCGCGAATCCGAAGCGGGTTCCGTCAGGCCTCGGCCGAGCGGGCGAAGCGGCGGGCGTGGTCGACGAAGGCTCCGAGCCGGCTCACCACCGTGCGCCGCGACAGGCCCAAGGCCCTGGCGATGGCCACCTGCTGCATGCCGTCGGCGAAGTAGAGCAGGCCCGGCGTGCGCAGGCGCTCGGGAGCGGCCGACAGCATGCGCTCGGCGAAGTCCTTCTCGAAGAAGGGGCGCTCGAGCTCGCCGTGGCGCTCGTCGGCGGGCGGGAGCGCATTTTGGCGGCGCCGCTCGTTGCGGAGCAGGTTCAGGCAGTGATTCTTCGAGATGGCCGCCACCCAGCGCCACAGCCGTCGCTCGTCGGGCGCGCGCTCGAGGTGCTCGAGCACCTTGAGGAAGACGTCCTGAGCGGCGTCCTCGGCGGCGAAGGTGTCCTTCAGGTAGCGGCGGCACCGCGCGTAGATGAGCGGCCCGTAGCGCCGGTAGAGCTCCTCGACCCGATTCGGCTCGTGCATGCTGTCCCCCTGCGCGGGCGACAAAGACGGCCCGTGCGGCGATGTATTCACCGCGCGCGTCGAGTACGCCGGACCGAGCGGGAAATGGTTCTTCGCTGCGGCGGCTAAGATGCCCGGTCCGAATGAAGAAGCTGCTCGTGGTCCTGGTGCTGTGCCTGGTGTGCTTCGCAAGCGGCGCCGCTGCGGTGCTGCTCGTGCAGCGGCAACCCAGGGAGCCGCCGCTGCCGGACCCTCCTGCGCTGGTGACGCAGATGCGCGAGGTCGCCCGTCTCGAGACGCTGGAGGTGTCCATCTACAAGAAGGTGAGCTTCGCGCCGGATCCAGAGCAGCGAGAGACCGTCTGGGGCGAGCTGGTGGAGTGGGCCAGGCACAGCCTCTTGCCGCCGAAGGGGAGAGCCATCGTCTTTGCGGACGTGCATCTGGGGTTGGATCTGTCGAAGCTCACCGAGCGCTCGATGCGCGTGCAGGGGAGCCGCATCGACGTGGTGCTCCCGCCGCTGTCGGCGAAGGTGGAGCTCAAGCCCGGGGAGACCGAGGTCATCGGCTCGAACCTGAGCTCCGCTCAGACGGCGCAGTTGTTCGAGAAGGCGAAGGAGGCGTTCGAGCGCGAGGTGATGGCGGACGAGGCGCTGCGCCAGAGGGCGCGGGCGTCGGCCGAGCGCAGCCTGAGGGCGCTGCTGTTCACCATCGGGTTCAAGGAGGTGCGGTTCGTCGACGCGCTGGAGCCGGTGAAACCCGGCTGATCACCGCCGCTCGAGCCGCCCGCCTTCGTGGAGGACGAAGGTGCCGGCGATGCCGTCGTCGGCAAAAGCGAGCAGCGAGAGGTCGGCCACGGCGCGCGCGTCGTCGTCGCGGCAGAGGACGCAGACCTCGCGGCGGCCGAGGAAGACGCGCCACGGAGGAGGCCCCACCGATTGCTCCAGGAGCCGGCGCTGGGCCGAGGTGAAGAGGCGCGCTCCATCGTGGCCGTCGCCCTCGGCGAGCGCGTAGAGCCCCTTTCCCGGTTCGAGCACCAGCTGGCCCTGGTGGACGCCCACGGCGCGCGGCTCGGCCGGGTGGGCCTCGAGGTTCCTCCAGGCCGCCGCGTCGACATCTTCGAGCGACAGCCCGCGCGAGGCGAGCGCGCCTTCGGGCAGGTAGCGGACCAGCTCGGAGTCGTCGAGGACGTAGTAGACGAAGAGACCACCCGGACCTTCGCGGCGGACCGCTCCGACAGCGCGTTCGTGGAAGGAACAGTCGAGAAGCACCGGCCGGACGCGTTCGAGCACCGCTTCGCGGGTGCGGGGGACGCCGAGCGACCGTTCGGCCAGCTCGCGCGCGATGGCCTCGACGGCTTCGGCGAGCGGGCGCTTCTCACGCGCGTAGGCCAGATGGAGCGAGCCCAGATCCAGCCGGGCCACTCCGCCCTTCCCCAACCGCACCAAGAGCGAGTCGTTCTGCACCAGGTACGGCGTCGACTGCTGCTTCAGCCGCTCGAGGAGGGCGCGGGTGAATTCCGGGCGGCTCGCCTGGGGCTCGGCAAGAGGCGCCATGCCCGCGTCGGCCGATTCGAGCTCCGTCTTGAGGAGGCGGGCTTCGCCGTCGAACGGATCCACCGCGAGCACCTGTTCGACGTGGGCGCGCGCCCGGGCCATCTCGCCGCGCCGCATGGCGACGACCGCGAGGCCCTTGAGGGCCTCCGGGTCACCCGGGTTGAGCGCGAGCGCCTCGTTCAGCGCGCGCTCCGTTTCGCTCCACCGCTCGATGGTGGCGTAGGCACGGGCCAGCCCCAGCCGCACCTGGACCTCGCGCGGGAAGTCGCGCCGGAGCGCCTCGAGCCACTCGATGGCCCTGGGCACCTGATCCGCGTTGAGGAACGCGTGTGCCACGGCGAGCCTCAACGACGGTCCCGGCTCGGCGGCCGCGGCGCGGTGGAGAAGCTCGAGCTCGTCGTCGGTCAGCCGTTCACCGGCCTCGACCTTCTCGCGAACACGATCGAGGGAGACATTCTTCACTCGAACTGGGAACCTATCAGAGCCCGCGAGTGAATACTCACACCGCCTGAAGGCGGTGGCTTCGG
>FWPU01003862.1_pt1 | contig 36399 bp, 35 predicted proteins | sample 2228361 | NCBI WGS metagenome assembly FWPU01 (sample SAMEA103939777, study PRJEB20133) | metagenome
GATGGCGCCGGTGGCCGAGGCGGGGAGCGGGAGCCAGGTGGCCTCGGGGAGGGCGCCGGCGAGGTCGTGGGCGATGGCTTCGGGCGCGGCGATGGTGACGAGGCCCGCGCCGGCTCGGTAGGCGGCGAGGGCGGCGAGGGCGACGGCACCGCGGTAGCGCTGGGAGCCACCGACGACGAGGACGCGGCCGAAGGTGCCCTTGTTGGCATCGGAGGGGCGGGCTGGCAGCGCCTGGCGCACCCAGCGGGAGGTGATGAGCTCGAGGGGGACGCGTTCGGCGGCCTCGCGGGGGATGCCGATATCGATGACCTGGACGCGGCCGACAACGTCGCTGCCGGGCGCCTGGTACATGCCGACCTTGGGGAGGCCGAAGGTGACGGTCATATCCGGGGGGACGAGGAGGGGATCGACGGCACCGGTGTCGGCATCGAGACCGGTGGGGAGGTCGACGGCGACGGTTTTCGGGGGCTGGTAGCCGGTTCGGGCGGCGGCGAGCGCGGCGAGGGCGCGGCCGACGGGACTGGCAGGATCGAGGGGGAGGCGCTGGCCGATGCCGAGGAGGGCATCGATGACGAGGTCGGCGGCGGCGAGCTGGGCGGCGAGCTGGCTGCCGCCTGGGTCGGCTTCGCCCTGGAGCAGGGGGATTTCGCGGGCGCGGAGTTCTTCGAGGCGGGCGAGGTCGCGATGGCCGGCGGGGAAGTAGACGGCGACTTCTGCGCCCCAGTCGTAGAGGTGGCGGGCGGCGACGAGGCCATCGCCGCCGTTGTTGCCGGGCCCTGCGAGGACGAGGATGCGGCGACCTTCGAGGGTGCCGAGGAGCATCCAGGATTCCTGGGCGACGGCGAGGCCGGCTTCTTCCATGAGCTGGTGCTCGGAGGAGCCGGCGGCGATGGCGGCGGCTTCGAGTTCGCGCATTTCGGCCGTGGTGACGAGTTTCATCGGAGGCCTTTCTCCCGGATGAGGCGGAGGGCGTTTTCGCCGCGCCTGGGGGTATCTTCGGCCTCGGAGAGGGCGCGTTCGCCGACGACGGAGGCCATGGCGAGGTCGGCGAGGTGGGTCATGGAGATTTCGAGGCCACGCAGCTCGATCTCTTCGGCGCGACGGGCGCCACGGCCGTAGAGGAAGACGAGGGGCTTGCCGCGGCGGTTGGGGAGGATTTCGATGTCTTTCCAGCCGACGCCGCGGATGCCGGTGCCAAGGGCTTTCATGACGGCCTCCTTGGCGGCGAAGCGAACGGCGAGCTCGGGGATGCGGCCGCGGCAGTGGGCGAGCTCATCGGGGGTGTAGACGCGGTTGAGGAAGCGTTCGCCGTGGCGGGCGATGACATCGGCGATGCGGTGGGTTTCGATGACGTCGATGCCGTGGGCGAACTTGCGGGGCCGCTGGGGCGTGGTCTGGGGTTCGGGCATGGTCCGTCCTGGTTGTGCGCGGGGTGGGGTGATCCTGGCGCGGATCGTACGCGAGGGCGGTGGAATGTGCGTGGCGTGTGTTTTGCCGGGAACGGCGGGGCGGATACGCTACGCGCATGACTGCGAAGCTGATCGACGGTGCTGCGGTTGCAGCGGAGATCCGGGCGGAGGTGGCGCGGGAGGCGGCGGAGCTGCGGGCCCGGGGGGTGACCCCGGGGCTGGCGGCGGTGATCGTGGGGGACAACGCGGCGTCGATAAGTTATGTATCCATGAAGACGAAGGCGTGTGCGGAGGCCGGGATTTTCTCGGAGACGTTCCGGCTGCCGGCGACGGCGAGCGAGGAGGAGGTCATCGGGCTGATCCGGGAGCTGAACGGTGACGGGCGGTTTCACGCGATCCTGCCGCAGCTGCCGCTGCCGCCACAGGTGCGCGAGCTGGCGGTGATCGATGCGCTGGCGCCGGAGAAGGATGCGGATGGGCTGCACCCGGTGAACCTGGGGAAGCTGCTGCGGGGGGAGCTCGATGGGGCGATCCCGTGCACACCGCACGGGGTGGTGGAGCTTTTGCTGCGGACCGGGCACGATCCGGCGGGCAAGCATGTAGTGGTCGTGGGGCGGAGCACGCTGGTGGGGCGACCGCTCGCGGTGCTGCTTTCGAACAAGGCGCGGGGGGGCAACGCGACGGTGACGATCTGCCACACGGCGACGCCGGAGCTGGGCGAGCACACCCGGCGGGCGGACATTGTGGTGGTGGCCGCGGGCCGGGCGGGCACGCTCACCCGGGAGATGGTGAAGCCCGGTGCTGTGGTGATCGACGTCGGGGTGAACCGTGTGGAGGCACCGGAGCGGCCGAGCGGCTACCGGCTGGTGGGCGATGCGACGCGGGATGTGCGTGAGGTGGCGGGCTGGGTGACACCCTACACCGGCGGCGTGGGGCCGATGACGGTGGCGATGCTGCTGGTGAACACGGTGAAGGCGGCGCGGAGGGCGCTGGAGCAGGGGCGGTGACGCCGACGGAGCGGGTCGCGGCGGCCCTGCGGGAGCTTGGGGTGGACGGCGAGCTTCGGACGTTTGCGGAGCGGACGGCGACGGCTGAGGAGGCGGCAGCGGCGGTGGGGTGCGCGCCGGGGCAAATCGTGAAGACGCTCTTTTTCCTGGCGGATGGGCGGCCGACGATGGTGCTGATGGCGGGGGATCGCCAGGTGGATACCGCGGCACTGGCGAGCCTGCTGGGGGTTTCGCGGAAGCGGCTGAAGATGGGCAGCCCGGAGGAGGTGCTGGAGCACACCGGCTACGCCGTCGGCGGCGTCGCGCCGGTGGGGTGGCCGGGCGCCGCGGATGTGGTGGTGGATGACTCGCTGCGGCGGTTCGACCGGGTGTGGGCGGCGGCGGGCGATGCGCATGCCGTGTTCGGGGTGGGACTGGAGGAGCTCGTCGCGGCGATTGGCGGGCAGTGGGCCGCTATCGCGAAAGGTGGGGGATGACGGGCACGGGCGAGGAAAGGGCCCCACGCGGGGGTGCGGCGGCACTCATCGCGGCGATGCGGCCGTACCAGTGGCCGAAGAACGTGGTGGTGTTTGCGGCACTGGTGTTTAGCGCGGGGGAGGCGTGGCGCCCGGGCGACCCGGGCAGCTGGTGGCCGCTGCTGTGGCGGTCGGTGGCGTTGTTTGGGCTGTGGTGCCTGGCGGCATCGGCGACGTACCTGCTGAACGATGTGCGCGACCGCGAAGCCGACCGGTTGCACCCGCGGAAACGGCTGCGGCCGATTGCACGCGGGGAGCTCGGGAGCGGCAGGGCGCTCGGGGCGGCGGGCGTGCTGGCGGCGGCGGGGGTGGGGGGCGCGCTGGTACTGGATACGGTCGCCGGGCTGGTGCTGGCCGGGTACTCCGCGCTGATGGCGCTGTATTCGCTGGGGCTGAAGCGGGTCGCCATCCTGGACATCCTGCTGCTGAGCGCGGGGGTCGTAGGTCGGGCGGTGAGCGGGGCGGCTGCGATCGAGGTGGAGATCAGCCCGTGGCTGTACGTGTGTTCTAGCTTCGCGGCGTTCTTTTTCGCGACGACGAAGCGGTGGGCGGAGTTTCGCCAGCTTGGCGCTGAGGCGGCGCGGCACCGGCCATCGCTGGCGGCGTACAACGCGGAGGTGCTGGAGCTGATGCTGGGGGTAAGCGCGGCGGGTGCGCTCCTGAGCTACTCGCTGTACACCATCGAGTCGGGGCGGGTGCCGGAGGATGGCTCGATGGCGCTGACGATCCCGTTCGTCGTGTTTGCACTCTTCCGATTCCTGCTGCTGATGAGCGGGCCGCGGCAGGGCGATGCGCCGGACCGTGTGCTGTTCAGCGATCGGCAGGTGCTGGCGGCGATCGCGGGTTTCACGGTGACGGCGTTCGCGGTGCTCATGATGCACCGGTAGGATGGCGGCATGGCGGCGTATTCGGACGTGGTGCGGGAGCACTTCGAACGTCCCCGGAACGCGGGGGTGCTAGATGACGCGGATGGCATTGGCGAGCGTTCCAACCCGGTGTGTGGGGACCGGATGCGGGTGATGATCCGGGTGGTAGAGGGGCGGGTGGCGGAGATTCGATGGCAGACCCGGGGGTGCCCGGCTGCGATTGCGACGAGCTCGTTCGCGAGCGAGATGGTGCGTGGCTGGCCGCTCGAGGCGGTGCGGACGCTGACCCGGGAGGCGATTGCAGAGGCGATGGGCGGATTGCCGCGGGATAAGGTGCACTGCAGCGTGCTGGCGGCTGACGCGCTGCGGGCGGCGATTGCGGATTACGAGGCGCGCAGGCAGGGCTGAGGCGAGCGGCCCGCGGTTGACCCCCGGACGCCCCGCCGGATTCACGCTGCATCCACCGGATGTTTCCCCGGGGAGGTCGAACTTCCCTTTGGGCCGGCATGGCATCCGAAGGCCCGGGGGTAGACATGGCTGCTGGGGTACGAACGACGACGATGCCGCTGTGGGTGGCGCTGGCGGGGGCCGTGCTGGCGGCGCTGGCACTGACGATGAGCGCGGACCAGCAGGCGAGTGCGCTGACGAACTGCACGGTGACACACGACGCGCTGGACAGCGAGGAGCAGGCCTTCCTGGTGCTGATCAACCAGTACCGCGCGCAGAACGGGCTGAGCCCGCTGACGATTTCGACGAACCTGAACCGGGCTGCGGCGTGGATGGTGGAGGACCTGGCAACGAACCGGTACTTCTCGCACACGGACAGCCTGGGGCGGTCGCCCTACCAGCGGGCGATCGATTGCGGCTATCCCTCCGGGGCGGGCGAGAACCTTGCGGCCGGGTCGACGTGGTCGACGGCGCAGGCGGCGTTTACGGCGTGGCAAAACTCGCCGGGGCACAACCAGAACATGCTGACGCCGTACTACCAGCAGATTGGGATTGCGAGGTATTACCTGGCCGGCTCGCCGTACGGGTGGTACTGGGCGACGAACTTCGGGGCGGTGAACGACGGCACGGGCGGCGGTGGGAGCGGCCAGCCAACGAACACGCCGACGAACACGCCGACGGCGACCGATACACCAACGGCCACGGCCACGCCGACCAATACGCCGACGCCCACGGCGACGCCAACGAATACGCCGACCGGTACTGCGCCGGCCGGGCAATCGCCGACGGCGACGCCGACGCCGACGCGGACGCCGACGCCAACACCGACCCCGGCGATCCCGACACCGCCGACACCGCCAACCCCACCGATGCCGCCGGGCAGCGGGCAGGCGACGAACACGCCGACGCCGACCTTTACGCCCACACCGACGCGAACGCCGACCCCCACACCGACGCCATCGCCTGGGCCGAGCGGGCAGGGGAGCGGGGCGGCGCCGTCGCTGCCGCTGGCGGCGGGGGCGAACCTGGTGGCGTGGCCAGGCGGGAATGTTCCGCCATCGCAGGTATTCCCGGCCGGGAGCAACGTGACGGTGGTGTACGAGTGGGACCCGGCGGGCAGCTGGCGGCGATACCTGCCGGGGATGCCGGGGTACCTGAACACGCTGACGAACCTGCGGACGGGGGCCGCCTACTGGGTGATAACGCGGGGACCGGGGAGCGTGCCGGTTCGGTAGACGGCGCCCGGGTCAGCGACCCGAGACGGTCATTTCCCGGATGCGGATGGTGGGGGCAGCGGCAGCACCGAACCAGGTGAGGTCGCTGCCCACGGCATCGATGTCGGCGAGCATGGCGGCGAGGTTGCCGGAGATGTTGACTTCGGTGACGGGGTAGGCGAGCTCGCCATGCTCGATCCAGAAGCCGGCGGCGCCACGGGAGTAGTCGCCGGTGGCAGGGTTGAAGCCGGCGCCCATGAGGGCGGTGACGTAGAGGCCGCTTTCAATGTCGCGGATGATCTCGGCGGGCGAGACGGTGCCGGGAGCCATGACGAGGTTGGAGGAGGATGGCGCCGGGCCGCTTTCGATGCTGCGGGCGGCGCTGCCGGTGGTGGTGCGGCCGAGGCGCCGGGCGGTGTAGCAGTCGAAGAGAAAGCCGCTGAACACGCCGGCCTCGATGAGCGGGGAGGGCCGTGTGGCGACGCCTTCGCCATCGAACGGGCGAGTACCGAAGCGGCCGGGGAGGGATGGGTCGTCGGTGATGGTGACGAGGGGGGAGGCGAGGGCCTGGCCGGCGCGGCTGGCGAGGAAGGTGGTGCCGCGGTAGAGGGTATCGCCGGTTGCGCAGCCCGCGAGGTGGCCGAGGAGGGAGACGGCCATCATGGGCTCGAAGACGACGGGGACGCGGGCGGTGGCGGGCTTGCGTGCGCCGAGCTGGTCGACGGCGCGACGGGCGGCGATGCGGCCGACCTCGGCGGGGTCGGCGAGGCGGGAGAGGGAGCGCTCGGCGGAGTACCAGTAGCCGTTGCGCTTCTTGCCCTCGGCGTCGTCGGCGATGGCTTCGACGACGAGGGAGATGGAGGTGGCGGGGTAGGCGCCTTCGAAGCCGAGGGAGTTGGCGAGGGCGATTTCGACGACGTGGGTGGAGATGGTGGCGCCGTCGGAGTTGGTGACGCGGGGGTCGGCGGCGAGGGCTGCGGCCTCGCACTCGCGAGCGATGCGGATCTTTTCGTCGGTGGCGAGGGCTTCGATGCGTTCGTCGTAGAGGGCGAGTGGGCGGGCGTCGGCGCCCGGAGCGAGGAGGGAAGGATCGGGAAGACCGGCGAATTCGTCGGGGGCGCTGATAGCGGCGAGCTCGACGGCGTCGCGTGCGAACTGTTCGAGGGCGGCGGGGTCGAGGTCGGAGGTGGCGCAGATGGCGGTTCGGCCACCCTGGATGATGCGGAGACCGAGGCCGACGGAGCCTGCTTCGATGAGTTTTTCGACTTCACCGAGGCGGACAGTGACGGTGCTTTCGGTGCCGGTAACGACGAAGGCGTCGCACTGTTTTGCGCCGGCGCGGCGGGCGAGTTCGACGGCGCGGCGGGCAACCTCGATGGCGGCGATGCGGTCGGGGGCGCGGGCGGTCACAGGCGGGTGCCCCCGACGGTGATGCCGGAGACGAGGACCGTGGGCATGCCAACGCCGACGGGGACGGACTGGCCGTCCTTGCCGCAGGTCCAGCGGCCATCGGAGAGGCGGAAGTCGTTGGCGACGCGGGTGACCTTGGAGAGGACGTCGGGGCCGTTGCCGATGAGCATGACGTTTTTGAGGGGGGTGGTGACGCGGCCGTCTTCGATGAGGTAGGCCTCGGTGACGGAGAAGACGAAGTCGCCGTTGGAGATGTTGACCTGGCCGCCGGAGTAGGAGACGGCGTAGATGCCGCGGTCGACGGAGCGGATGATGTCCTCGGGGGTGTCGTCGCCGGGGAGCATGAAGGTGTTGGTCATGCGGGGCATGATGTAGTCCTTGAAGGTCTGGCGGCGACCAGAGCCGGAAGGGCTGACGCCGAAGTGGCGGGCGCTGATTTCGTCGTGGAGGTAGCCGCGGAGGATGCCGTTCTCGATGAGGACGTTGCGGCCGGCGAGGTTGCCTTCGTCGTCGACGTTGATGGAGCCGCGGGAGTTGGCGATGGTGCCATCATCGACGACGGTGACGAGGGGGCTGGCGACGGGCTGGCCGATGCGGCCGGTGTAGTTGCTGGTGCCCTTGCGGTTGAAGTCGGCTTCGAGGCCGTGACCGACGGCTTCGTGGAGGAGGACGCCGGAATCGCCGGCGGCGAGGACAACGGGGAGGGTGCCTGCCGGGGCATCGGCGGCGTCCTGCTGGAGGACGGCCTGGCGTGCGGCTTCGCGGGCGTGGACCTCGGGGGGGACGAGGTCGAAGTATTCGATGCCCATGCGGCCGCCGCCGCCCTGGCGAGCGACCTGGCGGCTTTCGCCCTGCTGGGAGACGGCGGAGACGTTGAAGCGGATGAGGGGCTGGACATCGCCGACGATGCGGCCATCGCTGCGGGCGATGAGGACGTACTTGAGTTCGTCGCCGATGGAGGCATCGAGGCGGACGATGCTGGGGTGGTAGGAGCGTGCGGCGGTATCGGCGCGTTCGAGGAGGGCGACCTTGGCAGCGGCGGGCTCGGCGACGAGGGGGTGGTCGAATTCGTAGTGGGTGGTGCCAAGGAGGAAGGGGGTGGCATCGATGGGCGGTGGGGTGCGCTGGCCGGCGCAGATGCGGGCAGCGGTATCGGCGGCGCGGCGCATGGCCTCGAGGTCGAAGGATTCGGTGTAGGCGTAGCCGATGGCGTCGCCACGGACGACGCGGACGCCGAGGCCCTGGGCGACGGTGCGGGTGGCGGATTTGACGCGCTGGTCTTCCCAGGTGATGGCGGAGTTGGTGCGGTGCTCGAAGTAGAGCTCGGCGAAATCGCCGCCGCGGGCGAGGGCGACGGAGAGGAGGGTGGAGGTGACGGCGGGGTCGATAGCGAAGCGGTCGCGGAAGAACTGGGTGGCGACGGCTGCGGGGTCGGGCATGGGGGAACTCCGTGGATGGTAGTTCGATGGTAGCAGGAAGGGGGGTGGCGGCGGGGGTGTGTGGAGCGTTGGCGGATGGTTGTGCAGGATTGCAGGGATGGGCGCTCCTGCGCCCGGAGCTCTTGCTTGTCCTCCCAATCGCTCGCTGACGCCGACCCGGTGCCCGGTGGTGGCGGACTGACCGCACCGGGCCGTCCGCTGGCGTCGCTCCGGCACCGCGATTTCCGGGTGCTGCTGTTTTCGACGATGGCGCTGCAGGTGGGGTCGTGGGTGCAGACGATCGGGCAGGGGTGGCTGGTGGTGAACGACCTGGGCGGGTCGGCGACGAACCTGGGGGTGGTGGCGTTGCTGCGGGGTGCATTCCTGGTGCTGGTATCGCCGTTTGGCGGGGTGATCGCGGGGCGGTACGAGCGGAAGCGACTGCTGATGGTGTACACGGCGGTGAGCGCGGGGATCGCGATCCTGCTGGCGTTCCTGGTGGCGAGCGGGGCGATCACGCTGTGGATGGTGTATGTGCTGGCGGCGCTGGCGGGGATTGTGGAGGCGCTGGCGGGCCCAATCCGGAGCCTGCTGGTGTTCGATACGGTGGGCCCGGAGGAGATGACGAACGCGGTGGCGTTGAATGCCCTGGGCGGGAACGCGATGCGGGTCATCGGCCCGGCGATTGGCGGTGCGCTGATCGGGTTGATCGGGACGGAGGGGACGTTCGAGGTGCAGGCCGGGTGCCTGGTGGTGTCGCTGGTGCTGACGGCACGGCTGCGTCGGTTCGAGCCGGAGCTGGTGGAGAGCACGGAAGGGGCATTCGTGGCGGTGGGACGGGGACTGGCGTACGTGGCGCGGGATCGGGTGATGGCGCTGGTGGTGGGGATGGCTATCCTGCCGAGCGTGCTGGTGTACCCGTACGTGAGCTTTCTGCCGGTGTTCGCGAAGGATGTGCTGCACGAGGGGGCGAACGCCTACGGGTTCCTCGCGGCGGCGGTGGGGGTCGGATCGCTGGCAGGTGGGGGGATTGTGGCGGCAACCTCGCACCGGGCGCGCATGGGGCCGTGGATGATGTGGACGTGTTTGTTCTACTGCCTTTCGGTGGCCTCGTTTACGTTCATGCGGGACCTGTGGCTGGCCGTTGGGGCGCTGGTGATTGCGGGGGTGTTCCACAGCATCTACGCGGCGTTCAATGCCTCGCTGATGCAGATGAAGGCGGCGCCGGAGTTTCGTTCGCGGGTGGTGGCGCTGCAGACGATGACGTGGGGGATGACGCCGTTTGCGGGGCTGGCGATGGGGGCGATGATCGACCGGTGGGGGGCACCGCACACGGTGCTCGGCTGGATGCTGGCGGCGGCGATGCTGACGCTGGCGCTGACGCTGGTGAGCAAGGAGCTGCGGAGGATCTGACGGGTGGATGCGCTGCTCTCGGTGCTGGGCATGGGCCTGCGGCGGCTGGATGCGGAGGGTAGGCCGGTGGGCGAGCCGGCGGGGCTCGAGCTGCTGAATGGAGCGGGTGCGATTTTCGTGGTGGACCTGGAGATGTCGGGACCGAACCCGCAGGTACACGAGATCCTGGACGTGGGCGGCGTACGGGCGACGCTGGCGCCGGGGCTGCCCGAGGAGGAGGCGTGGAGCGCGCGCGTTCGGCCGAAGCGGATTGGCAATGCGGTGCCGGCGGCGCTGAAGGTGGTGGGGTACTCGGCGAAGGCGTGGAAGGCGGCAATGGAGCTGGAGGCGGCGATGGAGCGGTTCGCGGCGACGGGGCGGGATGCGATCGTGACGGGGTGGGGGATGGCGCAGGACCTGGCGTTTCTCGCGGAGGCGTTCCGGCGGCTCGGGGCACCGTGGCCGTTTGCGCCGGTAGCGATCGACGTGCAGGCGGTGGCGCGAGCGCTGCTGCGGGGGAACGGCGAAGTGGATCGCTTCAACCTGGGGCACGTGGCCGACCGGCTGGGCATCGGGCGGATGGGTGAGCACGGGGCGCTGGCGGACGCCTACGCGACCTACGATGTGCTGGTGAAGCTGGTGGAGCGGGTGGGGCAGGTGAGTGGGCCGGAGGATGGCGGGACTTGACAACCCTTAGTGCAAAGCGAACGATACAGGTGATGTTCTCGGGGCGGGGTGCAATTCCCCACCGGCGGTGAGAGCCCGCGACCCCCTGCTGCAGTGATGCGGCCGGGGCTGACCCGGTGGAATCCCGGGGCCGACGGTGACAGTCCGGATGGGAGAGAACAGGGCGGCGCTGTGCGTTGAGCACGGCGCTGGCCGGCCGTTGGGGTCGGCCATGGCCTGCGTGCGCCCCGGGGAGATCGGAGTACGACCGGGGGCCAGGCACCAATGGAAGGTTATGGGGTCGATGGCAGCCGGCCTGCGAGCGGGAGGTGCGGCTGATGTTTACCGGCATCATCGAGGAAGTGGGCGAGGTGGTGGAGGCGGGAGAGGGGACGCTGCGCATCCGGGCGCCGCGCATCCTGGAGGATGCGAAGCTTGGGGATTCGATTGCGATCAATGGCGTGGACCTGACGGTGGCGGAGATCAGCGGGGATACGTTCTTCGCGAATTTGATGCCGGAGACGTACCGGCGGAGCAACCTGGGTGAGCTGCGGCCGGGGGACCGGGTAAACCTGGAGCGCTCGTGCCGGCCAACCGATCGGCTGAGCGGGCACATTGTGCGGGGCGTGGTAGAGGGGACGGGGGTGGTGGAATCGCTGACGCCGGAGGGGGAAGCGGTGATCGTGCGGATCCGGGCGCCGCGGGAGCTGCTGCGGTACATGGTGGTGAAGGGCCCGGTATGCATCGACGGGATCAGCCTGACGATCATCGCGAAGGACGCGGAGGGGTTCGCCGTTTCGCTGGTGCAGTACACGCAGGAGCACACGAACCTGGTGCATCGGAAACCGGGGGAGCGGGTGAACCTGGAGACCGACATCCTGGCGCGGTACGTCGATGCGCTGCTGGAGGCGCGGAAGGAGGAGGGACGGTGAGCGAACGGGACCCGGTGATGGCGACGGTGCCGGAGGCGATCGAGGAGTTCCGGCGGGGGAAGTTCGTGATCATCACGGACGATGAGGACCGGGAGAACGAGGGGGATCTGTGCATCGCGGCGCAGTTCGTGACGCCAGACCACATCAATTTCATGGCGAAGTATGGGCGTGGGCTGATTTGCTGCTCGCTGACGGAGGAGCGGTGCGACCAGCTTCAGCTCCCGCTGATGGTGGATCCGCGTTCGAACACCTCGGGGTTCGGGACGCCGTTCACGGTCTCGGTGGAGGCGCGGACGGGGGTGACGACCGGGATCAGCGCGGCGGACCGAGCGCGGACGGTGCAGGTGCTCATCGACCCGGAGACGAAGCCCGAGGACCTGGCGCGGCCGGGACACATGTTCCCGCTACGTGCGCGCAAGGGTGGTGTGCTGGTGCGGGCCGGGCAGACGGAGGCGAGCGTGGACCTGGCGCGGCTGGCGGGGCTGTACCCGGCGGCGGTGATCTGCGAGATCATGAAGATGGACGGGCAGATGGCGCGGATGCCGGACCTGAAGCGGTTCGCGCGGCGCCACGGGTTGCGGATTGTGACCGTGAACGACATCATCCGGTACCGGCTGCGGACGGAGCGGCTGGTGACGCGGGTGGCGGAGACGCGGCTGCCGACCCCCTACGGGGAGATGATGATCCTGGGGTATAAGGCGGAAGGGCAGCCAGACGAGCATGTGGCGCTGGTGAAGGGGGAGATTGACCCGGATCGGCCGACGCTGGTGCGGGTGCACGACCAGTGCGTGACCGGTGATGTGTTCGGTTCGCTGCGGTGCGACTGCGGGGAGCAGAAGGAGAAGGCACTGCGGATGATTGCGGAAGAGGGGGGCGTGTTCCTCTACATGCGGCAGGAGGGCCGCGGTATCGGCCTGCACAACAAGCTGCGGACGTACGAGCTGCAGGAGCGCGGACTCGATACGGTTGATGCGAACCTGGCGCTGGGATTTCCGGCGGACCGGCGGGATTACGGGATCGGGATGCAGATCCTGCGGGACATTGGGGTGAGCAAGATGCGGCTCATCACGAATAACCCGGCGAAGCGGGCGGGGCTGGAGGCGTACGGCCTGGAGGTGGTGGAGCGGGTGCCGATCGTGACGACGCCGAACCCGCACAACATCCGCTACCTGGAGACGAAGCGGGCGCGGATGGGGCACCTGCTCGATGGGCTGGAATCGCTGGTGGTGGAGGGCGGTGGATGATCACGGTGCTGGAGGGTTCGCTGGATGGTGCGGGGCTGCACGTGTGCGTGGTGGTTTCGCGCTGGAACGAGTTTGTGACGCGGAAGCTGCTGGAGGGTGCGGAACGGGTGCTCCGGGAGCGTGGGGTGGCGGAGGAGTGCATCACGGTGGCGTGGGTACCGGGCGCGTTCGAGCTGCCGACGGCGGCGCGCTGGGCCGCGGGTTCGGGCAGGTTCCACGCCGTGGTGTGCCTGGGGGCGGTGATCCGGGGCGAGACCGCGCATTTCGAGTATGTGGCCGGCGGGGCGGCCGAAGGGATTCGCGAGGTGGCGCAGGAAACCGGCGTGCCGGTCATCTTCGGGGTGCTGACAGTGGACAACGTGGAGCAGGCACTCGCACGAACCGGAGGCAAGGAGGGGCACAAGGGGGAGGAGGCAGCGCAGGCGGCGATCGAGATGGCGAACCTTCGGCGGCAGCTGCTGGGGTAGCCTAGAGCGGGCAGATGTCGCGGTAGGTGTACTGCGGGTTGGCGTACCCGTGGTCGAGGAGGCGCTGGACGTAGGCTGGGGTATCGATGCCGGGCCCGGTGGTGGCGAGGTAACGGGTGGCTTCGAGGCAACCGCCGCCAGCGGAGCCGCGCTCCTGGTAGCCCTTGCGGAAGGCCTCTGCGGCGTTGAGGAAGACCGGCTCTCGGCCCTCGCGGATGAGTCGGTCGAGGGCGGGATTTGGGTCGGCGCCGGATGCAGCTTCGGCGACGGCGATGCGGAAGAGGGCGTAGGCCGCGAGAGCGTCGCGTGACGGGCCGCGACCGATTTCGTCGCGCCAGTCGCGCAGGGTAGTGTCGTTGATGGCGGATTCGTAGGCCGCGATGGCTTCGCGCCAGAGGCCGCGTGCGAAGAGGGCATCGGCATCGAGGATGGCGTGGAAGAGGTACTCGGGCGGGTCGAGCCGGGCTTCGCGGCGGGTGAAGCGGCCCTCGGCGAGGGTGTACCGGTAGGTGCCGCCGCGGATGGGGCCAGCGGCGGGCGAGGCGGCGGGCTGGTTCTGCATGACGATGGCGGTGGCTGCGCCCTCACCTTCGAAGGCGACGCGGACGAGGGCGGTGATGCCGTCATCGGCGGGGCCGATGTCGCGCCAGGCGGTGCCGTCCCAGGCGTAGACGCGGACGAGGCTGCTGCAACGGGTAGCCGTGCAGAGGTTTTCGAGGAAGGAGACTTCGGGGCGGGGCCTGCCGTCGCGGTCGGCGATTGCGAAGACGGATTGCCCGATGATCGAGGTGTCGGCAGCCCCGGGGGGCGAGAGGGCGAGGTATGCGGGCGCGGTGGTGAGGCGCACGAAGACGACGCCGGGGTGGGGGGCAACCGGGGCGGGCTGGTCGAGCGGGAAGAGGATGGCGGTATCGGGCCGGAGGTCGCCATCGATGTCGCCGGTGACGCAGCGGGTGCCCCAGCGCTCGGCGACGATGGGCGCGCAGATGCCGATGGTGGCTTCGAGGCGATCGATGGCGGCGCGGGCGGCGGCGAGGTCGCGGGGGGGCGGCCCCAGGGGATCCGGGGTGGGCGATGGGGTGGGCGAGGCAGGTGGCTGGCTGGCTGCGGTCGCGGGCGGTGAGGGCGTGGGCTCCTGCCGGGGGGCGCCCGAGCGGGCACAGGTAACGGCGAGCAGGGCCACGAGGAGGAGCGCTGCTAGGGTGCCGGGGTGAGGTAGTTTTCGACCGCCCATCCTTCACCGAGCCTCGTTTGGACTTTCCACCAGGTGAAATTGCCTGCCTGCTGGGGACCGCCGGTGACGGTGACTTCGCTGCCATCCTGGAGGCAGACGATGGCGTCGTTCTCGGTGCCGGGCGCGGTGCGAACGTTGAGGCAGTCGCCAGTGCCGGTGACGATGAGGCGCTGGCCGGCGGTGAAGCGGCCGGGGCCAACGGTTGCGCTGACGGTTGGGGCCGGTGAAGCCTGCTGTGTGGGGGTCGCGGGGGTGGCGAAGGCGGGTGGCGTGGGCGTGGGTGACTCGGCGCCCGGCAGTACCGGCGTGGGGGACGGGCTGGTGGCAGGGGAGCCGCCGCCGAGGAGCTGATCGGCGGCCCAGATGATGCCGAAGGCGACGAGGGCTGTGAGGGCAACCGCGGCTGGAACGTACCAGTAGCCGAGCCAGCGATGGCGGTCGTAGATGCGTGGCAGGGGCTTGCGAGCGATGACATCTTCGGGGCGACGGGTACGGCGTGGACCACTGCCGATGGGAGGCGCGACATCCTCCGGGAGCTGGCGCCGGACGAACTGCGTAGCGCCGATGACGGGATTGGCCGCGGGAGGATCGGAAAGGGCGGGCGGTGGGGCCGGTGGGGGGGCCATGCGGATTCCTTCGCCGGGGTGCGGGGCGGGCGCACCGGGGGGCCGTTCGCTGCCGGGGTAGGCCATGGCCTGCGGCGCGGCGTCGTGTGGTTCGGTGGTGGCGCAGCCGTTGTTGCCGACCCAGCAGCCGGGGTGATGGAGCACGCCGCAGCCGCCACAGCGAAGGACGGCTTCGCCGGCATCGAAGGCCCGATCGCAGAGGGGGCAGAATCGTTGCAGGACGCTCAAGCTGGGACCCCGGGGCTGCTGCCAGTATGGGCGGCGCGATCACCATCATCAAGGACGAACGTCGCGGGGAGTGGAAAGGTTCCCTTCAGCCAGGGAGCTGGCGGGTAAATTCTTGGAGCTCGGCAGCTGAGGGGAGGGAGGCTGCAGCTCCTGGGCGGGTGCAGGCGAGGGCGCCGGCGCTGCATGCCCAGGCGACGGCCTCGGCGAGGGGGGCGCCCTGGGCGAGGCGAACGGCGAGCGCGCCGCAGAAGGCATCGCCGGCCCCGACGGAATCGACAGCCTGGACCCGGGGAGCGGGGACGTGGAGGGAGAGGTCGGGTGCGGAGAGGTAGGCGCCCTGCTCGCCAAGGGTGATGATGACAGTGGGCGGCCCGGCAGTATGGAGGGCGGCTGCCTGGGCAGCCGGCGATGCGCCCGGCAGAGCAGAGAGTGCGGCGGCTTCGGTTTCGTTGGGCACCAGGATATCGGCAAGGGCGAAGACTTCGGCCGGATGGGGCGCAACCGGCGCCGGGTTGAGGATGGTGAGAACGCTGGCCGCCCGTGCGATGCGGAGAGCCGTTAGGGTGGCCTCCGGGGCGACCTCGAACTGGACGAGGAGGATTTCGGCAGCCTCGATGACGGGGCGGGCGGCTTCGATGGCCGACGGGGGCAGGACGAGGTTGGCGCGCGGCAGGGCGTAGATGAGGTTGGTGCCATCGTCGAAGACGACGGGCACGGCGACGCCGGTACCTTCGCCGGGGAGGCGGACGACGTGGGTGGCATCGACGCCGGCGCCACGCAGGCTGGCGAGGACCTGGTCGGCGAAGGGGTCATCACCGACGGCGCCGATCATGGCGACGTCGGCGCCGAGACGAGCGGCGGCGGTGGCCTGGTTGCCGCCCTTGCCGCCGACGAAGGTGGCGAAGGAGCGGCCGATGAGGGACTCGCCGGGCACGGCCGGGCGCGGTGCCCGGACGACGAGGTCCATCATGAGTGAGCCCACGACGGCGATGCGCATGTGCATGGGGGAGTGTAGCGCCAGGTGCGCGGTGCCGGCCGGTGGCGTAGGCTTCGCGGCATGGTGCAGGTCCTGGGAATTAACGGGGCGATCCGGGCGGGGAGCACGGCCGACCGGGCGCTGCAGTTCGTGCTCGGCGTGCTGGCGGGGGAGGGCATCGCGACCGCGACGTTCGATATCGGGATGCTGCCGCTGCTGGACGGACGGCCGCCCGGGGACTACCCGCCCGCCGTGGAGGCGTGGCGTGCGGCGTGCCGCGCGGCCGACGGGCTGGTCATCGCGGTGCCCTCGTACCACGGGGCGATGCCGGGCGGGGTGAAGAATGCGCTCGACTTCATCGACCGGGAGGAGGCGGGTGGGAAGCCGTTCCTAGTGGTGGCGGTTGCCGGCGGCGATGCGGAGCCTGCAGCGACGGACGTGACACGGGTGATGCGGCACATCGGCGGGGTTGCGGCCGGACCGGACCTGGTGGTGTCGCGGGCCGGCGAGCTGTGGGGGAAGGGGGTCGAGCCTGCCCGTAGCGAAGTCCGGGCTGCGGCTGAACGGGCCGCGCGGGCGTTCGCGGACGTGTGCCAGTTGCGCGCCCGGGGGGTGCTGCCGGGGGCATGAGCGGGTGGCGCTTCTGCCCGGGCTGTGGGGCTCGGTGGCCCGGGGCCGCCGCGGAGGCGTGCGGGGCGTGCGGCTATCACGAGGTTCGGTTCCCCGGGGTCGGGGTGGCGGTAATCGTGCGGGATGGGGCGGGCAGGGTGTTGCTGGGACGGCGCGCCGGCGGACGTCGCGCGGGGCTGTGGTGCATTCCCTGCGGGCGGCTTGAGTGGGGCGAGGAGGTGCGGGCCGCGGCGCGGCGGGAATTCCTGGAGGAGACCGGGCTCGAGGTGGAGCTGGCCGGGGTGTACGAGGTGCTGAGCAACTTCCACGATCCGGACCGGCTCACGGTGGGGTGCTGGTTCGTTGGGCGGGTGATCGGCGGACGCCTCCACCCGGCGGATGGTGAGCTGAGCGAGCTGGGCTGGTTCGACCCGGGCGAGCCGCCGGACCTGGCCTTCCCGACCGATGCGGTGGTGCTTCAGCGGCTGGCGAGCGAGGGACGTGGCCAATAACGGGCGATGACGCGCCCTTCGACGAGGAAGGGGGGGACGACGCCGAAGTCGCGGCTATCGGTGCTGCCGGCGGTGTTGTCGCCGTGGAGGCGGAGGCTGCCATCGGCGGTGACGGCGGCGACCCGTTTGACGAGCAGGCGATCAAATTCGCGGGGGTCGTGGACGAGGATGACGTGGCCGGGCCTTGGTGGGTGGTCACGGTAGGCGCGGCGGTCGACGATGAGCCAGTCGCCGGGGCGGTAGGCGGGGAGCATGCTCTGGCCATGGAGCTCAACACGCTGGAAGCGGCGCGAGATGCGCCAGGCGAGGAGGGCAGCGAGGGCGAGGGGGAAGAGCCGGTTCATACGCCTGGCGATGATATCAGTGGACCAGGGGAGTGCCCTCGGGTGCGCCGCTGATCTCAGGGCGGCCGCTCCAGAGCCAGGCGAAGTTGGTGCGTGAGACGCCGACGAGGACGCCGAAGAGGGCGCGGGGATGGATGAAGATGTTGGTGCCCGGCGGTCGCCCCTCGGCGGGGGCGTAGGGGAGGCCCATGGACTGGAGGCGCGCTTCGAGGAGGGGGACGTCGTCGGTTTCGAGGTAGCACATGTAGAGCGATGGCCCGCGGCGCCGGTAGAAGCGGTCCATGGCGCCGCCGCCGGAGGTTTCGGTGATTTCGATGCGGTCGAGGCGCCGCGGCGGGTCGAAGAGGGTGAGGGTGCCTTCGTAGCCGTAGAGCTGGCTGCGGATGGGGCAGAAGCGGGCGGGGTCGAGGCCAAAGATGCGGGTGTAGTAAGCGGCTGCGTCGCGCCAGCTGGGGACGGGGTTGGTGACTTCGTAGATGGAGCGGATATCGCCGACTGGCTGGCGGTGGATGTCCTGGGTGATGACGGTGGGCATGCCGTAGGGGGCTTCGCCGAGGTAGAGGGCGCCATGCTCGGCGGTGAAGGCGACGCGATTGGCTTCGAGGCGGGCGGCGATGGCATCGAGGGAGGGCGTGGCGAAGCCGACTCCGTAGAGGCCCTGGCCCCAGCGGTCGGCGAAGTCGCGGACGGGGCCGGGTGCGACGGGGGTGAGGAGGTCGATGAGGGATTCGCCGGCCTGGAGGGTGGTGCGGCGGGCGCCGAGGACGGAGGAGGCATCTTCGGCGAGCGGCTGTGCGCCGAAGATGGCGGCGTAGCGCCGGGCGGCTTCGTTGCGGTCTTCGACGACGACCTGGATGCGGTCGAGGCGGGTGAGCATGGGCCGACTCCGTGGTGCGCCGGCGCGTGGACCGGGTGGCCGAGGGCGGGGTCAGGCGGGCTCGCGGACCCCTTCGCCGGTGGTGGAGAGATCGACGGCCTGGCCGCCGCGGGTGAGGAGCAGGGGGCGGGTCTTCTTGACGACGCAATCGGCGTTGACGACGCAGCGGGTGATATCGGCGCGGCCGGGGATTTCGTACATCACATCCATGAGGGTTTCTTCGAGGACGGTGCGGAGGCCGCGGGCGCCGGTTTTGTGCTTGATGGCGAGGTCGGCGACGGCGCGGAGTGCGTCGTCGGTGAAGACGAGTTCGACGCCATCCATGGCGAAGTAGCGCTGGTACTGCTTGACGAGGGCGTTCTTGGGCTCGGTGAGGATGCGGACGAGGGCGTCTTCATCGAGGGACTGGAGGCCGACGACCATGGGCAGTCGACCGACGAATTCGGGGATGAGGCCGAACTCGAGGAGGTCGTCGTGGGTGACGTGGGCGAGGAGTTCATCCTTGCGCTTCTGGCCGCGGAAGCCGCGCTGGGCGGCCTGGAAGCCGAGGCGAACGTGGTCGCGGGTGAGGCGCTTTTCGATGATGTTTTCGAGGCCTTCGAAGGCGCCGCCGCAGATGAAGAGGATGTTGGAGGTGTTGATCTGGAGGAAGTCCTGGTGGGGGTGCTTGCGGCCTCCCTGGGGCGGGACGTTGGCGATGCAGCCCTCGATGATCTTGAGGAGGGCCTGCTGGACGCCTTCACCGGAGACGTCGCGGGTGATGGAGGGGTTATCGCCTTTGCGGGCGATCTTGTCGATTTCGTCGATGTAGATGATGCCGCGCTCGGCTTTTTGGATGTCGAAGTCGGCGGCCTGGATGAGGTGGAGGAGGATGTTTTCGACGTCTTCGCCGACGTAGCCGGCTTCGGTGAGGGCGGTGGCGTCGGCGATGGAAAAGGGGACGTCGAGGAGCTTGGCGAGTGTCTTGGCGAGGTAGGTTTTGCCGACGCCGGTGGGGCCGACGAGGAGGATGTTGGATTTTTCGAGCTCGATGTCGTTCTCGCCGCTGTGGCCGATGCGTTTGTAGTGATTGTAGACGGCGACGGAGAGGACTTTTTTGGCCTGTTCCTGGCCGATGACGTATTCGTTGAGGTGTTCGTAGATTTTGCGGGGTGGGGGGACGTTCTGGAGGGTGACGCTGCCCTGGCGGGAGCTCGAAGTGGCCGCGGCCTGCCCATTCTCTTCGTCGATGATTTCGCGGCAGAGATCGACGCATTCGTCGCAGATGTAGACGGCACCGGGGCCTGCGATGAGGCGGCGGACCTGGTCCTGGCTCTTGCCGCAGAAGGAGCAGTGATACTGGACGCGGTTGGTTCGATTGGTGGCCAAGGCGGTGGTGTCCCCTCTGCGTTACTTGGACTCCGCCATGGGGCGGAGGAGTTCATCGACGAAGCCGTATTCTCTGGCGCCCTCGGCGTCGAGGTAGAAGTCGCGGTCGAAGTCGCGGGTGACGCGTTCGACGGGCTGGCCGGTGTGCTTGGCGATGATGTTGCGGATGATTTCGTTGTTGCGAAGGATTTCCTTCGCGGCGATTTCGATGTCGGCGGCCTGGCCGCGGGCGCCACCGAGGGCCTGGTGCATGTGGACGGTGGCGTTGGGGAGGGCGTAGCGCTTGCCCTTGGCGCCAGCGCAGAGGAGGACGGTGGCCATGGAGGCGGTTTGCCCGACGGCGATGGTGGAGACGTCGGGTTCGATGAGCTGCATGGTGTCGTAGATGGCGAGGCCGGCGGTGATGACGCCGCCGGGGGAGTGGATGTAGAGGGAGATATCGCGCTCGGGGTCTTCGCGCTGGAGGTAGAGGAGCTGGGCGACGATCAGGTTGGCGACCTGGTCATCGATGGGGGTGCCGAGGAAGACGATGCGCTCTTTGAGGAGGAGGGAGAAGATATCGAAGGCGCGTTCGGAGCGTGGGCCGGATTCGATGACGGTGGGGATGACGTCGTAGATGAGGGGATGGACGCGGGGCGGCTGGGTGTTCATGCCTGTTCCTCCTGGAGTTCGCCCCGGGCAAGGGCGCTAAGGCGTTCGAGGGTTTTCCGCGAGAGCAGGTTCCGGCGGATGGTAGCGATTCCCTCTTCGGTGGCGAACAACTGGCGGAACCGTTCGGCATCGTCGCCCATGGGGGCAACGAGGGCATCCAGTTCCCTATCTATCTCTTCGGCTGTTACCTCGATGCCTTCAGCCTCGGCGAGGGCTTCGAGGACGAGCGAGCGCCGGACGCGTGTCTCGGCGGCTTCGCGCCAGGTTTCGCGGAACTCCTGTTCGGTGCGGCCGATGCCCTGGAGGTAGGCGAGGTACTGCTGGCGGTCGTTGCCCATCACGTCCCGGATGAGGTGGTCGATTTCGTGCTCGACGAGGACGCGGGGGTACTCGAGGGTGGCGATTTCGACGAGTTTGTCGATGGCGGCCGCGCGGAAGCGGTTTTCGGCGGCTTCTTCGAGGGTGCGGCGGAGGTCGGCTTCGATGCGCTGGCGAAGGGCGTCGAGGGTGGGGAATTCTTCGGCGTTGATGGACTGGGCGAAGTCGTCGTCGAGGGCTGGGAGCTGCTCTTCTTTGATTTCGCGGACGGTGATGGTGAAGGTGGCAGTTTTGCCCTGGAAGCGTTCGATGCGGAAGTCGGCGGGGAATTCGATGTCGAAGGTGCGGGATTTGCCCTTCTCCAGGCCGATGAAGGCTTCGGCGAGGCCCTCGACGAAGAGGGTTTCGCCTTCGCGGAGCTGGAACTCGGCGCCTTCGTCGCGCAGGACTTCTTCACCGTCGATGGTGGCGGTGACGTCGGCGATGAGGATGTCGTTCCACTGGACGGGGCGGTCGACTGGGGCGTGGACGGCGTGGCGCTTGCGGAGGGCTTCGAGCTGCTCGTCGACCATTTCGGGGGTGACGTCGACGGTTTCGGGTTCGACGCGGATGGAGCGGTAGTCGTTGAGTTCGACGGTGGGGCGGACGGGGACGATGGCTTTGAAGCGGAGGGGTTCGAGCGAGTCGATCTGGAGCTCGGGCTGGCCGATGGCGGGCACGTCCTCGGCTTCGATGGCTTCGTTGTAGGCGTCGGGGACGAGGGTATCGAGGGCTTCGCGGATGAGGCCCTGGCGGCCCACGGCGCGTTCGACGATGGCGCGTGGGGCTTTGCCGGGGCGGAAACCGGGGAAGCGGTTGCGGCGGGCGATTTTGCGATAGGCGGCATCGAGCGACCGTTCGAGGCGCTCGTCGTCGACTTCGATTTCGAGCTGCACGCGGCTCTCGGGGAGCCGCTCCAGGGTTACCTTCACGGGCTGAATTGTTCCTCCGCTTCGAGTATAGCAAACGGGTGCTCAGCGGCCCGGCGGCTCAGCGGGTGGTAGCGGTGCGGGGTTCGAGGAGATCGACGAGGGCATCGCCGAGGAGGTTCCAGGCGAAGAAGAAGAGGGTGACGGGGATGGCGGGGGCGAGGAGGAGGTGGGGGTAGCGTTCGAAGGTTTGGGGGCCTGCGCCGGCGGCGATGAGGGAGCCGAAGGAGGCGGTTGGGGGGTCGATGCCGAGGCCGAGGAAGCTGAGGGTGACTTCGGCGCCGGCGGTGCCGGCCATGCCGGCGGAGACACCGACGACGAAGAGGGGGAGGACGCCGGGGAGGATGTGGCGGGTGATGATGCGCGAGGTGGAGGCGCCGATGGCTTCGGCGGCAAGGACGTAGGTTTCTTCGCGGATGGCGAGGGCCTGGCTGCGGACGATGCGGCTGGTGCCGATCCAGGCGAAGGGGACGGTGGCGAAGACGATGATGCTGAATTTGACGAAGGTGCGGGCGTCGGTGCCGAGGGGGGTGTTGTCCTGGAGCCAGAAGGCGATGTCGTTGAGGCGTGTGCGGAAGGCGGCGGTGATGGCGAGCATGAGAAGGAGGGTGGGGAGGCCAGCGAGGACTTCGCCGGTGCGCATGATGAGGGTATCGACCCAGCCGCCGCGGTAGCCGGCGAGGAGGCCGAGGCCGAGGCCAAGGACGAGGGAGCCGCTGATGACGACGACGATGGTGAAGACGACGGTGGTGCGGGCTGCGTAGATGACACGGGAGGCGAGGTCGCGGCCGAGGGCATCGGTGCCGAGCCAGTGCTCGGCGGAAGGGCCCTGGCGGGTGGCGCCGGGGGTGAGGTCCTGGGCGTAGGGGTCGTGGGGGGCGATGAGCGGGGCGAAGATGCCGCAGGTGTAGAAGATGGCGAGGTAGATGATGGCGAGGACGGCGAGCTTCTTGCGGAGGAGCTGGCGCAGGAATCGGCGGCGGGGGGAGACGGCCGGGGTTTCGAGGACGAAGGGGTCGGCGAGGGCGGTTGCGCTCATCCGCGGGTGGCTCCGAGGCGAACGCGGGGGTCGATGATGGCGTAGAGGATATCGATGAGGATGTTGGCGAGGACAAAGAGGACGGAGCCGAAGAGGACGAGGGCGAGGATGACATCGAAATCGGGGGCGAGGACGGCTTCGAAGCTTTCGGCGCCGATGCCGGGGATGCCGAAGAGCTGTTCGACGATGAGGGAGCCGCCGGCGACGCCGGGGAGGGAGAGGCCGATGATGGTGATGAGGGGGAGGAGGGCGTTGCGGGCGATGTGGCGGATGACGACGATGCGTTCGGGGAGGCCCTTGGCGCGCGCGGTGCGGATGTAGTCCTCCTTCATGACGCTGAGGACGGAGGCGCGGACGAAGCGTGCGATGCCGGCGGTGCCTGGGAGGGCGAGGATGAGGATGGGGAGGATGATGTTGGCGCTGGTGAATCCGCGCCAGCCGAGGCCGACGAGGTCGAGCTTGACGGCGAAGAGCCACTGGAGGAAGGGGACGACGACGAAGATGGGGATGGCATCGATGGCGAGCCAGAAGGAGATGGTGAGGGGATCGAGGAAGGTGCCGCGGGCGAGCGCGGCGTAGATGCCGGCGCTGATGCCGAGGAAGAAGCTGATAGCGAGGGCGATGAGGCCGAGGCGGGTGGAGACCCAGATCTTGGGGAGGATGACTTCGGAGACGGTGAAGGACTGGTGGCGGGTGGAGACGCCGAGATCGCCCTGGAGGAGGTTGCGCATGTACTTGACGTACTGGATGTGGATGGGCTGGTCGTAGCCGTACTTCTTGCGGATGAGCGCGGCCTCTTCTTCCTGGTAGCGCTGGCCGAGGAGGGAATCGACCGGGTCGCCGGGGGCAAGGCGGAGCATGTAGAAGACGATGACGGAGATGGCGAAGAGGACGGGAATCGCCCAGAGGAGTCGGCGGACGATGTAGCCGGCGAGGCCGGGCGCCACGGGTCAGGGCTCCTTGATTTCGACGAACCGGAACTTGGGGATGGTCATGGGGGCGTCGGGGAGGCCCTGGACGCAGGGTTTGACGAGGAAGTGTTCGACGGCCCAGAAGGTGGGGATGATGGAGGCGTCATCGATGATTTTCTGTTCGGCCTGGGCGTAGAGCTGGTAGCGGCGTTCGCGGTCGGTTTCGACGCGGGCCTGTTTGAGGAGGGCATCGACTTCGGGGTTGTTGTAGCGGGTGTAGTTGAGTGGGGAGTCGCTGGCGAAGAGCTTACCGAGGAAGTTTTCGGGGTCGGGGTAGTCGGCGGACCAGCCGTCGCTCTGGATCTGGAAGTTGCCCTGGCGCTGTTCGCGGAGGAAGGCGGCAGTATCGACGGCCTGGAGTTCGACGGTGACGCCGAGGACGCGCTGCCAGTTGTCCTGGATGGCGACGAGGAGGTCGCCGGGAGTGGCGCCCGAGCCGGGGAAGGTGAGGACGATGCGGGGCATGTTGGTGGCGTAGCGGGATTCGGCGAGGAGCTGGCGGGCGCGGTCGGGGTCGTAGGGGTAGGTGCGGACGCTGGTCGAGCGGCCGGGCATTTCGGGTGGAACGAAGCCTTCGGCGACGCGGTAGTAGTCGAAGAGGAGGACGGTGTTGATGGTTTCGCGGTCGATGGAGAGTGCGAAGGCCTGGCGGACTTTGGGGTCATCGAACGGGGGCTTGGTGGAGTTGAGGGTGAAGTAGAAGGTGGCGAGGCTGGGGACGGAGCGGTACTCCCCGGCGAGTGGGTTGGAGCCATCGACGATGGAGTCAAGGAGGGAGGCGGGGACGGGGGTGAGGTGGATTTCGTCGTTCTGGTAGCGGGTGAGGAGTGAGCCGCCGCCGAGTTCGAAGATGACTTCGTCGACTTTGGGGGCGCCGAGGTGGTAGCGCGGGTTCCTGACGAGGCGGATGCGCTCGGCGGGCTTGAATTCGGCGAGGCGGAAGGGGCCGGTGCCGTTGGGGTTGCGGGTCCAGTTGCGGGGGTCGGCTTCGATTTGCTGGCGATCGACCACGAATGAGACGGGGTAGGTGAGCTCGAAGATGAAGTAGTCGGAGGGTTCGACGAGGTCGAACTGGATGGTGCGTTCGTCGATGACTTTGACGCCGGAGACGGAGGGGGCGCGGCCCTGGAAGCGGTCTTTGAGGCCGACGATGTTGCCGAGGTAGGCGACGACCGTGGGGGAGGCGTTGGCGGGGTCGGCGGCGCGTTCGATGGAGTATTTGACGTCTTCGGCGGTGACGCGGCGCTGGTTGCCGGTGTGGAAGACGACGTTATCGCGGAGGCGGAAGGTGTAGGTGCGGCCGCCGTTGGAGACTTCCCAGGTCTCGGCGATGTCGCCGACGACCTTGAGTTCGGGATCGAGGGTGACGAGGCCGCCGAAGATTTCGACGATGTATTCGCTGGTTGAGACATCGACGACCTGGATGGGGTCGAGGACGGTGTTGGGCTGGGAGCCGGGGATGATGAGGGATTTGCCGCTGCAGATGCCGCCTGAGGCGCGGGAGGGGGTGTTGTCGTCGCCGGGGCTGGCCGGGGTGCTGGTATCGTCGCCGCCGCCGGCGAGGGCGATGACGAAGACGACACCGATGGCGAGGATGAGGAAGGCGACGACGCCCATCATGAGGGCGAGCATGCGGTTGGACATGGTGCGGCTCCCGGCTGCGTACGGCGCGTGATGCCTGCTCCCGCCTGGCGGCGGGCGCTTGATGGCCTACAAGGGTACACGGCAGCGGGCGCGCGGGGGATCTCCCGCGCGGGGGCCGGCTGAAAAGAGTTCTTTACGGCGGCGGGATGACCTGGATGCCGAGCTCGGCGAGCTGGCCTGGGTCGACGGGTGAGGGGGCGCCCATGAGGGGGTCGAAGCCGGAGGAGGCCTTGGGGAAGGCGATGACGTCGCGGATGTTGTCGGTGCCGACGAGGGACATCATGAGGCGGTCGATACCCATACCGACGCCGCCTTCGGGTGGGACGCCGTATTCGAGGGCATCGAGGATGACGCCGAAGCGCTCCTGCTGCTCCTCCGGGGAGTAGCCCATGAGGGAGAAGACTTTCTCCTGGTGGCTGCGCTTGTTGATGCGGATGGAGCCCCCGCCGATTTCGACGCCGTTGAGGGTGAGGTCGTACTGGCGGGCGATGACGGCGCCGGGGTCGGTATCGAGGAGGGGTTCGTGCTCGGGGAGGAAGCCGCTGAAGGGGTTGTGGGTGGCATCCCAGCGGTTTTCTTCGGGGCGCCATTCGAGGAGGGGGAAGCCCTGGACCCAGGCCATGCGGTAGACGGCCGGGTCTTTGAGGCCGAGGCGGGTGCCGAGTTCATCGCGGACGGCGTGGAGGGAGCGGGCGACGACGGGGGGCTGGTCGGCGACGATGAAGAGCATGTCGCCGGTGTGGGCGCAGGTGAGGCGGCGGACGGCGTCGAGCTCGTCCTGGGTGAGGAACCTGGCGATGGGTGAGCGAGGCTCGCCGGGGGTGAGGCCGATATAGGCGAGGCCCTTTGCGCCGCCGGTGCGGGCGATAGCGGTGAGCTCGTCGATGTCGCGGCGTGACATTTCGGCCTGGCCTTCGACGCGGATGGCCTTGACCTGGCCGCCGGCCGCGAGGGCGCTGGCGAAGACCTGGAAGGCGGTGCCGCGGAGGGGCTCGGAGATATCGACGAATTCAAGGCCGTAGCGGAGGTCGGGGCGATCGATGCCGTACTTTTCGATGCACTCGGTGTAGGAGAGGCGGGGGATGGTGCGGGAGGGGAGGGTGGCGGTGCCGAAGCGGGAGAGGATTTCGACGTAGAGCTCTTCGACGAGGCCCATGACGTCGTCTTCATCGACGAAGGCCATTTCGAGGTCGAGCTGGGTGTGCTCGGCGACGCGGTTGGCGCGGAAGTCTTCGTCGCGGTAGCAGCGGGCGAGCTGGAAGTATTTTTCGAAGCCGGCCGCCATGAGGAGCTGTTTGAGGATCTGGGGCGACTGGGGGAGGGCGAAGAAGGTGCCGGGGCGGATGCGGGCGGGGACGAGGAAGTCGCGGGCGCCTTCGGGGGTGCTCTTGACGAGGGTGGGCGTTTCGATTTCGTGGAAGCCGCGTGCGGCGAGGAACTGGCGGATGAACCAGACGACTTCGTGCCGGAGTTTGATGACGCTGGCGACTTCGGGGCGGCGGAGGTCGAGGTAGCGGTACTTGAGGCGGAGGTTCTCGTCGACGTCGGCCGGCTCGTTGATGTAGAAGGGCGGGGTGTGGGCCTCGGCGAGGACGGTGCAGGCGGAGGGGATGATTTCGATTTCGCCGGTGGGGAGGTTGGGGTTGACGGTGGCCGGGGAGCGGCGGGCGACGGTGCCTTCGACCTGGAGGACCCATTCGACGCGGGCGCGGTGGGCGACCGCGTGGGCGCCTGGGGTATCGGGGTTGAAGACGACCTGGACGATGCCGGAGGTGTCGCGGAGGTCGATGAAGATGAGGCCGCCGTGGTCGCGGCGGCGGTGGACCCAGCCGGCGAGTTTGACGCGGCGGCCTTCATCGGCGGGGCGGAGTTCACCGCAGTAGGCATCCTTGAGCATGGGGTAAGGGTAGCTGAGGCGTGCGTTATGCGGTGGGGCCACTGCCGGGGGCGAGTGGCTCGAGCTCCTCGGCGAAGGCCTGGGCGACGGCGGCTTCGACGCGAGCGCGGAAGCGGGCGTAGGCCTCGAGGAGGGCGCGGCCTTCGGGGGTGAGCTGTGTGTGGCCGCCGCCGGCGCCGCCGACTTCGGAGCGGACGAGGGGGTAGCCGAGGTTGGCTTCGAGCTCTTTGACTTTGCCCCAGGCGCGGCGGTAGGAGAGGCCCATGGCGCTTGCCGCCGCGGCGAGGGAACCGGTTTCGCCGACGAGGGCGAGGAGGCGGAGGCGGTAATCGGACATGACGAGGCCGCCGGGGGATTCGAGCCAGAGCTTGAGGCGGGGGGTGAGGCTCGCCATGGCCTCAGGGTAGCGTGGCGGTGCTGGCCGCGGCCACGGGTGGGGCGGGCCGGGCGGCGGAGAGGACGATGGCGGCGGGGACGCGCCAGCGCTGCTCCCAGCGGAGGCCAGCGAGGCGATCGATGGGGGTTTGGTAGCGCTCGGAGGCGGGGAATTCATCGAGGGCGAGGATGCAGAGGCCGGCAGCGGCGAGTGCGGTGATGAGCTCGCCGAGGGTCCAGGGGACGGGGTGGGTGGGGTCGCCGAAGTAGGAGCGGGCGACGACGAGGAGGCCTTTGTGGAGGTCGACCATGGCGGCGGCGGGATGGCGCTCGTGGAGGACGAGGCGGCCGCCGGGGGCGAGGAGTGCGGCAGCCTGCGCGGCCCAGGCATCGATGTCCTCGACACGATCGAGGCTGCCCCAGGTGGCGTAGATGCGATCGAAGGCGGCCGGGCGGGCGGCGGCCAGGGTGGCGAGGTCGCCGTGGTGCCAGGCGAGGGTGATGCCTGCGCGCGCGGCGAGGTCGCGGGCGGGGGCGGTGGCGGCTTCGGCGGTGCCCCAGGCGGTGACGGAGGCGCCGAGGTTGGCGAGGGACAGGGCTTCTTCGCCCTGGTCGGCAGGGGTGATGGGGCCAACGAGGGCAGTCGCGCCGCTGACGGGGCCGAGGTGTTCGAGCTCGGCGGGGGAGAAACAGGTGCCGCCGTGGGCGTAGAAGGCGGGGTCGATTTCGAACCACGTGGGGGATGGTTCGAGTGTGCGGCTCATGCGTTGAGGTCGCTGCGGGAGGACTGGATGGGCATGACGTGGGAGTAGTCGTTGATGGTGAGGATGACGCGGCGGGTATCGGCGGCGCGCATGACGCTGATGGAGGTGTGATGGACGGGGACGAGGTGGTCGAAGGGCGAGCCGAACACCCTTGCGAGGATGGCGTTGATGACGCCGCCGTGGCAGACGACGGCGACGCGCATGCCGATGGACTCATCGATGATGCGGTCGATGGCGCGGAAGACGCGGGTGCGGAAGGCATCGACGTCTTCGCAGAAGGGGTAGGCGCTGTGCTTCCGGGTCCGGGTGACTTCGCGGTAGATGTCGGCGAGCTGTTCGCGGGTGTAGATGTCGAGGAGGCCCTTGTCCTGGGGTGCGCGCTGCCAGAGGTCGATTTCGCGGAGGTCGGGGATGACGATGGGCTCGAGGCCGTGGTGGACGGCGACGGCCCGGGCGGTATCGAGGGCGCGGCGCATGTCGGAGCAGTAGATGCGGCCGAGGCGGGCGGGTGCGAGCCGCTGGCCGAGGGCTTGGGCCTGCTTCTGGCCGAGTTCGGAGAGGGGGGCATCGTAGGCCTGGCCGAGGGGGATGTTTTCGAAGAACTTCTGCTCGCCGTGGCGGATGAGCAGGAGTTCGACCATGCCTTCGAAGGAATCGACGAACGGGTTTTCGAGGTCGATGGTGCGGACGCGGCGGGCTGAGGTCACTGGAGGTTCACCCCGGGCATGGCGACGGCTGCGAGGTTGGGTTCGACGCGATGGACGGCCTCGCTGGCGGCGACGAAGGCGCGGAGGCCGTTGACGAGCGCCTGGAGGTCTTCGTGGTGCATTTCGACGAGGATGCGGCGGGTGAAGGTTTCGGTGCCGCTTTCGAGGCGGGCACAGATGGCTTCGCCCTGCTCGGTGAGGAAGTTGCGAACGAGGCGGCGGTCGGTTTCGTCGTCTTCGCGGCGGACGAGGCCGGATTTGACGAGGCGGTCGACGATGCCGGAGATGGTGGGCGGGGTGACACCGATGCGGCTGGCGAGCTCGCCCGCGGTGACGCCGGGCTCTTCGCGGACGAGGAAGAGGACGCGGAGCTGGGCGGTGGTGAGGCCCATCTGGGCCCAGGCGCGGAAGCGTATGGGGTCGAAGAGGTTGACGACTTCGCCGAAGAGCCGGATGGCGGCATCGACGGCGCTTTCGGAGGCGGGAAGGGATTGCACGGTTGGCCTCGAATCTGGTTCGTTCGTTGTGAACTCTAGCACCGAATCGCGCTTGCCTCCTCCCCGTGGGTGGCGCGCATACTTGGACTGATGGCACTTGACCTGGACCCGGGAACGGCGGCGCTGGGGAATCCGCGGCTGATTGCGGCGATTGTGGCCGAGATGGATGGCGGGGCGATCCCGTTCCAGCGGTTCATGGAGCTGGCGCTCTACCACCCGGAGCACGGGTACTACCGGAAGCGGGGGCGCATTGGGCGGCAGGGGGATTTCCTGACGAGCCCGGCGGTTCACCCGATGTTTGGCTGGGCGGTGGCAGGGTGGTGCCGGGATGCGTGGGAACGGCTCGGGCGGCCGGGTGAGTTCACGATTTTCGAACCGGGAGCGGGCGAGGGCCACCTGGCCCGTGCGGTGCTGGACTGGGCAGAGGGGCGGGACCCGGCATTCGCGCGGGCCGTGCGCTACGTGGCGATTGAGCCGAACAGCCCCGGGGATGATTCGCGCGTGGCGTGGCGGACGCCGCCGGTGGAGCCGGCGGCCGCGGGGGTGGTGGTGGCGAACGAGCTCTTCGATGCCTTCCCGGTGCGGGTGTTCGAGGCGTCGGCGCGGGGGCCGGTGGAGGTGTACGTGCGGTGGGACGGCGAGCGGTTCGTTGAGGAGCGAGGCCCGGTTGCGACGATCGACGATGCGCCGACGGCGGGCCGCTTCGAGGTGAACCCGGGGGCCTACCCGGCGCTGCTCAGCCTGTGCGGGCTGGTGGAGCGGGGGGCGGTCCTGATCTTTGACTACGGGTACCCGCAGGAGGAGCTGTGGGCACCGTGGCGGCAGCAGGGGACGCTGCTCTGCTTCTACCGGCACACGGCACACGAGGATCCGTACATCCACGTGGGGGAGCAGGACATCACCGCGCACGTGAACCTGACGGAGCTGCTTGCTGCCATTGAGGACGGCGGGATGCTGCCGTGGGGGCCGGTGTCGCAGGGGGAGTTCCTCTACAGCGTGGGGCTCGGGGCGCTGGTGGAGGCAGCCCGGGGCGACCTGCAGGAGTACTTCGCCCGGCGGCGGGCGCTTGAGCAGCTAACCGACGGCGCCGGGCTGGGACGGATCCGGGTGGTGGCGGGCACGCGCGGGATGGAGGGTCCGCCGCCGGGGTTCGAGCCGCTGCCATGAGCGGGGGACGGAACGGGCAGGAGCCGGAGGTGCGGGGGCCGATTCAGCCCGGTGAGGAGGCACCGGATTTCGCGCTTCCGGCGGTGCCGGATGGGGGTGAGCCCTTCACCGTGCGGCTGAGCAAGCTACTGAAGAACGGGCGGGTGCTGCTGGTGTTTTACCAGGACGATGGGATGCCGATCTGCACGGCCGAGCTGAAGGCGTTTGCACAGGAGATGGAGACGCTGCGGCAGGCGGGAGTGCAGGTGCTGGGGATCAACACGAACGGGATCGGTTCGCACGGGAAATTCCAGGAGCGTGACCACTTCCCCTTTCCGCTGGTGAGCGACTTTTACGCGGAGGCGGTGAAGGCGTACGGGTTCTGGGACCCGGAGGAGCGGAAGTCGCGGCGGGGTGTCGTGGTGGTGGGGCGGGACGGCAGGGTGGAGTATGTGCTGCCGCACTTCAACCCGGGGAGCGTTGCGGCGTTCGAGGGGGTGTTCCGAGCGCTCGGCGTGCTGGATTGAGGGGCGAGGACGCGGGTCAGGGCGGGTATCCCCGGGCGCGCAGGGCATCGCGCACGCGGCGCTGGAGTTCGATGCAGGGGATTTCGAGCGGGTGGCGGTCGTGGCGGAAGGCGCAGCGGAGCTGGCCCACGAGGTAGCGCGTGTAGAACCTGGGGCGGCCCATGGTGCGGACCTGGGTGATGTGGGCGACTTCGTGCGCGAGCAGGGCCAGGCCAGCGGCGGACGACGGGCGGTAGCGGCCGGCCCGGAAGAGGATGATGGGGGCGAAGGTGACGGCGCTCATTCGGACGAGGACGGGGACCCAGCGCCAGGGTGCCGAGCGGACGATGCGGGCGGCTTCGAGGTCGCGGCGGGGGAGCCACTCGGCGAGGAGTTCGATGAGGCGGGGGTCAAGGCGCACGGGCGAGCTCACGGGCGAGGAGGTCGGCGGCGAGGCGTTCCTGGTCGACCTCGTAGATGACGTTGTCGCCATCGCGGAAGACCTCCCGGAGGGCCGGCATGGTGGCGAGGCGCTGGAGGGCGGCGTCGGAGCCGTGGACGCGCTCTTCGGTGCCGACGATGACGTAGCGGACGTTGTACCTGCGGAGGAAGCGTTCGGCGGGTTCGACGGCGGGGTCGAGGTAGAAGCGCTGGACTTCGACGCGGCGCTCCTGGACGAGGTGGGCGTAATCGGTGCGCTGCTGGACCTGGTGCCAGTCCCAGCCGATGACGGCGGGGAGGCCCGTGTACTGGCTGATGCGGCCGGTCCAGCGGTAGAGGGGACCGACGGCCTCGACGATGACGGGGGAGCCCTGGACGTTGGCGCGGACCCACTCGATGAGTGGGAGGTCTTCATCGAGGCGGAAGGTGACGTCGTCGGCGGTGGTGGTCTCGGAGCGGGGCTCGGTGAAGGTGCCGTGCTCGAAGAAGGCGAAGCCGTCGAGGGTAAGGGGGGTATCGCCGAAGCGGGCGGCCTGGCGGGCGCGGGTGCCGGAGATGAGGAACAGGCTCGATGCGAGCAGGACGCCGGCGAGGGAGGCGAGGGTCAACGCGGCAGCCGTCCGCCCCACGCCAGTCGGCCCGCGGAGGCGGGGGCTGAGCGTGCGCGCGACCTCCCAGGCGGCGACGCCGGAGGCGAGGGCGAAAAGGTGCCAGGCCTGGAGGCCGAACTTGAAGACGGTATTCATGCGGACGATGTCGTTCTTGAGGGTGACGACGTCGACGCCGGCGGCGACCCCGAGGGCGAGGGCGAAGAGGAGGGGGAGGATTATGTGGACGGGCTCGCGCGGGGCGGCACGGTATTCGAGCCAGGCGAGGCTGAGGAGGAAGAAGAGGCCGACGAGCGCGAGGGCCACGGTCGCGAGGCCGAAGGGCCAGGCGAAGGCGACCAGGCCGGCGAGGAAGAAGAGCAGTGAGCCAACTTCGAGCCGGCCGGCGACGAGGGCGAGGGCGATGGAGCGGCCCGGCTGGAAGGCGCGGGCTTCGAGGATGAGGCGGTAGCGGACGCCGAGGTAGGCGACGAGGATGGCGAGGAAGACGCCGTACTGGACGACGAACTGGTGGAGCTTGGTCGTCTCGGGGGCGCGGACGATGCCGGGATCGAAGGTTTCGAAGCGGGCGTTGTAGGGGGCGAAGAGGAGGACGGCGACGGCAGCCGCGAGGAGAAGGTGGCCGAGGGCGGTCCAGGCGCGGCGCTCGGGTGAGCCGGGGGCGAGGAGCGCGGCCAGGAGGATGGCAGCGACGGCGATGACGGCGGCTGTCGGGAAATCCCAGGTGTGGACCGTGCGGATGAGGCCGACGAAGAGGCCAAGGACGGCGGCGAGCACCCACGGCCGCAGCCGCTCGCCGCGCTCGGCGGCGAGGACGTGGACGGCGGCGAGCGTGACGAGGCCGGCGAAGAAGGGGATGCCCATGAGGTGGGGGTGGAGGTCGGCGAAGAGGAACGACCAGTACGGGAATTCGGTGATATCGAAGGTGCCGAAGTGGACACGGGAGCTGCGCCACCAGTCGAAGGGGGGCAGGGCGGCACCGTGGACGAGCCACTGCCAGAGGCCACCGAGGAGGGCGAAGGTTCCGCCGATGACCGGGGTGCCGGGGGCGACATCCCAGCGGTCGAGGGCCTGGAGGCGCTCGATCCACTGGTGGGCGGCGTCGAGGTTGCCGATGCCGACGAGGAGGAAGGCGGCGAGCAGCCCTGCGAGGAGCGGGAGGCGCCCTGAAGCGGCGGCGGTAGCGTGGGCGCGGCGGGCGAGCCCGGCAAGGCCGCTGGCGAACGCGAAGGCGACGCTGGCGGCCGTGGCGGCGAAGGTGGGGACGCCGAGGTTGAAGACGTACTCGGGGAGGATGCCGAACGCGCGCGCGGGGACGGCGAGGTAGAACCAGCCCATGTAGTAGTAGTTGAGACTGCCGCCCGCGAACCAGGGGTCGTACGGGGGGAGGATGGTGGAGCGGATGATGGCGGTGAGGTAGGCGATTTCCATGGGTTTCTCGCCGCCCTGGGGGTGATGCCAGAGGTCGGGGTTGGCGGCGCGCAGGAGGAGGAAGGCGACGAAGGTGGCGAGGAAGATGGCCTCGGCGGCGAGCCAGTGGCGCCACCAGCGGCGGAGGTCGTCGGCGAGGGCACGGCGGCGAAGGACCGCGATGAGGAGGCCGGCCGCTGCCGCTGCACCAAGGCTGGCCCAGGCGACGGCTGCGGAGAAGTGGACGAGGCCCCAGGCGACCAGGAGCCAGGCCAGCAGGACGACGGCCCCGGGGCCAAGGAGCTTGGCGAGGCCGTAGCCGCGGCCGGCGAGGGGCGCGCAGAGCCAGGTGACCCAGGGGAGTGCGGCGAACGCGGCAACTTCGAGCCAGAGGAGCCACCAGAGCCAGGCGGTGCGGTTGAGCCAGCCCGGCGCGCTGAAGACTTCGGAGAAGGTGCCGCCGGCCTGCTGGGTGGCGGCTTCTCCGGCGGTGAACTGGAGGCCATTGGAGCGGCCCTGGCGCGGGAGGAGGTTGACGGCGGTGTCGGGGCGAGCATGGAGGAGGAGGGCGAAGGCGCGGTCCGGGTCCCAGGCGGCGGTCTTGCGGTAGATGCGCACCTCCGGGTGGTCGTAGACGGTAAAGGATTCCTCGGCGCCGGAGTCGTCGATGGAGAGGCCGAGGAAGGAGGGGCGAACGGTGAAGGTGGCGACGCGCTCGAATCCGAGCTCGCCGGATTCGAGGAGCTGGTAGTAGTGGATGGTGGCCGGGTACTCGCGCTCGAGCCGCGGGACGGAATCGCGGATGCGGTTGGACGTCACGGCGATGTAGTCGGCGGCATCGAGACCGGGGCGCGGCTGTTCGCCGGGAGCCGCCGGGAGGCCATAGATAAGCTCGCGGACCTTTTCGATGGAGTCGGTGCGGTACATGTCGAGCTCGACCAGGCGGTACTGGCGTTCGCGCCCGGGGAAGTCCCAGGGGACGGGGTCGTCCCAGATCTCGGTGGTGATGGCGGTGCCGGGCGGGAGGTTGGCGTAGATCCAGCGGGTGGCGGCAATGCGGGGGTGCTCTTCGAGGTAGACCCGCTGGAAGGCGAACGCCCACCAGGCGGTGATACCGAGGACGATGGCGATGGCAGCGAGGGCGATGGGGCGGCTACGGCGTGGATCGAGGCGCCGGCGGAAGCGCCAGGCGGTGATGTGGAGCCCGGCACGGGTGCGCCGTTCGAATGTGAGGAGGGCCGAGGCGGCGAACAGGCAGAGGAGCGGGTAGGCGGGGAGGAAATAGCGCATGAAGGCGACAAAGCGGGGGCCCCAGAAGCCGAGGACGAGGAGGGTGAAGGCCAAGGGGAGGAGGAGGGCGAGGTCGCGGCGGCGAGCGACGGTGATGGCGGCAGTGGCAAGCCCCGCGAAGCCGGCGACGGCGAGGGCGGGACCGAGACCCCAGAGGGTGATGTTGCGCAGGGCAGTGACGAAGGGGGTGGTGCCGGCGAACTGGATGAAGGGCGGGTAATCGGCGTTGCCCTGCTGGAAATCGCGCTCGCGCTGGATGTCGTCCCACCACTGTTGGTTGAGGGTGAAATCCCAGGCGTGGGGACCGGCGAAGGCGTAGGGCTGGGCGATGCGGAAGACGATGAGCGAGACGGCGGCGGCCAGGGAGAGCATGGAGAGATCGGTGAGCCAGGCGCCAGGAGGCCGGCGCGGCTCACGAATGGGGGTACCGGACCATGTGCAGCGGAGGCGCGGGACATCGTAGAGGGCGAGACGCACGAGAAAGGCGAGGGCGGGGATGGCGGCGAAGATGGCGCCGTTGACCTTGGAGGCGGTCGCGAGCCCGATGGAGATGCCGATGCCGGCGGCGAGCCACCAGGCGCCGCCGCCGTGGGCGCGGACCCAACGGATGGAGAGGAGGAGGGTGAGGAGGGCGAAGACGTTGAGGAAGGGGTCCATGGCCCAGAAGTGGGCGAGCTGGGTGGGGAGCACAGCGAGGGCGTAGAGCAGGGCGGCGAGGAGCGCAAGGCGGCGATTGGCGAGGGTGAGGCCGAGGAGGAAGACGAGGAGGATGGCGAGGACATCGAAGGCGGCGGTCACCTGGCGGCCGGAGACGACGGTTGCCTGGTAGGAGTTATTGGGGCCGGGGGGATCGTCGCCGCGGAGGGTGGCGACGGCTTTGACGAGAAAGAGGGGGAAGGTGCCGTAGACGTAGGAGCGGGTTTCGCCGTCGTTGTAGGGATTGAGGGGTGAGCGGGCGGTATCGAAGTAGGCGGAGAGGGAGGAGGGCCAATCGATGCGGTTGGCGACGAGGGAGAGGAAGCGCTCGTCGGGGTGCATCTGGAGGGGATAGTCGGCCTCGGGGGGCTGGTCCCAGGCGAGGCCATGGAAGCGGAGGGCGGTGCCGAGGAGAAGGATGGCGGCGAGGGCGAGCTGCCAGGAGGCGAGGGCACGGGTGAGGCGACCGAGGCGGTCGGCCGGCCGGGCGGGGGCATCGGTCGGCGGTTCAGGCACGCGCTCCTCCCATGGCTGGGGGTAAGGATACGCGGGCGAGGTGCGGGAAACGAAAACCCGGGCGGCGAGGCCGCCCGGGCTGTTGCCGGTGGCGAAGAGGCGCGGCGGGCTAGAGGCCTTTTTGGGAGACGAAGGCTGCGAGGTCGGCGAGGCGGCAGGCGTAGCCCCACTCGTTGTCGTACCAGGCGGCGACT
>FWPU01003863.1_pt1 | contig 36397 bp, 24 predicted proteins | sample 2228361 | NCBI WGS metagenome assembly FWPU01 (sample SAMEA103939777, study PRJEB20133) | metagenome
TGCTTGAATGCGGCCGATTGGTGGGGCGATTCGGTTTCCGGAGGCTCGCTCGCGGCCGCATTCAAGCAGTGGCACACCCTCGACGCTTCGCGTCGAGTGGAACGCCAACCACGCAAGCCCCCGTGTGCCACTGCTTGACGCACCGCGTCAAGCAGTGCGATCTGCCGAATACATTGCAGCCTCGCGCAAGCGCCCGTGTGCCACTGCTTGACGCACCGCGTCAAGCAGTGCCGTGCGGTGGCGACGTTTCCCCCTGCGAGGGCACTGCTTGAATGCGGCCGGTTGGTGGGGCGATTCGGTTTCCGGAGGCTCGCTCGCGGCCGCATTCAAGCAGTGGCACACCCTTGCCCCCGGTAGTAAGCGGCGTAGGCGTGAGTGCAACGTCCGCCACACGTCGGCACCCCAGGCCAGTTGGCATTGCCTACGAAACACTAAGGCAGACATTGCCTGGATTTTTCTCAATCGTGCGGTGCCGGGGTCTGCGCGCTTGGCCCCCTTTTCTAAGACCCACGTTCCACTTGGTAAGCGATGATGGCAACGTTTGCCCTGGTACCTGGTGCCCGGAGGGACGGTGCAGTTTTTCCAGTTTGCCGCTCTTCGCAGCACGTGGCATGGCAGTCAGCCGGCTAACGCCTTGCAGCCTCGGCAGCCGAAACATTGTTAGGCCACGAGCCTGCCCGGCAGGCGGCCGACATGGGCCGGCACAGGTGCGGCGTGCAACGCGAGGGAGACGCCTGGGAGTACGCATGAAACTCGGAGGCCTAGTGGGCGGGGCAGGTGCGGGCAGTGGGCGTGCAGTGCCTGGCAGGGCGATCTGGGCGGCATTGCCTGGCCTGGGTTTGCTCTTGGTGCTTGCACAGGCGGCAACGCTTGATGGCGCTCCGCCGACGAAGGGCGCGCGGCGGCTGGCGTCCACCGCGCGGGCGGCGCGCAGGGAGGCCATCGCCAGCATTCCCTGGCAACAGCTCGATGAGCAGGCGGCCGCAGACGTACGGTATGTCGTAGAGAATGCCGGGCTCTTTCGCCGCTTGCCAGCGCAGTCGATCGAGTGCAGCCCCGCGTTTTTCAACTTCCTAATTGAACACCCCGATGTGGTGGTGAACATCTGGCGGGTATTGAAGCTGAGCGACGTGCGGCTTACGCGCGTGGGAGATGGGCAGTTCTCCGCAGACGATTGCTCGGGCACAAAAGGCGAACTCAGGATCGTATATCGCGATGGGAACCTGCACGTGGTCTATGGCGAGGGGCGTTACGAAGGGCCGCTGCTGGCCCGTCCGGTGAGGGGCCGATGCGTGCTGGTCGTGTCCACGGAACACGCTGTACAGGCCGATGGCCGGCCGCTTGCGACCTGCCGCGTGGATGCCTTTTTGCACCTGGAGAATGTGGGCGTGGACGTTTTGGCGCGAACATTTCAGCCCCTGCTTGGCCGCACGGCCGACCACAACCTACGAGAGACGGCCCAGTTTGTGGGCATGCTTTACCAGGCTGCGGAATTCAACCAGGAGGGGGTGCAGCAGGTAGCCGAGAGCTTGACTGACGTGGCTGAAGAAGACCGCCGCCGCTTTGCCGAGCTGGCCGAAGAGGTCGCCATCCGCGCCGCTCTGCTAGCAAGCGAGGAAGCGGCAGCCCAGCGAGCAGCGCGGCGGCCGGTCGTACGCCCTGCGCCCCGCTGACGGCTACGCCGCTCGGACGCGTCAACAGCCGCAGGGGCCCCAACCTGATGGGCCGGTCTCTAGAAAGCCAAGCGGCCGAGGAGCCTGTGCCAACCCATGTGGGCCCGCAACCCGTCGGCCCGAGCCCCTTGCCGTGCTGAAGGCTCGACGCTACATTTACCTAGCCTGGCTGCTTGCCAACGGGTTCCAGACTGTACCGCATCAATGGGCGACTCTAGTAACTGTGCCCGTTGCAGCGAAGTCTGCTATTTGGCCGCCGGCTAGGCTTGTTGGATTGCGGGAGAAGGTGTGATGAAAAAAGGCATTCACCCCAAGTACGTAGAGACTGTGGTCCGGTGTGGCTGCGGCAACACCTTTACGACCCGCAGTACCGTTCCTGAACTCAAGGTGGACATCTGCAACGTGTGCCACCCCTTCTACACGGGCAAGCTCAAGTACGTCGATACGGCCGGGCGCATCGAGAAGTTTACGCGAAAGTTCGCTGCCGCTGGCTACACCAGCTTGAAGCGAGACAAGAAGGCGGCCAAGGCCATGTCGGCCGACGCCGCCGACTCGTAGCCCTTATTCCACACCTGCTGCGCCCAACCCGGCCCGGGCTGGGCGCACCTCCACCGGCGGTGCGCGCGTACGTACCCGCTGCACACTGATTTTGGGCGAACTTCTCTTGCCTGCCGTTAAGGCGGGCTTCTAACCATGCGCGAGAAACTGGATCAAGCACTAGAGCGTTTTGACGAGCTGGAGCGGCAGCTTGCCGACCCGGCCGTGCTGGCAGACGCCCAGCGAGTAGCGAGCGTGGCCCGCGAGCGCGGCGCGCTGGCTCGGCTGGCTACCAAGTACCGCCGGTTCAAGGAGCTTAACGCTGCGATCAACGATACGCGTGCTTTGGCGGCCGACAGCGACCCGGAGATACGCGAGCTGGCCGAGGCTGAACTGCCGCGTCTGCGGGCTCAGCGCGAGGCGGTGTGGAACGAGCTGCTCGACCTGACGACTGGCGGCGAAGATGCCGTGCGTACGCGGTGCATATTGGAGATCCGCGCCGGGACGGGTGGGGAAGAGGCGGCTTTGTTTGCGCGCGACCTGTACGAGATGTACCGCCACTATGCAGACCGCAAGGGATGGAAGGTAGAAGTGCTAGACATGCACGCCACAGAGCTAGGCGGATTCAAGGAGGTGATCCTCGGCATCGAGGGAGAGGGAGTTTATCGCGAGCTGCGTTATGAGAGTGGGGGGCACCGCGTGCAGCGCGTGCCGGAGACAGAGGCCAAGGGGAGGATCCACACCTCGCTGGCCACGGTGGTGGTGCTAGCGGAGCCCGAGGACGTGGAAATCGACCTGAAGCCTGAGGACTATCGCATCGATCTGTTTTCAGCCAGCGGTCCTGGGGGGCAGCACGTGAACAAGACGACCTCTGCGGTGCGGCTGACGCATTACGCGACCGGGATTGTGGTGAGCTGCCAGGACGAGCGGAGCCAGCACAAGAATCGCGCCAAGGCACTGCGGATTCTCAAGTCGCGCATCTACGAGCGGCTGCGCTCCGAGAAAGAGGCGATTCGCGCCAAGGAAAGGCGGACGTTGGCGGGCTCGGGCGATCGCAGCGAGCGCATCCGCACGTACAATTTCCCCGAGAATCGCGTGACCGATCACCGCATCAATCAGAGCTGGTACCAGCTCGATAGCATCTTGGCCGGCAACCTGGAACCGGTGATCGAGGCCCTCGTGGAGTTCGACCGCCAAGAGCAGCGCGGTCAGATGGCCGACCTCGATTAGCTGCGACGAGCAACAGGGTGCACCCCGCCGGCGTAAAGCCGGCGGCTCGTATAGCCGGTGGCTCGTTAGACCCCTAGCAGTGCGTGGCCCGCTATGCTAGCGCCTCTTGTACGGGCGAGCCGCCTTCCACAATCTTGATGGGGCGGCCAATGGGGCTCATGTTCTCCTTGTCTGCATCGATGCCCAGCGCAGCATACACCGTGCGGAACAGGTCCGGTGCCGAGACGGGGCGGTCGGCTACATCTTCGCCGCCCGCCGTGGTGCGGCCGATCACCTGCCCGCCCTTGATCCCAGCGCCTGCCAGCACCGCACTAAACGCCCGCGGATAGTGGTCGCGGCCCGCCCGAGGGTTGATTCGCGGCGTGCGGCCGAACTCGCCCATCCATACCACCAGCGTGTGGTCTAACAGGCCGCGGTCGCGCAAGTCTTGGAGCAAGCACGCAAACGGCTGGTCGAGCTGCGCCGTCAGATCCCGGCTGCGTTCGAAGTTGTTATCGTGCGTGTCCCAGTTGCCCAGTCCGACCTCTACGAAGACCACCCCTCGCTCGATCAGCCGTCGGGCGAGCAAGCAGCCGGCACCAAAATCCGACTCTCCATAGCGCTGCCGTACTGCATCGGGCTCGCGGCTCAGGTCGAATGCCTGCATCTGCGTGCTGAGCACCATCTGAGACGCCTTACGGTACAGCCCGCGGTGACTGGCGACAAGTTCAGCGTCCGCCGCCGCAGCCGCTGCCTCCAGCCGATCGAGCAGTGCGAGGCGCCGCCGATACCGGGCCTCGTCGGTAGTGGGCTGTGCATTGTCTGGAATGCGGCCGGCTTGGGGGACGAGGAACGCATTGTAGTTCGTTCCTAACAGGCCGCCGTCGCCGGAGTTGGGAAAGCGCCGCCCCACGCGGACAAACGAGGGCAGCTCGCAGTCGACGCTCCCCAGTTCTTTCCACACCACGGAGCCCATCGTGGGGTACTGCACGCTCGCCACCGGCACGTGGGCCGTGTGCATCAAGAAGCTGGCGCGCTGGTGGTTGCCCTCACGCGTGCTCATCGAGCGAATGATGGCCAGGTGCTCGGCCACGCTCGCCAGCTTGGGCAGGTTGTCAGCCACTTGGATGCCTGGGACCGAGGTATCGATCGCCTTGGTCTCCCCACCGTTGCTGTGGCCCGGTTTAGGGTCCCACGTTTCAAACTGGCTGGGGCCGCCTTGCATCCAGAGCAAGATACAGGCCTTGCCTTGGCGGCGGAGGTCGTCGGCCCGCAGAGCCAGCCGATCTACCAGGCCCAGAGAAGCGGCGCCGGCTGCCAGGCTGCGCAAGAAATGCCGGCGCCCGACAACGCCCTGCCTGTTGACCGCGGCATGGACATGATGTGCAACGTGTAAGGACATGAAGCTACCTCATTCGCTTGTTCGTGTGAGCTGGATCGAAGCCGGCCTGCATTGAGCGAGGCAGGATCAAGGGCGATACAGGAACTCCGTGGTATTGACGAGCGACCAGAGCAGGTCTTCGAATGCCTCCCCGCGGCTTGGGGAGGTGCGCACATGCTCAAGGCACACTTTGACCTCGGCATCAGTGGGCTGGCGGGCCAGGCAGCGCAGGTACAGTTCGACCACCGCCCCCTCGTCGTCGCGCTCGGCGGCAAGCAGCCGGCCCAGTTCACTGCCTCGGCCGCGGGCTTGTAGCAACCTGCCAATGAAGGGCGAGTTCATCAGCAACAGGGCCTGAGGGATGGTTCCGGTCACCTCCTGGCGCGGTTCGCTCGGATCGTAACCGAACACCTGCGCGAACAGAAAGCGCGGCCCGCCAAAGCCGTACCGTCCTCCCTGGCGCATGCCCCCGGGGCCCGGCTCAATCCGCAGGCCCAGTGCATTGGTCAGGCAGCTAAAGATCTGATCCGACCTCAGCCGCTGGTTGCAGTTGGCCAAGAACGGTGTTTGTTCAGACGTGCGGCGGGGGCGGCTTTCTCGCTGGTACGCCTGAGTCGACATGATCGTGCGGTAGAGCCATTTGATGTCGTAGTTGTGGGCTTCGAACTGTCCTGCCAGGTACTCCAAGGTTCGCGGGGCCGAACAGGGCCGGTCCGGCCCCAAATCGTCGAGCGGCTCATAGAACCCTTCTCCCACGAGTTCGCCCCAAACCCGGTTCACGAAGGCCTTGGCAAACCAGGGGTTTTGCGGAGAGGTCATCCAATCCGCCAGCGTCTGCCGCCGCACCAAGTCGGTCGCGCCCAACTCCAACTTCTGGCCTGTGACAAAAAACGTGGGAGTCATGAGCGTGCCGCGCGATTCGGGATTCTTCAGGTCCGGCATGTAATGCTCCGGTTGGCCGAACCGGGCCGCGTTGTTCATCCTGCGGCGAGGAAAGGCTCGGTCGTCCGATACCACGGCGAACGAGCGAATATCGCCAATACGCTCCGGCCGCAGGGCCACGCGCGGGAAAAAAGCCGCCAGCTCGTGAAACTGCTCCCGCTTCCAGCGATCGGTGGGATGATCGTGGCACTGGGCACACTGAATCTGCACGCCCATGAAGATGCGGGAGATCTCCGCCGTGATGTCTTCGGTCATGCCATTCTGGGCCACAAACACCGCCGTCTGCCCATTCTCTTGGATGTTGCCCGTGGCCACGATGAACTCGCGCGCAATCAGATTCCAGCCAACGTTCTGGTTGAATTTCTCGGTAAGAAACTCCTCGGTGGCAGGAGCGGTGATGAGTGCCCGGTCCTCGGCCCGGCGGTAGAAGATGGTATCTCGCCAATACCGGGCCCAATTGCGGCCAAAACGCGGCTCGGCCAAGAACAGGTCCAGCACGCGCGCCCGTTTGTCCGGAGAGTTCTCAAGCGAGAAGGCGATGACCTCTGCCGGTGTAGGGTTCTCGCCGATCAGATCCAGTGCGGCACGCCGCAAGAACACCTCGTCTCCGGCGACGGGCGCCAAGCTTTCGCCCGGCGAAAGATGGGCGAATACCTCCTCGGCCAGCAGCTCGTCTACCCGAGCGGCAACTGCGGCAGTGTCGCTCGCCACGGCGGCTCGCGTCTCGGCCATCGGCTGTGTACCCGCACTGCCGGCTGTGCCAGCATCGCTCGCGCTGCCCCCCTGGCGAGAAGAACTGCCGGCCGCGCTGGCCGCCTCCCCCGACTGCGCAGAAACCGCAGCGCCCAAACTGCCCTCTTGGGGCCCCCTCGCGCCGTTCTGTCGCTCTGCCCTGCCTTGCTTGCTAGCGGCGTCTTGCTGCGCCAATGCGTCTGGCCCAGCCAGAGCCAGGCACGCCAGACCAATCAGCAGGACCGTGTATAACAGCCGGCTATGCAATGCCTGCAAACGTCTCATTGACGTAACCTCTCCACACAGCGTCGTTCGGCACAATTCGAAGCTCTCTGGCCACAATCCATTCAACACCGCACCGGATTTGAGGTATCGCTGCTGGCGGATGTAATCGCCTACCCCACCAGTTTTGCCCAGTATCGGCATCTGGCCTATTTACCCAGGGGCACACGCGGTGGTGCCAAAGGCCGCGGGCGGCCAGGCACATTCCCCTGTATCGCGCTGGCGGCCGCGCCGTGGAAGATCCCCATTGTGGTGAGCCACATTCCCCTGTAGGGCGGGCCGGCATGCATTTGCCTTCTGCAAGAATGGTGGAAATGGTGCAGCGGAACACATCCATGCGATGCGCGCCGGCAGAGGGGCTGTGGTGCCAACAGCCGCCCTAGTGGTTGATTACAGAGAGCGGATCCACGGGCATTCGCCGGGTGCCCCAGTTGCCAGGCTGGTCGCGGAAGACGCCTGGAATCGGGCATTGGCAGTAGCGGCACTTACCGGCAGAAAGATCGTAACGGACGATGTCGTACCACGCACGTTCGATAATCGCTCGCTTGCACTGGGGGCAGTATGTGCTTTGCCCGGCCGGGTCGTGCACATTGCCTGTATAAACGTATCGCAATCCAAGGTTCAACGCGCAGTTGCGAGCCGCGGCCAGGATGGCAGGGGGTGTCGGGGGCCTGTCTCGCAGGCGAAAGTCAGGATGGAAGGCGGTGAAGTGCAACGGCACATCCGGTCCCAGGTTTTCGAGGATCCAGGCGCACATGCGTTCGATCTCGTGCATGTCGTCATTAGCGCGCGGGATGACCAGGTTGGTGATCTCGAGCCAAGTGCGGCTCTCGTGCCGCAACCAGCGTAGCGTTTCGAGCACAGGCTCCAGGTGCGAAAGCGTGTAATGTTGATAAAACGCTTCGGTGAAGCCTTTTAGATCGACGTTGGCTGCGTCCATCACGTTGAAAAAAGCCTCGCGTGGCTCGGGGCAGATGTAGCCCGCCGTTACGGCAATGGTTTTCAGGCCATGCTCGTGGCACGCCAGCGCACAGTCGATGGCGTACTCGGCCCAAATAACCGGGTCGTTGTAGGTGAACGCTACGCCCTCGCAGCCCAATCGTGCAGCCGCCTTGGCGATTGCCTGAGGGCTTGCCTGCCGGCTGAGGATCTCCAACACCTGGCGAGACTTGCTGATCTCCCAGTTCTGGCAGAACTTGCAACCGAGGTTGCAGCCGGCAGTGCCGAAAGACAGCACGCTTGTGCCTGGGTAGAAGTGGTTAAGCGGCTTCTTCTCAACAGGGTCGACACAGAACCCTGTGCTTCTGCCATAGGTGGTAAGTATCAACCGGCCGCCCTGGTTGCGGCGCACGAAGCAGAATCCTGCATTGCCTTCGGGCAGAGAGCAAGCGCGGGGGCAGAGATCGCAGACCACGCGGTCATCGCGTGTGTGCCACCAGCCTGCGAGTTTGGCCCCTTCTTCGCTGAATCCCTGCGGCGGGGCGTGGACGACGGTTTGCATCGGTTGATCCTTGCTGGTGCGTGGCTGCCGGAGTAGGCGCCGTGGCTGAGGATAGCACGAGATGCCTTCATTCTATGCCGGCGCTGTCGCCCGGGGCACAGACCGTCCAGGCTGCATGAATGGCAAATTCCATAGAACCGTCGCCATTTCAACCGATGAACCGATGTAGAGCTTACGTTGAGTGCGGATTGGGGATTCTGGGTGGGGGCGGGAGGCCCAACATGTAGCACGGGTGATGTAGCACCAGGTCTGGTGAACCGGCATACCAACGATCATCGAGGTTTGAGGGATGCGCTTCATGGGACCAGGAGCGTACCGCGGTGTGCGCCTACACGGTTTGTTGAGGGCGGTGCAGAGGCGAGACGGGTTGACTGCACAGCAAACGAGGCGAGTGCGGCCGCGGCCGGCATTGTTTCGCGCGTTGGGAGCGGTGGAGCCGCCGGCGCAGGTTGACGTCGCCGGCGAACGTTACACGCTGGTCGAGGTCTACAAGCACGATTCGTGGGCTGCCACGGCCTTGTACGCAAATGAGCGGAGGCGCGTGGTGTGCAAGTTCAATCGGCGCCACCCCATCTTGGGTCTCCCCATGGCCTGGCTGGGCCGCTGGCTGGCGCGTCGCGAGGCCGCATTCTTGCAGCGGCTCGCGAATTGTGCTGCCGTGCCCGCATACCTGGGCGAAGTGCGTGTCGGCAGCACGACGCTGCTGCATGCAATTGCGCGCGAGTATATCGACGGCCATCCCCTGGCGCGTGGCGAACGGGTCTCGGAGGCATTCCTTTTTCAACTCGAGCAAGTGCTACGGTTCATGCACGCGCAAGGGATCGCCTACGTCGATCTGCACAAGCTCGAGAACGTGCTTGTGGGCGCGGACGGCCGACCCTACTTGATCGACTTTCAGGTGGCCTATTCGTCCGACGGCACCTGGCTGAGCGGGACGCGTCTGGCTCGGTGGCTCTTCGATCAGCTTGTTCGCCTTGATTGCTACAATCTTGGCAAGCTGAGGCATCGGCATTTGGGGCACCGGAGAGAGGTGCCGCCGCCTGACATGCCGTGCCTGGTGCGCTGGCATCGCCGGCTTGCGGGGCCGCTGCGCCGTTTGCGGCGGGGCCTGCTGGTCGTGCTGGGCATACGCGAGCGCGGAGGCAGGGCGCACACGGAGTTTGCTCCCGAGGCTGCCTATCGCACGGCTGTGTGGGCGAAGCTGCCGGAACGTGCGGCCTCGTAGATGCTTGGCCATTTTGCCGTACGCGGCACATTCGGTACCCGGCAGATTCGGCACACGGCAGATTCGGCACACGGCAGATTCGGTACCCGGCAGATTCGGCACACGCCGGGTTCGGCACACGCGGTGCCCGCCCACGGCTGCATTCTCCGCGTCAGGCCCGAACGGACCCCGCACCGCAGCACTCGCAGCAGGCGGCCCGAGCACCCGTGCATTTTGCCCTCGGCATGGGGCATAATGGCGTGCGTGCCCTGGTGCGAGCGCCATCTTGTCGTGCATTCGCGGCCGAGGCCCGAGCCGAGCAAACTACGCAACACCTGTTGTTGGAAAGGAGCCTGCCGTGCCGAACCGTCATCGCCGTCGTTTTCTGCAAACATCGTTGGGCTCAGCGGCTGCTGCTGCCCTGGCCGGACCGCTGGTTCAGGCGGCTGCGGACGAGCTGCCGGGCAAGACGCCTCACACGCGATTTGCCGTCAATATCGAAATGTGGTGGCGCGACCGCCCGTTTCTTGATCGCATCCGCGCTGCGGCCTCGCTGGGCTTTCCAGCCGTCGAATTCTGGCCATGGCAAGGCAAGGACCTGGATGCCGTGGCCTCGCTCATGGAAGAACTGGGCATCGAGTTGGCACAGTTTACGGCTTGGGGCTTTGAACCGGGACTGAACAACCCGGCCAACCACAAAGACTTTGTCCAGGCCATCCGCAAAGGCTGCGAGGTCGCCAAGCGGCTTCGCTGCACCAAGATGACGGTCGTGGGCGGCAACGATCAGCCGGGCATGACCCAGGCCGAGATGCACGGACACATCATCCAGGGTCTCAAGCTCGCTGCGCCGATTGCAGAGGATCAGGATGTAATGCTGATCCTCGAGCCTATGAATATCCGCGTCGATCACAAGGGCCACTGCCTGTACGGCAGCGAGCCCGCAGTACGCATCTGCCGCGAGGTAGGCTCAACCCACGTGAAGATCAACTGGGACCTGTACCACATGCAGATCAGCGAGGGCGACCTGTGCGGGCACCTGGCAGACGGTTTCGATCAGCTTGGCTACGTGCAATTGGCCGACCACCCAGGCCGTAACGAGCCGGGCACCGGCGAGATCCACTACAACCGCGTGCTGCGCCAGCTTTACGAACTCGGCTACCGCGGCTACGTCGGCCTGGAGCTGGTGCCGCGCTCTACCGAGCTGGCAGCCGCCGAGGCAGTCGCCCGCGCAGACGTGTGGTAGCAACGGTGGCTTACCCGTCTGCAACCTACTCAGCCTCTACAAGCGAGGGCTACTGGCCCAGGCCGCCATTGGCGGCCGCCTGGGCCAGAACAATTTGGGCCGCCCTGCGGCTCTTTACCGCATCGGCTTGGGCCTACTGGCTACGCAGCCAGCGCACCCTCTGCCGCGCGCCTGAGCAGTTCTGGTGCCTGGGCGCAGAACTCTTTTTGACCAGACACCTGGCGTACCAGCGAATTCAACCGAATCGTGACCCGCGCCCCGTCTCGGCTCTCAAGCGTGAGCTTGCGCTGGTTGAGCATGCCGCCCACGTGCACGGCCGAAAGCGACTCGAATGGGAACTCGATCACGCCGTGGTTGACGAGCTTGAGGCCGAATAGGCCCATCGAGCTGCGCAACAGCAGCAGCCGCTGGTTGGTAAGCACGGCGTAGTAGTGCTTGATGAGCAGGGCGTGGCCCAGCACTCCGAACAAAGAGGCCAGCATCAATGGGCCGGTAAAGGCAGTGGCGGTATGCAGCACCTTCTCGCCGGGCTGCAAGATACGGGCCATTTCGGAGTTCAGGAATTCGTCGCGCTTGTTCATGTTACCAATCCTCAGTTGGCAGGAATGCAGAGCAGATGATCAGAAAACCTCGCCAGCGATGCTTACCTTCGATGAAGGCTGGCTCGGACCCGCACCACCATTGCAGGCCGTTTCCCATACGGCCGGTACAACACGCTGTGACACTCAAGGCACTGGTTTTCCGCCGCACCGGCCGCAATCCCTTACGATCGCCCGCGAGCCGGCCCTAAGGGAGCCATTTCATTGTCGCTCCGGACGCGATGGGCGGGGGCCACGAGCTGTAAGCCGCAGGCGCTATGCGCCGCGTACCGCTGTGCTACTATACGTTACGGCAACGTGTGCACGGGGGGTGGCGCACCTTGGCCCCTCGTCCCATCACCCCCGGACCCTAGAGCCTCTGTGCTCTGGCCTCTGTGATCTTTCGTTCCCACCCCGTAGCCTGTTCATTCGTTTTCGGAGATTTGCCATGAAGGGTAGCCGCGCTGCAGAGGTCGAGGCGATCAGGCCCACCATCAACTTCGCTCAAACCAGGTACCAGGTTGTTCTGGAAACCAGCCTGGGATCCATCACGCTGGACCTGCTGCCCGAAGTGGCACCCGGTCATTGTTGCAACCTGATTGCGCTGGCCAAGATCGGCTTTTACGATGGCGTGGTGTTCCACCGCGTGATCAAGGACTTTGTCATCCAGGCCGGTTGCCCCAGGGGCGACGGAACCGGCGGCCCAGGATACACGATTGCTGCCGAGTTCAACGCGACTCCTCACGAAGCCGGTGTGCTCTCAATGGCGCGTACAAACGATCCTGACTCGGCTGGTTCTCAGTTCTTCATCTGCCTGGGGCGGATTCCGCACCTGGACCGCAAGTACACCGTCTTCGGACGCACCGCAGACGCTGCCAGTCTCGAGGTCGTACAGCGAATCGGCAGCGTGAAGACCGGCGCCGGCGACCGCCCCACTTCGCCCGTGGTGATCAAGACGGCACATGTTCTCGAGCATCCGCTCTAAGACAAGCGTCCCGCTTGCGCAACCGTAGAGCACGCGTCCCGCTTGCTCAGTTTGCAGCGCAAGCGTCTCGCTTGTACTACGGGCCTGGCGAGCGAGCCAATGGCTAAAGTTCCGCGCGCTCAGAGCCGGCCTGACGCGGCGAGGAGGCGGATGCGTGCCCAGTGTGCATCGTAGCGGGCATGATGGTAGTCGATGTACGCCTGGCGGCGGGCGGCCTCGGCAGCGAGCACATCGGCGTGTGTGGCGAGCAAGTCGCGGTAGCGTTCTGCCATAACGCGATAGTTCTCTTCAGCGTGGGCGATGGCCTGCCGGCAAACTTCTACGTGCTGCTGCGAGGTTTCGCAGGCCAACTTGGCCTGGCGGATTTCTAGTACGATCTGCCTTTCCAGATCGCGGCGCAGGCGGCAGAGCGTCTCGGCATCCGCTTGCAGGGCGGCGGCTTGATGGTATCTTCGGCCTCCCTGGTAGAGGGACCATTCTGCGCCTATTGCGGCCGAGGTGATACCCTGGGGATCGACAAAGCGGTTTTCCAAGTAATCATGGCGGGCGACAAATCCCAATTGCGGTAGTGCATCGGCCCTGACGGCCGACGCTTGGTGCAGCAGGGCCTGGGCTCTGCACGCAAGCTCGGCCAGCTCGGGCCGGCATTGCAAGGCGTGCGCGACCAGGGCCGGCTCGTTCAGTTCGGTTTCGAAGTTCTGCGGCTCGGCCAAGACCAGAGGCGCATCCAGCGGCCTGGCCAGCAGCCGGTTCAGCTCGGCGCGGGCCGCAGAAAGGGCTTGTTCGGCCGCCAACAGGCCCTGGCGGGCCTCGTTGCAGGCAAGTTGAGCCGCGAGCAAGGCCGTGCGGTGCGATATGCCCGTCTCGGCCTGGTGAGAGACGTTGATCTCGTGGGCACACAGGGCTTCGACATTGGCCCGGGCAACGGCCACGTCCGCCTCGGCCCGCAGAACGCCCAAGAATGCGGCAGCCGCTCGCAGCTTGACCTCAAGCTCCGTGCGGCGGACAGCGTGCTGTGCCGCGGCCTCATCGGCAGCAGCCGCCTCGATGGTATGCCTAATGCGCCCGAACGTATAGAGAGGTTGAGCCATGCGCAGGGAGAATCCCAGCCCTTCACGTTGGGCAAATGGGAAGGCCACGCCTGGCATCCCAAGTACGGAGCCGAACTCGTAGGCCGGGGTATCGCTCAGTACGGCGTAGCGGCTTTCTAGGCGAACATCGGGCCAGTAGAGCCCCTCGGCAGAGCGCGCTCGGCTCCAGGCAGCGTTGCCGGCAGATCGCGCGGCAGCCAGCCGCTGGTCAGAGGCCAGCGCGTGGGCGAGCACATCCGGCAGCGTCTCGGGGGCGGCCGGTTCGGCTGCCAGGGCGGCCGCAAGCAGCATGGCGTAGCAGCCCCCGACCATAACACCCCTTGCGCTGCTGGCCCTGAGTCCTCCTCCCTCTACACTTCGGCAGCCGACGGGGAGGAACATCAGCCAGCTTGGCGGTGGTTGAAGCGTTTCTGGTGCAGGCAACGGGGTTGCAGTGTCACCTCACGCCGCGATTTCGACCGGGGCGCAGCGCGCGTGGAAAAGTGGCGGATCGGCTGGCGAAGCCGATTACAACCGCTAGAATGTGGCGGGGTTTGCGGCCAGTGCAAGGAGTGCCGACATGGAGGGTACCCAACGTACGGAAACGTGTGGGCCGAGTCCCGCACGCAGCATGCAATCTCATGAAGAGTGGCTGGACCTGTACCACGCGCTGAGCGGAGGGTCTTGGATCGTGCCAAGCGAAGATGGCATCAGTACGGATAGCGGTTCGGGGGACGTAGACGGCTTGCCGGCGGCGCTTGCTGCTGCTGTCTCCCATGCCCCCCAGTCCGCTGGCCAGGTAGAGCCGGGGGGGGAGCCTCAGTCGCTGTATCGGCGGCTACAACGGGCGCTCGCAGAACGCAATCAGGCGTTGGTCGCTCATCGGCATCTGTTCGAGCGGCTGGTGGAACGCGACCGGCAGATTGGAGAGCTGGAGCAGAAGCTGGCCGAGGCCCTGCAAGCACTGGAAGAGGCAGAACAGCAATCGGCCAAGGCTCGCAGCGAACTGCACGCCGTGCAAGACGAGAGAGACCAGGCGTTGGCGGCCGAACGGCTGCTCTGGGAACGGCTGGCCGAGAACCAGGAAGAGACGGCACGAGCCCGCGAGGAGTGCCACCGCGTGCGTCAAAGCTGGCAGCGGCTCGACAACGAGCTGGCACAATTGCGCCAGCAAGCGATGCAACGGCAGCAGCAGGTCGACGCCGAGCGCGAGGCTTGGTTCCAACAGCAGCGAGAGTGGGCGGCTCGCGCAGCCGAACTGCGTAGCACGTGCGACTCGTATGCCCGCTCGCTGGAGATGGCCCAAATCCAACAACAGCAGCAGGCAGCAGAACACGCCCGCCTGACCGCGCTGTTGTCCGAGCAGGCGGCACGCCTGGCAGAGCAGCAACAGCGCGCGGCCGAGCAGGACCAGCGCCTAGCCGAGCTGCGCGAGCGGTTGGCCGAGCAAGAAGAGTGTCTGGCCAACAAGGACCAGCGCCTGGCAGAGCAGGACCAGCGGCTGGCGGAGAGCGCAGCAGCGCTACAGGCCGCCGCCGAGGCACAAGCGGCACTTAGTGCGCGGCTCGGGCACGCAGAACAAGAATTGCAAGCTCTCCGAGCGGCGCACGAGCGGGCGGCTGCTGAAGTGTTGTCCACACAAGAAGCACTCGTCCAGGCTCGCGCCTCGGAACAGACAGTGCGCCGCCGCCTGCGGCGCACGGTGAAAAACATAGCGGCACGGCGAGGGCCGCACACCCGACAGGCGCGCAGGCGGCGAGCCTTGCGGCAAACGTGTGCCGCGCTCTACGTACGCGTACGCCAGGCCATGCAGCAATTACAATGGGCGCAAGAGCGCATTCGGTCTCAGGCGAGCGAGTTGCAGCAATTGCTCAGCGAGCGCGACGCCACCACGGCCGAATTGGCAGAACGCACCAGCGCCCTGGCGGCCGAGCAAGAGGCCCGCGCGGCTGCAGAGGCTGCGCTGAACCGGCTGCGCCGCAAGGTTGAACGCCTCTACGCCCGTCTGCGCACGGTCGAACGCAGTCATACCGCTTCCAGGCGGTCGACTGCCAAGTCGCTAGCCCGTGCCTCCGCCGCCCAGTCCGCACTTCAAAGGGTGCAAGAACAGCTCGCCGCGGGAGATGCCATGCTGGCCGAGCAAACAGCAACTCTTCTAACGCTGGAGCAACAGGCAGCCGTCACCCGGCAGCAGCTTGCAGAACGAGACGCGAGCCTGGCAGAGTGCCGCCAGGCCCTGCAAGACCTCGAACAGCGCGCGGCCGCCGCCGAACAACGGGCACAAGATGCCGAGGAGCGGTTGGTCAAGGTCAATGCTGCCTACGCAGAGGCCATGAGCCAGGCCGAAGGGCTGGCCGAAGAGTTGGCAGAGGCCCTTGCAACCGACGAGCAGCGGCTCTCCCTCTCGGACCAGTACCGCGAGCTGGAGGCAAAACTGGTAGCGCGCGAGCAGGCTCTCGCCACTAGGGAGGCCGAACTGGCCCTTGCGGTCCAAGATTGGAGTCAACTGGCCCAGGTCTGGAAGGCCCGCGATCAGGAGGAGGCGCAGCGCTACCAAGCCCTGTTAAGCAAGCTGGACGCCCTTGACCAGCGGCTGGCTGCGATGCCTGCGGTCACTTCGGCCGAGTTCCCGCTGGGCTACGTGCCCGACCCCGAGGTGATTCTCGACCTGCAATGCGACGCTTCTTCCCCATCGCCCCAGCCTTCGCAGGCGAACAGCACACCCGCCGATCAAACTGGGCCCCCACTGCTTGCACAGCTTGGTTCGTTCGCTGGGGACGGCTCCATTGATTTTCGGGCCTGGCTTGCGGACCGCTGCCGGGACCTGCCCCGGCTCGCAGCCCGCCTGGAACGGTTGCTCGAGGCCTCGGTCCTGCCAGGGACCGCCCGGCCCCATGCATTGCCGCCGTCAGCTACTGAGACGCTTACGCAGCAGAATGGTTCTGGCGATGTTCGTGAGAGCGCCACCGATCCATCCACGGCCCAGGCCACATCTCGTGTTGAACCTTCGGCAGACGGTGCGGCACCGTCCGCTGGTGCCGCTCGCAGGGCACGCTCGCCGGGGCTGGCCGCTCGGTTCTTCGGCTTTCTTGTGGGCCGGGCAAGATAACTCCACGCATCCCACAGCTCAGCTTCGCTCTAGGGGGCGGCTGGCCTACCACGCGAGACAGCAGGGGGCACACTTTCTGCTATGTGCCAACACCAGCAATCACTCTTGGCCAATCAAGGCTCCGGTGTAAACTGCGCTAGCGTTAGTGAACAGACACGTGACAAGCGTTGCTAGCGCCCATTAAAGCCATCGGCTTTGCATATCCAGCGCCGCTCGCGTTCCCCGGTGACACAAGTCTGCTTTGTGAAACGACTTAGGCACACGAGCCTTGGAATTCTACCTGCGTGGTCACCACGTCTGTTGCTTGGCACGCAGCGTGCGACAGACTTGGTTGGCCAGAAACGCTCATTCCCCGCAGCAGCGTATTTGGCTGCTTCGCCACCAGATACTGACAAGTCTGATACAAGCCTGCACGTAGGCGGGGTAGAGTGCGCAGAGTTGAACGATGCCGATACTTGCGGGCGAGCCTTCGATGTATCCCGAGGGCTTATTGGAAACCTGGAGTCAGCAGGCGGGCGGCCGACGTTGGTACGCGCTGCACACCCGTGCGCGTCAAGAAAAGGCGCTGGCGCGACAGCTTCTAAGCCGCGAGGTGGCTTTTTACCTGCCCCTTGTCAGCAAGAATTTGCTTGTTCGGGGGAAGTGCGTGCGCTCGTACATTCCTCTGTTTCCGGGCTACGTGTTTCTGTTTGGTAGTGACGAGGATCGTCGCATCGCGCTCACGACGCAGCGCGTGGTTCAGGCACTGCTTGCGCCTGCTGGCAGTGAGCTAGCAAGAGACCTGCGCCAGGTGGCGCGATTAATTGAGAGCCAGGCCCCGCTCACGGTCGAGCAGCGCCTTGCACCCGGACAGCGTGTGGAGGTGCGTTCCGGGGTGCTGGCAGGGCTGGTAGGAACCGTAATGGCGCGGCGGGGCGAAACTCGGTTGCTCGTGGCGGTGGATTTTCTACGGCAGGGCGTTTCGCTCGAGATCGAAGACTATCTGCTCAAACCGATTGACTGAGCATCTATCGAACATCATGCAAGCCTCCCTGGCGGAGGGGCATGAGCAGATAACTCGGCACATGCTTCATTACGGAAGGCACGCTGGTCGTGCAAGCCTGGCGCAGGGGCATGAGCAGCCCGGGTTTTCGCGTAGCGACATCCTTGCGTAGATTCTCCAATCTATAGGCTCCGCCCGGCAAATAGGCGGCCGGATTTCGACCTTGCCGGCTGGGCGGGCTTGCGGTATTTCTTGCCTGCTTTTCTGGGCTTGGCTATTGCTGCGCGCGGGGTTGCCAGCACTAGCCGAACCCGCTGCGCTGTGGGGCCTTGGCCAAGAACCTGGGTATGTTCAGCAGGGGTAGCGGTGCCGCCTTACGTTGCAGCCTATAGTCGCAGACGCACAAGCAGCCGCTCCAAAGCCGGTTCGCATCGCGGTCTGGCTGCCTGGGGTGCTGTGGCCATGTGCCTGCTGCTAGCATGCCGGCTGGCGGGGCAGCCGCCGCCGTCCACGCAAGGCGAGCCATCTGCCGGGCCGGTGACGGCGCCACCTGGCCCGCGGCCGGAGCCTGGGCCGGCCGGGTGGGCCGCGCTCGCAGCGGCGCAGCAGCCTCTGTCTGCGGCCGAATTGGTGGCAGAGGTTCGCGTGATGGGAAACCAGAGCGTGCCCATGCGCGAGATCGCCCCGCACGTCAAGGTACGCGCCGGCCGTGTGTTCGACATGCGGGTGGTCGAAGACGATGTGCGCCGCCTCAACCAAACACGTCGGTTCGTGAGCGTCGATGCTCAGCTCGAACATACTCCACAGGGCGTGGTGGTCATCTACCGAGTCGTCGAACGCCCCACGCTCAAGTACGTCAAGTTCTACGGCGCCACGGTGCGGCGGCGCACGCTGGCCAAGAAGGCAGAGCTGAAGGTAGGCGACCCCGCAGACCCTTACTCGGTTGAGGATGCGCGCCGCAAGCTCGAGGAGTTCTACCACTCCAAAGGCTACTCCAAGGCGCGCGTCGCGATCCTCGAAGGAAACCGGCCGCAAGACCAGGGCGCGGCTTTCCTGATCAACGAGGGCCAGAAGCAGCGGGTGCTGCGCGTGGAGTTCGAGGGCAACACCATCGCCAGCGACGGGCGGTTGCGCACCCAAATCCAGTCGAAACCGCCGTTTTTGTACCTCTTCAAGGGAGAGGTCGATCGAGAAAAAATCGAGGGGGACGTCGATCGCCTTACGGCCTACTATCGCAGCCTGGGCTTCTTTCGCGCCCGCATCGGCCGTGAGCTGGAGTTCAATGACAAGCAGAATTGGCTGACGCTCCGGTTTGTGATCGACGAGGGGCCTCGCTATAAGGTGCGAAACGTGGTGTTTGCCGGCAACCGGCGCTTCTCGAGTGCCGAGCTGGCAGAGGGACTCAAGCTTCGGCCAGGCCAGCATTTTGACCAGATCAGCATGGAGGAAGACGTGCGCGCCTTCCAGGATCGATATGGGGAACTGGGTTACATCTACGCCGACATCCAGCCCGATCCCCGCTTCCTGGAGGAGCCTGGTACGCTCGACCTGGTGTATCACGTGAAGGAGGGGGCGCAGTACCGCGTGGGCCGTATCGAGGTGCGCATCCAGGGAGAGAATCCGCACACGCGGCGGAACACGGTGCTCAACCGCATTTCGCTGCATCCTGGAGACATCTGCAATACTCGCGAGCTGCGGGCCAGCGAGCGGCGTCTGAAGGCGTCGGGGCTATTTCTGGTCGATCCGGCGCAGGGGGTCGAGCCGCGGATCGTGTTCAAAGATCCGGGTACAGAATCTCGGCAGGAAGAAGTGGCAAAGCGGCCGCCGCCGGGATTTCGTGGCCAAAGTCCGGACGATGAGCCCCGAGATTTGGTGCTGGTCATAGAAGCGACTCCTGCCGGCCCGCCGCAGGACGAGCGGCTTTCTGACCGCTGGCGCCCGTACGTGCATCGTACGAGGCTGGTAACGCAGCCTGGTCCCGCCGCCGTACGTGCCCAAAGCCCGGACAGTGAACCGTACGTGCCACAACCCTTTGCACCTTCCGACCCGCGCGACGTGCCGGACTCCGCTTGGCGCGCCTACCGCAGACGTCAGAGCACCACTGGCCAGGTGCCGATGGCACGCAAAGACCCAGCAGATGTGGTTGCACCTTCTGCGGCTGGCCAAGCGCGCAGCGACGCCGGTCTGCCGCTTTCACGCCCAGCCAGCGTCGTTCAGAGATCGGCCCCGCAGCAGGCTGCTAGCAGCACACCGTGGCGGGCTGAAGATTCCGCCACTCCACCCCAAACGCAAGCAGGGCAAGCTTTGCAGCCTGCACGCCCATCGCTCGCTTATCAACAACCCAGCGCAGCCTCCGGTGCAGCCGGCGCGGGGAATGTATTCTCAGGCCCGGCTCCCGCGGGCCAGCCGGGTGCGCGGCCGCTTCCGAGCCAGGCCGCGCCAGGAACCCCGCTGCCATCGCCGCAGGGATACCAGGATCCGGAAGAACTCTTTCCAGAAAACGGCTATCCCTTCTTGCAGCCTGACGGAGAGCCGACACAGCCCATTGATCTGGAGGCCATTGTCGAAGAGACGCAGACGGGCCGCATCATGTTCGGCGTGGGTGTGAACTCCAATGCCGGGCTGGTAGGCAACATCGTCCTCGACGAACAGAACTTCGATTGGCGCCGCTGGCCGCGCTCCTGGGAAGACATTCGCAATGGCACCGCGTTTCGGGGAGCGGGACAGCAGTTCCGCATCGAGGCCACACCCGGCTCGCAGGTTTCTCGCTACTTGTTCAGCTTCAGGGAACCCTACTTATTCGATACGCGTATCGGCTTTGGGGTGACGGGCTTCTTCTTCAAACGCTTCTTTCCCGCCTGGGACGAAGAACGCTTGGGCGGCCGGGTAAGCCTCGGTTACCAATTCCGCCCGGATCTCTCTGGGAACATCGCCCTGCGGATGGAGAACGTGAACATCATCAACCCGGCGATCCCCACGCCCAACGCGCTGGCCCGCGTGCTTGGCAATAGCGGCCTGTACACTGCTCGTGTCAACATCGCTTACGACACCCGCGACAGTGCCTTCCTGGCCACCGAGGGCACATACCTGGACCTCGCGTACGAGCAGGCGTTCGGAGACTTCGACTATCCTCGCTTTTCACTAGAAGCACGGCAGTATTTCATTGTGCGGCAGCGGGTCGATCGCTCCGGGCGGCACGTGCTCTCGCTGGGGATGGACGTGGGCATCAGCGGACGAGACACGCCCATCTTCGAGAACTACTTTGCCGGCGGATACTCTACGCTGCGCGGCTTTCGCTTCCGCGGCGCAGCACCGCGCGAGTTGGGTATTGCCGTTGGCGGCCGGTTCCAGTTCATCAACTCGGTGGAATACATGTTCCCCATCACAGCCGACGACGCGTTGCGTGCCGTGGTCTTTTGCGACTTCGGCACGGTCGAGCGGAGCGTGGCCATCAGAGACGAGAACTTCCGCGTGTCGCCGGGCTTGGGGCTGCGCATCAGCATCCCGGCCCTGGGGCCCGCGCCGATTGCGCTGGACTTCGCCATCCCCGTCGCCAGGGCCGAAGGGGACGAGATCCAGAACTTCAGCTTCTTTATCGGCGTCAGCCGCTAGCGCCGACCTGCTCTGCGCCGCCAGGGCGATGCTGGGCCTCTGGCGCTTGGAGGCTCTTCCAATGCGCCCAAGAGGGCCTGAAGAACAGGGCCACGCCGGGGTTCTGGCAGAGCCTCATAGGACGTGGCCTGTTGCCAAGCCAACACTTTGGCCGCGGCCGCTTGCGCATCGTTCGGTGCAGAGACTCCGGAACCTGCGCAGCGCATGCGGCGTGCGTCGCATTCGTGCCACGGGCTGCGACACAATCGGCACAACCGGCATGGCTGTGACAAGCCGGCCCGACGGAGCGCGTACGCGGCCGAGCGGCCGGCCCAAGCCGGACAGTCCAACATCGATGACCTACATTTTATAGGGACCTGCGGGTAGACAAGATTTCGGGGACATGTCTGTACTGCCTTCTATTCACGTGTCGGTGCCGGGCCACTCGCTGCTTGCGTCAAGCGATTGTGACGGGCGGGCGCAGCGTGCCCGGCACGTCGCTTTACAGCTTGGCGAGTGGTTTGGCACCGAGTTCGCCATGCTATGGGGAGACACGGGCAGCGTGGCGGTCGACACGCCCACGCTGGCGGGTATGGATTGGGGGTTGTGGACTCCACTCGCACAGCAGGCATGCCAGCGGGGAGAGGCGGAATTCCTGGCAGACGAGCCGCCGGCGCTTCTGCTGGCGTTGCCGCTTGTCACTGCGCGCGACCGGCCGCTGGTGGCATTGGGCGTGTTCATCACCCAGGCGCTGAGGACGGTCGGGGAAGTTGAGGCTTTGGCACGCTTGTTGGGCATGCCTGCTGAACGGGCGGAGGGCTGGGCGGCCCGGCAGATGCACTGGCCGGCGGAGATGCTGCACCGCATGGCCGTGCAGGTCTGCCACCGACTGCGACTGGAGGCGCGAGCTGCGCAGCTCGAATCGCAGGTGAACGAGCTTTCGTCGCATCTCGCGGCCACGTATGAAGAAATCACGCTCATCTACCGGCTGACCCAGAATCTGAAGCTCACCAGCGACGACGAGGAGCTGGCGAGGATGGCCCTGAGTTGGCTGGCCGATGTGCTGCCGGCCGAGGGCCTGGCCATGCAGTTGGCCCCGAGTCCGCTGGAGCCGATTCCCAATGAGAACTCTCGCGGCGAGCCGTTGTTGATTTCGAACGGGAACTGGCCACTCGACGCCGCACAGTTTTCGCGTCTTGTCGAGCATCTGGGCGTCGATGCCACGCAGCGGCCCGTGGTCGTGAATCGCGCCAACGAGCAGGCCGGTTGGCCGTTCCCCAAGGTTCGGAACCTGATTCTCGTTCCGCTGGCAGAGGGAGAGCGGCTGTTCGGCTGGCTGGCCGCCTGCAATCACCTGGACGATGCCGATTTTGGCACCGTGGAGGCCAACCTGATCCAATCGGTGGCGGCAATCCTCGGCATCCACAGCGGCAACTGCGATCTGTACCGACAGCAGGCCGAGTTGCTAGCGGGCGTGATCCGGGCCCTCACCAGTGCCATCGACGCCAAAGATCCCTACACACGCGGCCACAGCGATCGCGTCGCCCGTGTTGCTGTTCGTCTGGCGCAAGAGTTGGGTTGCGATGCAGAAACCTGCCGCACGATCTACTTTTCCGGTCTGCTGCACGACATCGGCAAGATCGGCATCGACGACAACGTGCTGCGCAAGCCAGGGCGGCTGACCGAGGCCGAGTTTGAGCACATCAAGACCCACGTGGAGATCGGCTACCGGATTCTGCGCGATCTGCGCAAGATGTCTCATGTGCTGCCGGTGGTGCTGCACCACCATGAGTCGTGGGATGGCCGGGGTTACCCGTATGGCTTGGCTGGGGACAATATCCCCTTTCTGGCGCGGATCGTGGCCGTGGCCGATGCCTACGACGCGATGGCCAGTGACCGTCCCTATCGACCCGGCATGTCTCAGGAGAAGCTGGAGCAGGTGCTCCGCGAGGGTGCAGGCAAACAGTGGGACGCCCGGGTGGTCGAGGCATTCTTCCGCGCACGCGATGACATCTTGAGAATCTCCCAGCGAGACGCAGACGAGGCCGAGGCAGCCACACAATGGTGGTAAGCGTGCAACGCATCCTCCAGCCGAGTGCGGCCGGCTCGTGGTCGCGAGATTCAGCCGCCGGCTCCGCTCGCTACGGCAGCATCACTCGCCCGCCGTCCACCACCACGGTCTGGCCCGTCATAAAGCTGGACTCTTCGCTGAGCAAGAAGCAGATCACGGCGGCGATCTCCGGCGGCTGACCGATGCGGCCCAGCGGAGTTTCGGACATGATACGCCGCATGGTCTCGGGAGAGAGCACATAGGCCATCTCCGTCTCTGTCAGTCCGGGGGAAACACAGTTCACGCGCACGTTATAGGGAGCGAACGCCTCGGCGCAGCAGCGCGTCAGAGCGATTACGCCCGCCTTGGCCGCTGAATAATGAATTTGCATCGCGCGCGGCCGGAGCGCGGCGATCGAAGAGATGGTCACAATCCGCCCGAAGCGGCGGGCAATCATCTCGTCTTTCACGGCGAACACCGCCAGGTAGGCCCCGGTCAGGTTCACGTCGATCATTTCCTGCCAACGCGCCAGGCTCAATTCCTCGTGCGTGCAGATGTTGCTGATGGCTCCGCAGTGGACCAGCAGATCGATTGGGCCTAGCTCGCGGCGCGTCTCTGCCACGAGCCGCTGCACATCGGCCGCAATCGCCGCATTGCAGCTCACGGCCACAGCCCGTCGGCCCTGGCGGCGGATCTCAGCCACTACCTCCTCAGCAGCCTGCGCACGTTGCGCGAAGCTGATGGCCACGTCGGCCCCCTCGCTCGCTAGCCGCAGGGCGGTTTCTCGGCCAATGCCCCGCGAACCGCCCGTCACCAAGGCCACTCGGCCGGCAAAGCGCTGCTGCATGATGTACCTCGTGTTCTGGTCACGGTCCAGTGTAACACACGCGGCCGAGAGCGGGACGGCTCGCGTTGCGCGGAACTCGAGCGCAGCCCCGCTGGGCCCCAAGCGGGCCAAGAGCAGTTAGCCACGCCGAGCCAGAGACCGCGCCGCGCTCAGGCTCCGCAGTGGGCCGATTGCCGCCACGCTCGCCCGCGACTCGCTGTTCTTAAACCGGCCTTTCGGCAGCAACGGATCGCCTAACCCATGCTCATCATTGCACGCAGCCCGACCAGAAAGCGAGCGCAAGCTCCCACTGCTTGAGAAGACGAGTTGTAGGGAAAACTGCCAAAAGTCCGTTAGTGACACCCAAGTGGCTACAAAGTGCGCGCCACGCGAAAGCCGAAATAGTCGAAATGGCCGAACGTGCGGTTCGGTACGCGTGTGGCGCAGCGCGCATATCGCCCGCCTTCATGCCAGGAACCTCCGCGGAGCACGCGCATGCTGGGATCCTCAGTCTGGAGCCAGGCGGAACCGTCTTGCGGCGCGCCGCGGTAATCGTCGTGCCAAACATCTTCGCACCACTCCCACACGCTCCCGTGCATGTCGTATAGCCCCCAGGGATTGGGCTTCTTGGTACCCACCCGATGCGTCGGAGAAGTCGGGTTGTCGAACCACGCATAGTCCTCGAGTGACGACTCTTCGTCGCCAAAGCACCAGCGCGTAGTGGCCCCAGCCCGGCAGGCGTATTCCCATTCCGCTTCAGTGGGTAAACGATACTGGCTGCCCTCCCTCTCGCTCAACCTGCGGCAGAACTCGACCGCGTCGTCCCAAGACACTCTATCTACGGGCCGGCTTGGGTCGCCCTGGAATTTGCTCGGGTTGCTCCCCATCACCAGTTCATACTGCCCCTGGGTCACCTCGTGCACGGCCAGGTAAAAGGCCCTTCCAATGCGAACGCCATGCTGTGGAGACTCGTTCGTAAACGCGAGAGGATCCGTATCTGGTGAGCCCATCATGAACTGGCCGGCCGGAATGAGCACAAACCTCATGCCGATGGAGTTGGTTGTGAAGCGCTCTGGAGCAACCGGCTCCTCAGCAACGCGATTTGATTCCGGCAATCTGCTTCCCGCCGCAGGCACGTCGGTTGGTAGACCGCCCTCGCGCGGCGCAGCCATGTCTGGTGCAGGTGGAGTGTGCAGCCCCGACTTCGAACGCGATGTATGCGATCCCGCGCCACGGTTACTCTTGGGTGCCGACCGCGTGCTGTCTTGGTTCTCAGCCGGCCTGTAGTTTTCTGGCAGCCCGGGTACGCTACGGTATGTAGCCCATGAGCCAGCATCTGGCTCGCTCTCTCTGTCCCATACTCCCATCCCGCGCGGTTCTGGCCGGTTGAGCACCAGGTACATTACCCAAAAGAACAGAATGCACCCCACCAACACCGAGATGGTGGGCAACCGTACTTCGGGGCGAGCCATCTGGCGTCTAAACCTTCGGACCAGGCGCAGCAAACGCGGCCGGAAGACTCGCACCAGCTCATCCCATAGCGGCGGCAGCGGCTCGTCGGCTTCGTCATCGTGTGTGTCGGCCCGGGCACCTCGCTCGGTCCATGTATTAAGAGGGGTGGGAGTGCCTTTATTTGCCCTTACCGGCACGTTCGGCGGGCTGATGGGTGTCGTGGTTGGCTGACCGGCAACGGGCGTAGGAAGAACTCGCACCGGCGTCCACGAGTCCCACGTTGTATCGCGACGCTGCGTAGGAGCCGCGGCCATGACGCTATCGGTTTCCTTAACCACTGCAACACCGCCATCCGCTGGCAGCGGCGGCCTCGCATGGGCGAGCGGCGGCCGTTGCGCACGAAGGGCTGCGTCGTACTCCGCCTTGCGCCGCAGGTCGGTCAGGCAATCGCGTGCAGCGGCAAGCTCGGCCAGCAGACGCACGGCGTGCTCCATTCTGGGACCGGCCTGGTACTTGTGCACCACTGCGTAACGCTCTGCGGCTTGCATGCGAATGAGTTCAAGGTCCGACTCAAATTCTGCCAGCCCCAAGAGGTCGTAATGCGTTGGCGGGCGCCGATCTGCTACGATGCCCAACCATTGCGCATAGGGGTCAAAGCTATCGTCCGACATCTGCCTCGCTCCTGCAAGCGCACGCGGTGCCGCACGATGGTCCATAGCTGCGGCGGCGTCTAATTCAAACTAATGCCATCGGCCTGTCATGGCAAGTCGGAGGAAATGTGGGTAACGCGCATCCTGCGAATCGCGCAGCACGGTAGAAATGGCCAGGGCGCCAAGAATGCCACAGCCTGTGCATATCTTCCCCGCGCGCCGCGCGGCACCGTTTTCCTTGAGCAACTGGCGTGCGTCCGTGGTGCGCTGCCAGCCCGTCTACTGCTACGCCGCACGCCTGTTGTCTAACTGGCACGTCAGGCACCCAAGCGCGCGATCCAGGCCAACAGGCCGATCAAGCCAAATACCAGCCCCCAGGCTGCCGCAAAACCGCACCAATCGAGCCGGCCCAAGCGGGGTATCTCAAACCCCAGGCGGCGAGGTGCGGCATAGCCGTACGCACTGGCACGGCCGTAGTCGAGCGGGCCCTCGGGCATGCCCAGCGAGGCATCTTCGTTACCTGTTCCAACCGCCGCGACGCGCATCTCGGCCTCTTTTCCTACGGGCGTAAGCAAGCGGGCAAAGAAGGGATTCAGCACGGCGGCCGGGTGAGGCCGCGTACACAAGCTCACCGCGATTAATACGCCGAACTCCAGCGCTAGCAGCCCCAAGATGTGCAGTGGCGTGCCAAGCTGCCGAATCCCTGCCTGCTCGGCCAGCCAAACCAGACCCGCGGCCGCATGATAGATAAGCGGCACGCCGCGCACAGCCTGAGGATCGGCACTGCACGCCGTCCAGAACAGTACGCCCGCTGCGACGCTCGCCCACGCGGCGGCGGCGTTGGCCCGCCGCCAGACCACGCCCATCCAAAAGGCGGGGCCGACCAGGCCAATCACCTGCACCGAACTCGCGTACAGCCATGTCACGCTTCCCCCGTAAAGTGCGAACAGAATGCCTGCGGCGAGCATCAAGGCGCCGGCGGCACGGCCAGTCCAGAGGTAATGCCTGTCGGAGCGCCGTGGAACGATGTGCGCGTAGAGATTGCGCGTGAACACGGCCGAGCCGACGACCATCAGCGTTTCGGCACTGGTGACGCCCGCCACCAGCGAGGCGATCATCAGGCCTCGCCACCCCGTGCCCAGAAAGCTGCGCACGCTGCGGCCGAACAGCTCTTCGCTGGCATGCTTCTCCGCAGCGCTGCCCGGCTCGTAAGCCCCAAGATCCCCGGCAAAGGCCGCGACGGCAATCAGGCCGGTAAAAGCCCAGGCAATAGTCAGCAGCCGCTTGATGAAGTTGCCGTATACCATGCCCACGCGGGCTTCGAGTTCCGTCTTGCCTGAGCCCGTGGCCGTCATCACGTGCGGCTGGGCAACGATGCCGGCTAGCCCCAGCGCCGACATGGCCGCCACGAACCACGGATCCCCCTCCGCCGCCCCCCGCGGCGCCGTGATGCCAAACATGCCTGCTGGCAGGGCCGCATGTAGACCCGAAAGCCCCCCCACCACGGAGAGTCCGGCGGGTATCAACATCACGGAGAGTACGATGATGAACACGCCCTGAAAGAAGTCGGTATACGCTGCTGCCACCAGCCCTCCGGCCACGATATACGTGGCAAACAAGATCGAAAGGCCGATCACCGCCCAGTCGCCCGGCACCTGGCCGCCAGTAGCGCCCGCTATGGCCAGCCCGGCGCCCCGCAGAAGCATCCCCACCGAGAGCACAAAGTAGGCCAGTGCCACAACCGTATACAGCATTTCTAGCGAGCGACCATATCGAATGCGAAAAAAATCTCCCGTAGTGGTCACGCGCAGCCGCCGCGTGATGGGCGCAATGAACCAGTAAAAAGGCGTTGAGAAAAGCCACATCCACTGGTACCAAATGCCGCCCAGCCCAACCCGCGCCGCCGCCCCGCACACCTGCACTGCCTGTTCGCTGTGCGTGCCAGTGCACAACCAGTGCATCACCAGCAGCCCCTTGCCGAACCGCCGCCCTCCCATGAAGTAATCTTGCTCCCCCCGCACGCGCCGCGCGGCCCAAAAACCGATCCCCGTTACCACGGCGAAGTACGCGGCAATCACTGCCAGGTCGATGGGGTGCAGGCCGTAGATCATGCTGCGTCGCCCCAATGAGATTGTGTGGTCGCCATCGCCCTGCTCACACGATGTTGGGGACGGGCACCTCGAGAGACTCGGCCGTCTCGGCAATCTGCCGCCAGGTGGTCTCATCGAGGGGAATTCCCTCAGACAGCCGCACGGCCTTGGTGCGTTCTTCTACCTCGCCAGGCATGAGAATCTCAACCTCGGGGTCGACACGCCGCGAACTCTTGACGTAGTCCACAAACCGCTGCATCTCGGCCGCCATCGCCTGCACATCGCCAAAGCACCGTGGGTCCATGATCACGGCCAGCAGGCCGTTCGAGAGCTTCTCCACGCCCGGCCGGCTGCATCCGCCGCCCGCCAGCGCGCCGGCCAGCATCTCCGCAATCATGCCCAGGCCGTAGCCCTTGTGCCCTCCAAAGGGCAGGATGGCCCCCGGAGGCGTGCCGTAAAACACCCTGGGGTCGCTCGTGGGGCGCCCCTCCGAGTCGATCAGGCAGCCATCGGGCACATTCACCCCCTTGTTGTAGGCCACGCGAATCTTGCCCTCGGCGATAGAACTGGTCGAAATGTCCAAAATGATGTGCTTGCCATCCGGCATGGGCACGCCGGCGGCAATCGGATTCGCCGATAGCCGACGGTCGATGCCGCCAAACGGCGCCACCAAAATCCCCAGCCCGCTGGTGTTCACAAAATGCACAGAGAACATCCCCGCCTCGCAGCAACGCTGCGGCCAATCTCCAATGCGCCCCAAGTGGCCGCAGTTGCGCACGGCCACCACAGACACACCATGGCGCACACACTTCGCAAGGCCCAGGTCGATGGCCATTTCTCCCACCGTCTGCCCAAAGCCGAACTGACCGTCCACAATCGCCAGACACTCGTTCTCGAACACCAGCTTCGGCTGCACGTTGGCGACCACCTTGCCCTCGCGCAAGAACCGTATATACGTGGGCACGCGAATCACACCATGCGAGTCGTGCCCCACCAGGTTCGACTCTACCAGGTAGCGGGCCACACGGTCGTCTTCAGGCGCGCAGCAGCCCGCGGCCTTGAAGATCTCGGCCACAAAACGGCGCAAAGCGGCATGTTCGATGTGCATGGTCATGAGGGGGATGCAACTCCTTCTCTAGCGGACAGCAACGGCAGACCAGAGCACGGCATATCTCAGGCACACTCCGGCGGCAAGGCTGGTTGCAGCCCGCCAACGGGCAGGCAGCCGCAACGCCGCTCCTTCCCGCCTGCGCTGCCCAGGCACAAGCGGCAGAAGCATGCCCAATGCCGTGGCGGCGGCCACAAGCTGTGGGGCGGTGCTGCGCAGCAAATCGGGCAACACCTGCCGAATGGCGTATACCCAGGCCAGCACGGTGGCGATCTCCAGCACAAGCAGCCAGCGTTCCAGCGTGTGCCAGCGCCATGCAACATCGAGCGACGCCTTGCCCCTTAACCGTGCTGTGAGGCTGACAGCCGCGGCACCGGTCGAGGCAGATGAGGCACAAAAAACAGCCGCCAACAGCGGGCTCATGCTCCACACGGGTTGGTTGGTGGCGGTGAGCAGTGCCCCGGTGTATGTGGCGACGAAGAAGGCGCACGCCACCCCTGCCACCCGGAATGGCCAAGCGATCCAACTCGAACGCAGGCGTGAAAACGGCTTGCGAAAGCGGCCGAGTCCTAGCCGCCCATCGTCTGAGAGTGCCGCCACAAAGGACCAACCGGTAAATATGCCAAACACCAGCAGCATCCACGAGCCGATCGACATGGGAGACCAGGGCCTGAGAACTGGGCTCCCTGAGATCGGGTCGACGAGCATGTGCCAGAAGCGCAGCGGGTGATCCAGGTCAATCACCAGGAGCAGTGCACAAACGGCCATCAACGGGGCGGCCAGGTAATGAGCGGTTCTGATTATGGGTAGGTGCTGGCGCGGGTCTGTGCACTGAGCGATCCCGGCCAATGCATATGCCCCTGCCGCCACGCCGCCCAGGAAGAAGTAAGCCAGGATCCAGCCTCGCCAGTGAGGGTCGGCGGCAGTCGTGATCATGAAACGAACGAACGTTGGAGTGAGAACGAAGAACCGGGGAGGAATGGACTCCGGACCCCAGAGATGAAGGACGATGGGACGATTGGTGTGTGCAGTGCGAAAGGGTCTGCGCGGCTAGCGGGCTGCATCTTGATCGTTTGGGCCGCCTAGAGAGGGGTTGCCCAAAGAGGGGCCGCCTAAAGCGGGGCCGCCGTCCGCTGCCGCGGCGGAACGTACAGGCGACGGGGCGGACGTATTAGGCAGGTCCGCAAAGGCTTGGCCGCCGCCATCTACTGGTGGAGGAGGGACCACGGCCGACGTCTCTTCGTGGCGCCTGCGGCGGAAGACAACGAGTGCGGCAATGACGACCATGATGGCATTCGCCAGCCCAGCCAGGGCAGACTTCCAGACGCTGCGGCTGGGGAGCTGTGGGCTGGTGGGCAGTCCGTAGACTTCGGGGCGGTCCAATAGCAAATAAAACGAACGCAGGCCGCCCAGTATCTTGTCGTCTGCGCCATATAGCCGGGCCTGAGACTTGCCCTGCGCATGCAGCCGCTGGAGGCGTTCGTAGGCCTTGGCCTTAAGCAGTTCCGCAGGACCGAACTGGATCGATGCGGTGGGGCACGCCTGAGCACAGGCCGGCGTACGGCCTGCTTGCAGCCGGTCGTAGCAGAAGGTGCATTTCTGAGCCACGTGCTTGGTGGGACTCATGGCAATCACGCCGAACGGGCAAGCGGCAATGCAGTCTCGGCAGCCGTTGCAGACCGGCTCGCGGATGTAGACCGTATCGAACTCGGTGCGGATGATGGCCCCGGTCGGGCAGACATCGAGGCACGGTGCGTCTATGCAATGCTTGCACACGTCAGACATCATCAGCCATGCGGCTTGGTGGCGATCGGAGCTGAACTGCTCGATGAACTTGACGTGACGCCAGTCGACGTGTGAAAAGCTGCCCGTGTTGTCGTAGCTGTTTCCGCTAAGAGGTTTTTGACCGCCATGCAGTGCGGGCAGCGCGTTCCACTGGTGGCAGGCGACCTCGCATGCCTTGCAACCGATGCAAAGCGTGGTATCTGTGAAAAACGCTACCGGTTGTGCCATGGTGCACTGCAAACCGTAAGATTCGACCGGCAGGGCGTGGGACTGCGTGTGCCGGCCAAGGACCTACGCCTTACGCCTAATGAGCGTTTGCGCGCCTGGCAGCAATATAAGGCCGCCTGGGCACCTGGGTAAAGCTGCGAACGGCCGTGGCCGAAGCGGCTCGTGACTTGCCGTGGCGGGGCGTGCCGGCGGCAAGCAAGACGGGCAGTAGGCCGACGCAAAGGCGGCCTGCCTATTGGCACCAAGTTGCTGCGCCAGCCGGCCGCACCGGGGCCAACATGCTTCTTTGGCCCGGCCTGCTCGCACACCGCTCACGGCGCAAGTAGAATGCCGTGTTGTGAGACGCCTGAATTGCCTACGCCTGATCCAAGCGCGGCTTGCCCGGTTGCTCTCAAGCCGGTGCGGGGTTACGGCGCGGCCAGGGCATGCTTTTTCATCCAGGCCACGTACGCCGCGGCGCAGCGGTCGAGATTGGCAAGGCTGCCTCCGCCCCGCAAAGGAGAGCACATTTCGTAGTTGGCCAGACCGTCGAATCCTCCCTCGCGGAGCCCTGCAAAAAAGGCCGGGTAGTCGATGAACCCCTCGCCAAAGGGGACGGCGCGCACCAAGTCTGGCAGTATGCGCTCATAGTTGACCGCCTCCGGCCGGTAGCGGTAGCGCGGCACGCAGACATAATCGGCATTCGTGGTCATGGCCATGCGCGGCGCAGCGCGGCGTGCTGCGCTGTAGAGGTCTTCGCCCCGCAGCGCCGGCGACCACGCATCGAAGGCCAGCCGTACATTCGGCCGGTCGATCTCGTCAATCAGGTCCAAGAGCGCATCGGTTTCAACCGCCAGATCGTGGTGGTTCTGCACAGCCACGGTCACGTCGTAGGCCGCGGCCCGATCTGCACACTCGCGCAGCGCCTGGACCACGTCGCGCCAACACGCGACGTGGCCCTGCCCGCCACGCTCGTAGGCAGTGAACACACGCACCAGGCGAGCGCCCAACATCGAGCCGAGCCGCGCAAGTTGCTCCACGTAGTGCACCTGCATCTCCAGCCAGGGTACCTCTGCCGCTCCGGCTCCTGAGAAGTCCGTGTAAGCGGCCAACGCTCCGCAGGTAAGGCCGTGCCGGGCCAGTGCTGCGCGCAGCGACTCGATCTGTGCCTCCGTCACGCCATAGGGCGAAAAATGCGGCCTCTTTCCGGCCAACATCACGGCAGCATACCCCAGCTCTGCCGCCTTCGCCAGAAACGATTCGAGTTCCAGACGGTCCTGGCCCCATAGGCCGGCGTAACTGATGGAGAACAATCCGAGAATCATGGCGGCCCCTAACGGCGATTCGCCATCAGAGATTCGGCGGGCAGCCGATCTTGCAGGGCCTGCACGGTCATTTCCTCTTCTCGCAGGGCCGCCATGGCGCGCAGCGCCGCGTCGGCTGCCTGGATGGTGGTAATGCAAGGCACGCCGTGCGCAACGGCCGCGGCTCGAATACGGCCTTCATCCGTACGGGCCCCCTTGCCGCTGGGAGTGTTGATGATCAGGTGCACGTCTCCATCGATCAGATGATCTATCAGGTTCGGGTGCCCCTCTTGGAGCTTCCTCACCACCCGCACGGGGATGCCCGCCTCTTGCATCACGCGCGCCGTGCCAGGCGTGGCCATCACGTCATAACCCAATTCAACCAGCTTGCGCCCCAGCCGCACGGCATGTTTCTTGGTGGGCGACGCCAGGCTGACAAAAATGTTCCCCGACCGCGGCAGCACGACCCCGGCGGCGAGCTGGCTCTTGGCAAAGGCGATCGAAAACCGTTCGCTCGTGCCCATCACCTCGCCCGTAGAACGCATTTCCGGGCCCAGCACAATGTCGACGCCCACGAACTTTATGAACGGGAACACGCTCTCTTTGATCGAGACATGTGCGGGGATCGGTACCGACTCGACGCCCTGCGCTCTCAGCGAGACGCCCGCCATGATCTTGGCAGCGATCTTGGCCAGCGGCAGGCCGATAGCCTTGGCGACAAACGGCACCGTACGGCTGGCACGCGGGTTCACCTCCAGCACGTACACGGCCATGCGCCCCTCCTCCCGCTTGACGGCGAATTGCACGTTCATCAGCCCGCGCACTTGCAGGTAACGGGCCAACTTGCGCGTGGCCTCAGTGATCTCCGCCACCACGGGCCCAGGCAGGCTGTAGGGCGGAATCACACAGGCCGAGTCGCCGGAGTGCACCCCCGCCTCTTCGATGTGCTCCATCACCCCCGCGACGAGCGTCTGCTCTCCGTCGGAGACAGCGTCGACGTCGACCTCTGTGGCGTCTTCCAGAAAGCGATCGATGAGCACCGGCTGGCCCTGCGCGACCACGAACGCCTCGGCCACAAACCGCTCGAGCTGCGCCATATCGTAGCAGATCTCCATGGCCCGGCCCCCCAGCACAAAGCTGGGCCGCACCAGGGCCGGAAAGCCGATCTTGGCTGCTTCTTCGCGGGCCTGCGCCATGGTGTAGGCGATGCCGTTGGGCGGCTGCTTCAGCCCCAGCCGCACCAGCAGCTTGGCGAACTTTTCGCGGTCCTCGGCATCCTCGATCGTATCCACACTGGTACCAATGATCGGCACGCCGGCATTCGCAAGCGCGCGGGCCAAGTTAAGCGGCGTTTGCCCGCCAAATTGCACAATCACCCCATCGGGGTCCACACGGTCGTAAATATTCAGCACGTCTTCGGTCGTGAGCGGCTCGAAGAACAACAGGTCGCTGGTGTCGTAATCGGTGCTGACCGTTTCGGGGTTGGAGTTGACCATCACCGACTCGATGCCCAACTCGCGCAGGGCAAAGCTGGCATGGCAGCAACAATAATCGAACTCGATGCCCTGCCCGATGCGGTTGGGACCGCCGCCCAAAATCATGATGCGCTTGCCGCCGCGCGGCTTGGGCGGCACTTCGTCCTCGTCTTCGTACGTCGAGTAGAAATAGGGCGTGTAGGCCTGAAACTCCGCGGCACAGGTATCGACCGACTTGTACGTGGCCACGATCCCCAGGCGCTTGCGTTGGGCACGCACGTCCGGCTCGCCTACGCCCCAAATCGTGGCGAGCTGCCGATCTGAGAAGCCGTTCTGCTTTGCCTCGCGCAATAGCTCCCGGCTCGCCTGCTCCAGACTGGGGCAGGCACGCAGCCGGCCTTCAAGTTCGACAAGCTGTGCCAAGTTATCCAGAAACCAGGGGTCAATGGCCGTCAGCTCATAAATCTCCTCCACGCTCATGCCGGCTTTCAGGGCGTAGCGCAGGTACCAGACCCGCTCTGCCGTAGGTGTGGCTAGGCGGGCGCGAATTTCGTCTTCGCTGGGCTGCTGCGGCGTGCCCCAAAGATCCCGCGAATCACAGCCGAAGCCGAAACTCCCCACCTCCAAACCGCGCAGCGCCTTCTGAAACGCCTCCTTGAACGTGCGGCCGATGGCCATTGTCTCGCCCACGCTCTTCATCTGCGTGGTCAGCCGCGGATCGGCCTCGGGGAACTTCTCGAAGGCGAACCGCGGCACCTTCACCACTACGTAGTCGATACTGGGCTCAAAGCACGCACGCGTCTCGCGCGTAATGTCGTTGGGCAGCTCGTGCAGCCGGTACCCCACCGCCAGCTTGGCCGCAATCTTGGCAATGGGAAAGCCCGTGGCCTTGGAGGCTAACGCGCTCGAACGGCTCACCCGCGGGTTCATCTCGATTACGATCATCCGCCCCGTGCGCGGATCGATCGCGAATTGGATGTTCGAGCCTCCCGTCTCCACGCCGATCTCGCGCATCACCGCGATCGAAGCGTCTCGCATCCGCTGGTATTCCTTGTCGGTGAGCGTCTGCGCTGGGGCCACCGTGATCGAGTCCCCCGTGTGCACGCCCATGGGGTCGAAATTCTCGATCGAGCAGATGATCACGACGTTGTCGTCCACGTCACGCATCACCTCCATCTCGAATTCCTTCCAGCCGAGGATCGACTCTTCGATCAGCACCTCGTGGATGGGAGAAGACTCCAGGCCGCGGCTGACCATCTGGTCGAACTCGTCGCGGTTGTAGGCCACCCCCGACCCCGTACCGCCCAGCGTAAAACTGGGCCGTACCACGCAGGGCAGGCCGATCTCTGCCAGCAGCTTGCGCGCCTCTTGCAGTGAACGCACCGTGCGCCCGCGGCATACCTCCAGGCCAATACGCTCCATGGCCTCCTTGAACAGCTTGCGCTCCTCTGCTTTGGCAATCACCTCCGGACGTGCGCCGATCATCTCCACGCCGTACTGCGCCAGTACGCCGCGGCGGTGCAGCTCCATGCCCAGATTCAGCCCCGTCTGGCCGCCCAACGTGGGCAGCACCGCGTCTGGCCGCTCTGCCTCGATCACCTTGGCCGCCATCTCCCACGTCAACGGCTCTATATACGTGCGGTCGGCCATGCCCGCATCGGTCATGATCGTGGCCGGATTCGAGTTGATCAGCACCACCTCGTAGCCCTCTTCCCGCAGAGCCTTACATGCCTGCGTGCCCGAATAGTCGAACTCGCAGGCCTGGCCAATCACGATGGGGCCTGATCCGATAAGCAGTATCTTGTGCAGGTCGTTACGGCGTGGCACGGCGCGCAGCTCTCCCGGCCTGGCGGCGCGTACATGCACCGCAGGTTCCATGCTGATGTTGGTGGCAGCTTAGCATGCGGAGATTGCCCACGACAAGGAGCCGTTCGCGGGCAAGTAAAGCTTGCAAATGCGCCCCCCTAGGTTGGCCAGCCGTGGGTTAATGGCAACAAACACCTGGGGCATGCTGGCGCGATCGGAAGAACGTTCTGCGCCAACGCACGTTGACACTCCTCCGGGCCGCCTGTATTCAACGCACCCTGAAAAGCCGCTGCATGTCATGGTGCCACTATTGTGCGACGACGCCAAACACGCGCGAAACCTTACGTGGCTGCTGGCCCACCCGCCCAGTTCAGGTTTTGCGTTCGACTGGAGTTTGCTTGACTTGACCTCCTCCATAGGGTCAAATGCCGCCAGTGGGGTACGCCTTTGGACGTGGTCGAGTAATGCATCTTGCAAGTGAGGGATCCCATGCACAAATTTGGCGTATTGCTGGCGCAAGACGATGGGGGCCTGCTCGGGTCGATTCTTTTTCTGCTATACCTCAACATTGCAAAAACTCGCCGCTCTAGCTAGCCCTATTTAGAGCGGCGAGCATGGCAAGAAT
>FWPU01002105.1_pt1 | contig 36388 bp, 25 predicted proteins | sample 2228361 | NCBI WGS metagenome assembly FWPU01 (sample SAMEA103939777, study PRJEB20133) | metagenome
GTCGTGCGACGCGACGTGGTCCAGGACCTGCCGGCGCGCCGCCTCCGGGTCGCGGTCCGGCCGGAACCGGCACCCGGGATGCGACAGGAATAGGGCGCCCCCGAGCCGGAAGGCCTCGCGCCGCAGCACCTTCTTCTGAAGGAGATAGGACGGCCACCAGCGTCGAGGGACCCGGCGGACGTCGTACCAGGAACCCGACACCACGGGGAAGCGGCGGGCCACCAGGTCCATCGCGGCGCGCGACATCCGGTCTTGCGGGGCCACGAACGCGCAAGGCCGGTCGAGCCCCGCCTCGTCGAAGCGCGCAAGGCCTCGCGTGATCCGTGCCTCCAGGTCCGCCGCGTCCCTCCCGTCAAACTCGAACCGCCCGCCCGGGAAGTCGTGATGAAGGCCGTGCTGGGCCAGGCAGTACCCCGGTTCGCCCCGGAGGTACCCCACGAGCGCCGGGTTCTCCCCGATGGGCAAGGTCCCGGGCTTCCCGGCCCGTGGACCGTGCAGGAACCCTTCGAGACGGCCGTCCGAGAGTCGGGTGTCGGTGCGGACCTCGGGGATCACGGAGAGGTTGACCGGGAACCCCCGGGCCAGAAATGGCCGGTACAGACGCTCGATCCGCTCGGGCGGGGTGGTGGCGTTCACGTCGTCGTCCCGGATCAGGACGGTCCTCATCGCCGGTGCTCCTTCAGGACCTCCTCGTACAGGGCATGAACGCGCGCCACGCACGTGGTCAGGTCGTGGTCCCGCCGCACGCGGGCCCGACCCGCCTCGCCCAGTCTTGCCCGCAGGTCCGGATCACCGAGGACCCGGTCCAGGGCCGCGTGGAATTCCTCGGCGTCGTCCACGTCGTGCAGAAACCCGTCCTCGCCCGAGGTGACGAGCCCGGAGGCGCCCGGGGTGCGCGAGGCCACGACCGGGGTCCCGGCGGCCCAGGCCTCGAGCACGGCCAGGCCGAAGACCTCGGAGCGAGAGGGGAGCAACAGGACCTCCGCCGCCTGGTACAGGCCCACGAGGCGCAAGTCGTCCGGGGGCAGTTTTCCGGTCCATAGGACGTGCGGGGTCAGTCCCAGGGCCGCGATGCGACCTCGCAGGCCTTCCGCGTACTCGGGGGACGTGACCGGGCCCGCCAGGGCAAGCAGGGCCTCCGGGTGTCGCGCCAGGAGGCGGGGCATCTGCTCGACCAGGAACCCCTGGTTCTTGACCGGGTCCACGCGGCCCACGCACAGAACCACGCGCCGTCCCCGCAGGTCCGGGAAGGCCTGGAGGGCGGCCTCGCGACGGTCGGGGACGTATCGCTCGACCGGGACCCCGTGCGGGATCGTCACGGCGCGCAATCCCGGATACCGCTCGGAGAGCCGTCGGGCCTCCTCGGGGTTGAACGTGATCACCGCGTCGGCATCCCGCAGGACCCGGCGCGCCCCGAACAAGAATCCATACGGGCGGCCCCAGTCGAGGCCCCCCCTCGTGGTTTCCGCCATCCGGCGGGCCTCGTGTTCCGGCAGGGTCGTGACCCCTCCGTGGATCGAGACGACATACGGGATGCGGCGCAGGCGGGCCACGGTCCGGGCGACCCCGCCCAGGCGGTTCAGGGCGTGCGCGTGGACGAGGGCCAGCCCGGGCTCGCGCAGCAGGCGAAACGGGGCGTCGAACGACAGGAGGTTTCCCCCCACAGCCACGGCGCGGGCGCGGCGCTCCGCGTCGAGCCCCAGGACCGGCAGGACCGCGTGGTAGCGGCGATTGGGAACGCCGGTGGACTCGAACGGGTCCGGGGCCGCGGACGGGCGCGCGAGGCGCGGCGAGAACAGGACCGACTCGACGCCGTGACGCTTGAGGCCCGTGACCAGGTGCAACAGGTGCGACTCGGTCCCGCCCCACTCGTCCGGGTCGCACTTGCGCAGGACGTGCGCGACCTTCATGGGGCATCTCCAGGACGACGCTCCCCACCACGTCCGGCGGCCGGGAAGTCCGGGACGATTTCCGGCACGCCGGGGCGCCGGCTCACGACGTCCGCGTATCTTCCCATGGGCAGGACCTCGAAAACGCGAGCGAGGTCCTCGAGGTGGCCGCGCAACTGCGCGACCTTGGCCGCGGCCGGGCGGTCCATGGCGGGAAAGAACCGCAGGGATGGCACCTCGTCCCCGCCCAGGAAGTCCAGCGGGTGCAGCAGGATGGAGGGTTCCACCCCGCGGGCGCGACAGGTCGCGAGGGCCGCGCGGAAGTAAGCCCGGGCCATCCCGCCCGAGAACCTCCCCAGGTACAGGAGGTAACTCGGGTGGATGGGAGCGCGCAGGAGCGGGAAGGTCGTGACGGGGACCTCGAGCAGCCGGCCCGAGGCGACGCGCAGGAAATACGGCTTCAGGGGGCGCAGGCCGTCCGAGACCGTGCCGAACAGGGCGGACCGTTCGCGTCGCTTCTGCGGGTCGAGCCGGGCGCCCATGAAGTAGTAGGCTCGCGCGAGCGGCCCGAGGACCGACGGGAACGTGGAGGCGTCGAAGCGGTAGCCGCGGCGCGCGAGGACCTCGAGGACCGTGGCCGACACGCTGTACCCGGGGCCCCGGAAGCCGGCGGGCACGCAGGCGGTGGCCTGCGCGATGGCGTCCTCGGCGCGGGCGATCTCGTCCTCGACGCGCGCTTCGGGATACCGATGCAGCCAGGGCTCGTGGTGGAACGAGTGGTGCCCTACCTCGTGGCCCGCGGCAGGGATGCGGGCCAGGGCCTCGCGGTTCTTCGGTAGGACCGCGTCCTGACCCACGATGAAAAAGGTGATGCGCAGGTCCAGGGCGTGCAGGAGGTCCAGGGCGCGCGGGACCACGAGGTCCAGGTACGAGGGGAAGTCCTCCCAGCCCGCATCGCCATGGGTCTTCAGGTAGGACCACTCGTTGTCGAGGTCCAGGGACAGGGTGGCGAGCGGCTTCATGGGGTCCCTTCCAGGGCGAGGAGTTCGCGCGCCGAGCGCTCGGCGAGGGTGACGGTCTCGTTGACGTTCAGGGTCCCGGCCACGATCTGCGCGGAGTTCACGAGGAAGACCCCGTGGAGGGACGTGCGCATCGGCGGCACTCGCTCGGAATACCGGAGCGTGGGGAGGGCCATGACGTAGAGGACGCGCGACAGGCGAAAGGCCTCCACGTCGCCGGCCCGGAGACCGGGGAACATCCGTGCGAGCCCCGCGAGGAACGAGTCGCGGACCTCGTCGTCCGGCGCGCGCATGACGGGGTCCTCCGGCGACAGGTAGCGCGGGAGATAGACCAGGGTCCGGCCCTTGAACGGGCCGGTTCCGGTCAGGGCAGACATCTCGATGACGCCGGTAAAGGGCAGGCCCTCGTCCAGGAGGTTCGTGACGTAGAACCCGCCGAGCGGCCGCTTCAGGAGCAAAGACGCGCACGCGATGCCCATGTACCGGACGGCCAGGAGGCGGTCGCGCTCGGCGAGGGTGAGGTCCGGGCACAGGCGGACCGCGACCGGACACGGAGTCGTCAGGACCGCGCACTCGTGACGCGTGGGGGGGCGGCCGGCACGGAGGACTTCGACCCCGGATGCCGCGGCCCGGATGCGTTCCACCGGGCACCCCGTCTCGATGCCGACGCCGCCGGCGCGAAGGACCTCCTCGAACCGGGCCAGGATGCGCGCGTACCCGCCGGACACGTACCCGAACACCTCCCGCTTCATCCCGGTGCGGCGCGCCGCGTACAGGCGCTGGATCGTGGCCCAGATGAACGCCGCGGACGCGAGGCGGTGGTGGTCGCCGAGTTTCGATCGCAACAGGGGCATCCAGAAGCGCTCGTACGTGCGGTTGCCGGACCAGCGCCGCAGCCACGCCTCGACCGTCTGGCGCTCGAGCGCGCGGAAGTCCCGGATGCGGGAGGCGATCAGGATCGTGGCCGCAAGGCGCGCCTTGTCCACGAGACCCAGCGCCGGAAACATCAGCATTTCCAGCGCGTTGGACACCGAGTACAGCCTCCCGTCCGCGAAGACCCCGGTGCGCGTGCGAGCCCACCGGAGGTCCGAGGCGAGCCCGATCTCGTCCAACAGCGCGAGCAGGGCCTGGTCCGACGGGAGGATCACGTGGTAGTGCCGGTCCCAGACCACGTCGCCGATGCGCCAGGCCGCGGCCAGTCCCCCGACGTGGTCCGCGGACTCGTACAGGGTGACGGCGCGGCCGGCGCGGGCCAGGCGGTGCGCGAGGGTCATGCCCATCATGCCCCCGCCGATCACGGCCCATCCGGTGTGGGATGGCGTCAGACGGGCGCGGGACATTGTCATGCCCCCGGAGAAGAACGCGCCGAGCGCCACCGCGCGACGGCAAACCGCCCCAGGAGCCCGAGGTGCCCCAGGACGGTGCGTAGGATCTTCATCTTGGAGTGCCCGAGCATCCGGACCTCCAGGACCGCCGGGTACTCGACGATGCGGGACCCCCGCAGGTCCAGGAGACCGAGCATCTCGGCCACGCCCAGGAACCCTTCGTTGCGCAGGGCCATTTTCTCCATGGCCGCGCGGCGATAGACGCGGAAGCAGGCGGTGTAGGTCCACAGGTGGTTGTGGAGGACGCGGCGATACAGGAAGGACAGGGTCTTCGACAGGGACAGTCGCCAGGAGGGGACGTTCAGCACCTCCCCCTCCGGGTGGTAGGGTGAGGCGGTCACCAGGTCCACGCCCTCGGCCAGCAGGGGGATCATGCCCGCGAGTTGCCGCGGGTCGTACGTGCAGTCGCAGTCAATCGAGCACACGATGTCAGTGCGGGCGTGGCTGATTCCCGTGAGGATGGCCGCGGCCACGCCCCGATTGCGGTCATGGCGGACGAAGTCGTGCTGCGGACGTGCGCCGAACAGGCGGTGCAGGGATTCCCAGGTCGAGTCCGTGCTCCCGTCGTCCACGAACACGAAGCGCAGGTCGTAGCGGTCCGACAGGTCGCGCCCGACCTCGGTCAGGGTGTTCGCGAGGTACGGCAGGGCCAGTTCCTCGTTGAAGACCGGGACCACGATGGTGACGGGCAGGCGGGGGGAGGACGAGGGGAGGGCCACGGGCGGTGCCTGGGGGTCTGTCATCGCGGGCGATTCCGGGACGGAGGCGGCCGTGATGTTCAGACCGAGGTAGTCCGCGATGGACGTAAACCGGTATTGCCCGAACAGGTCGCGCAGGAGCCCGGCCATCTTGCCGAGGTTGCGATACTGGCGGATGCGGGTCAGGGGGCCGATGGCCGCGATCTTCGGGGTGTCCGGGTCCAGTTCCCAGACGTGGAAATACAGGTTGAACGGGGCCTCGCGGCGCCGGTCCCACCGCGCGACCAGGCGCCGCACGAGCGCGTCCGGCACCTGCCGGAAGTAGTTCCCCCCGGCCATCGGGATCGTGAACCAGGACGGGCCGAAGGAAGACAGGGGGACCTCGTGGATCACCCGGTCCCCGTGCCGGTGCTCGTGGGGAAAGCGGCGGAATGGCTGGCCCGCGATGCACAACAGGCGCGGATAGATGGACGAGTCGTAGGCGAACCCCTCGTCGGCCAGGATGTCGAGGGCCCAGGTGTCGGCCGGGGTAAAGGTGCCCCGGGCGACCCGGTATCCCAGGACGCGGCGGCCCGAGGCCCGCTCGATGGCCTCGCGCGAACGCAGCAAGTCCTCGCGGAACTCGGAAGGGTCCATCTGGCGCAGGGTTCGGTGGAAAAACCCCTTGCTCGCGACCTCGTGACCGCGGTCTGCGACCTTGCGGATGACCTCGGGCATCTCCTCGGCGATCCAGCCGATGGTGAAGAACGTCGCGTGGAGGCCGAACTCGTCGAGGAGGTCGAGGGCGCGGTCGGTGTTGCGTTCCACGCGGGTCTCGAAGCGGCGCCATCGGCTCGGCTGGATCAGCCGGTTGAAGGCCGAGTGCTGGTAATAGTCCTCGACCACCACGGTCAGGAGGTGGGGCCGGCGGGGCGAATCTGGGACGGACGGGGGAACGGAGTTCTCCATCGGGTCTCCGACGTTGGGGGTACGATACATCGCTGCGAACGGGACGGGCAAGCGCGAGGTCGCACATCTTCCGCGACCACGGATGTTTGACCCCGTCGCGCCGGTGGCCTAGCATGACGCCCGGTCGGGAAGATGCCAGGGCGGGTCCGGGATGGGAGCCGGCTCACGGGTCGTGATCGCGGTCTTCGTGGACGCCTTCGGGTGGAAGGTCCTCGGCCGCGTACCGTTCCTGGACGGCATCCTCCGCGTCAAGGCCCCGTTGCGCACGCTTCTGGGCTATTCCTCGACCTGCGACCCGACGATCCTCACCGGGAAACAGCCCCGCGAGCATGGGCACTTTTCCTTTTATTATTATGACCCCGCGCGGTCCCCGTTCCGGGCCCTCGCGCTCCTCCAGTGGCTGCCAGCCGCGATTTCGGAGCGGGCGCGGTTCCGCCGTGTTGCGGGTGCCGCCTTTGCCAGGTGGCGGGGCTGGCGAGGCTATTTTCAACTATACAATGTTCCGTTTCGATATCTACATTTGTTCGATTATTCCGAGAAGAATGACATCTACCAGCCCGGGGGAATCATCAGCGGAGCCCGGACCTTCCTGGACGACTTCCGGGCGCGGGGAGTCCCCTTCTTTCTGTCGGACTGGCGACAGCCCGAGGCCGAGAACGTTCGGAGGTTGAAGGCCGCGCTAGGGGAGGGGCGGATTCGCTTTGCGTACCTGGTCCTCGGCGGTCTGGACGGGGTCATGCACCGATGGGGGCCGGACCACGATGCGACCGTGCGCAAGGTGCGCGAGTACGATGCCTGGCTGCGCGACGTGATCGGGGCGGCAGGGCGCCGCTACGGGGAAGTGCGCCTGCATGTCTTTTCGGACCACGGGATGACGCGAGTGACCGGGTCGAGTGACCTGATGAAGCGGGTCAGGCGGACGGGCCTGCGATTCGGCGTGGATTTCGCGGCCGTGTATGACTCGACCATGGCGCGATTCTGGTTCCTGCGGCCCGGTGCGCGGGAGCGCATTCAGGAGGCCCTGGCCGGGGAGCCGCGGGGCCGGGTCCTGTCCGAGGAGTCGTTGCGCGGATACGGGTGCGACTTTGAGGGCCACCGGTACGGCGAGGCGATCTTCCTGATGGACCCCGGCATCGTGATCCACCCGAGTTTCATGGGCCGCACGCTCCTCGCCGGCATGCACGGGTATGACCCGGACCACGAGGACTCGGTCGCCGCGTATGCCTCGAACGTCGAGGCGGAGAGGCCCCGGGGGCTCACCGACCTCGCCGGACTGCTGCGTCGCGAGGTGCTGCCGGACGAGGTCGGGTGGCCGGGGTCGCCCGCGGGCGCGGCAGGACCCGGAAATCCATGAAATACGCGGCCTTCATCGCCTTCTTCCTCCTGGGCGTCCCCGCGATGAGTGTCGCCGCAATCTTCTGGCCCCGCGTCCGGGGTTGGCTCGTCTCGCTGATGGTCTTCGCTACCTGCCTCGGCGACCGCGCGAACATCAACTTCGTCTCGATGGAGACCTACCGTGGACCGGACCGCGGCTTCGAGGTCACGCTCGCGGACCTCGTGGCCCTGGCCCTCGCCGTGGCCGTGACGGTCAGGCACCCCCGCCGGATCCGCTGGTGGCCGTACAACACCGGGCCGATGCTCGCGTTTTTCGGCGTCGCGGCCCTGACCGTCCTGTGGGCCCCCCAGCCCATCCTGTCCGCCTTCAGTCTGTTCAAGATGGTGCGCGCCTACGGGTTCTACTGGTGCGTGGTCAACTGCCTGCGGACCGGGACCCCCTTGCGCGCGGTCTGGAGGGGCCTGATCCTGATGGCCGCCTATCTCACCGTTGAAACGCTGCGCCAGAAATACCTGTACGGCGTCTATCGCGTGACCGGCCCCTTCGACCACTCCAACCCCTTCGCGGACTTCCTGAACCTGTTCATGCCGATCCTGCTGGCCATCGGCCTGTCCGACCGCACACTCTCGGCCGGGCGCACGCTTTTGTCCCTGGTCGGGGCCCTGGCGATGCTGTTCTCGTCGGTCATGACCTTCTCGCGCGCGGCCATCGTCCTGGGGGTCGTGTGCGCGGGCGGGGTCCTGGCCTTCGCGAACTTGCGCCAGCGGTCATCCCGCGTGGCCCTTGCGACCCTCGTCGCCTTCCTGGGGCTTCTCGTGGGAGGGGGACTCGTGGCGCGCCGGGTCCTCGAGCGCTTCGAACAGGCCCCGGAGGCCAGCGCCATGGCCCGCGACGAGTTCAACCGCGCGGCCCGCCTGATGCTCGACGACCACCCCGGCGGCGTCGGCGTCAACCAGTTCTCGCGCGTCCTGACCGACAACCCCCGCTACAACCGCCACATCACGGTCATGGCCGTCGAGAAGCAAAAAGGGGTCTGCCACCACATCTACTGGCTGACTGCGGCCGAGATGGGGTACGCGGGGCTCGCGCTGTTCCTGGTGGTCATCGGCCGGTTCGCCTTCCGGGCGTTTCTCTTCGCCTGGCGCACCCCGGGCCGCGACGGCCTGGTCCAGGCCGCGGTCTTCCTGGGCACCCTGTCCCTGCACCTCGCGGGCCTGCTCGAGTGGGTCTTCCGGATCACGCCCCTCTTCTTCGGATATCTGCTGGTCTGCGGGGTCTCGGTGGCGCTGGCGGACCTCGAACGGGAGAGGCGCGCCCAGCCGGTTACGGGAGGTCCCGCATGACCCAGGCCCGCCGAGTCGCCCTCAACAGCCTGGCGGCCTACCTGCGCTTCGGCGTGTCCCTCGCGGTCCAGTTCGCGCTCGTGCCCTTCGTCATCGCCCGCGTGGGCGCCGACGACTACGGACTGTGGACGCTGACGTTCTCCGTCCTGGGGATCATCAGCCTCGTGGACTTCGGCTTCACCACGGGCGTGGTGCGCTTCGTGGCCGAGGCCCGCGGCCTGCGCGACCCCGAGCGCCGCAACCGCGTGGTCAGCACCATCCTCGTGGTCTATCTGGGCCTCGCCCTCGTCGCGGCCCTGGCGGTCGCCGTGCTCGCCGCGTTCTATGCCGACCTCTTCGACCTGCCCGCGGACTTCCACGACCGCGCCCTGCTGCTCCTGGGGGTGCTCGCGGCCCGCTCCGTCCTCGTGACGCTCCCCCTCGTCCTGTTCAAGGCCATCCTCTTCGGGGAGCAGCACATCGCCCTGACCAACGCCATCCAGGTCGTCACCACCCTCCTGTATGGCGGGGCCGCCTGGGCCACCTTGACCCTCGATCACGGCATCGTGGGGCTCGCGGTGGTCAACGTCGCGACCCTCCTCGTCGAGCACCTCGCGTACGTCTTCGCGTGCTTCTACCTCTTGCGCGACCTGCGCATCTCGCGCGGCCTCGTGGACCGCCACGCCCTGCGCGAGACCGCCTCCGTCAGCATCCACCAGTTCGTGGTGAACGTCGGGGACCAGGTCCTGATGCGGACCGCCCCCATCATCGTCAAGGTCTTCCTGCCGCTGCAGGCCGTGGCCCTCTACGGCGTGGCCCTCAAGGTCGCCGAGAACGCCCTCCTCCTCCTGAAGCAGGGCGTCCATGTGCTCGGCCCCTGGGTCGCGGAAATGAAGGCCCGCGGCGAGGATGACCGCATCCGCTTCGTCCTCCTGTCAGGGTCCAAGTTCACGCTCGCCCCCGGGGTGGCCCTCGCCGCCGCGGTCGGGGCCTTCGCGGGCGAGGCCCTCGACTTTTGGGTCGGCCCCGACTTCCGCGAGGCCGCGCCCATCCTCGTGCTCCTGATGTCCGCCATGGCCCTGATGATCCCGCAGGTCGTGGCCCAGAGCGTCTTCACCATGACCGGCCTGCACCGCCTGTCCGCCTATCTCTCCCTGGCTGGCGTCGTGACCAACATCGGCCTGAGCGTGGCCCTGATCGGCCCCTTTGGCCTGCCGGGAGTCGCCACCGCGACCCTCGCATCCGCCGTCCTCGTCAATACCCTGGTCATCGGCGTCATGGCCCGCCGCCACTACCGCGCCGGCTTCCGGGCCTGGACCTTTCGCGTCTTCGCGCCCACCCTGGTCCCCGGCCTCGCCACCCTCGCCCTCTCCCTGGCCCTCAAGGCCCTCCTCCCCCCCCGCGACCTCCTCGCAATCGCGGCCCTCGCCCTCCCCGGGCTCCTCGCCTACGCCGCCCTGTTCTGGCTCTTCTCCATCACCCCGGAGGAACGCCGCATCCTGCGCGAGCGCCTGTTCCGGTCCGCTCCCGGCCCTCCCGGCCCCCCCGGCCCGGACACCGGCCCGGACGCTTCTTGACGCCCCACCCGTTCTTCTGGTAGAAGCCCCTTCACGGTCGGGCCGCCCGCCCGGCCCGCCTCCTTGACAGGATGGGGCTGTAGCTCAGCTGGGAGAGCGCTAGAATCGCACTCTAGAGGCCAGGGGTTCGATTCCCCTCAGCTCCACCAGAGACTCACGTGCCCACAGCCGACGCCTTTGGTGTCGCGTGGCGCGGAATCTGTTCCGGGCGTTTCAACCCGAGACAGTCCCCGAGACATCGCCTTGGACAGCCCCACGTACCCGGCCATCCGGAGGGCCACCTCCCGCGACGCCTGGTCCGTCAGGTGCGCGTACCGGGTCGCCGTGAACGCCGCCGATTTGACTCAGGCCGGGGTCTCGGGCACGCGAGGGGCCAGGGGGACCATGAACAGGATCCCGTTCAACTCGTTGCGCCCGATGTACACGTCGCAACCAAAGACCTCGCGCACCACGGGGTAGCGCATCACGTCTTCCGGGTCGCCCTGGGCCCGGACCCGCCCCTCGGACATCAGGGCGATGCGGTCGCAGAACTGGAGCGCGAGGTTGAGGTCGTGGATCGAGGCCAGGACCGCGATCCCGTCGCGGCGGGCCAGGGAGCGCAGGCGGTCGAGCAGGGCGACCCCGTGCGCGATGTCGAGGTTGGCCGTGGGCTCGTCGAGGAGGAGGACGCGGGGCTCCTGGGCCAGGGCCCGGGCCACGAGCGTGCGCTTCTGCTCGCCGGACGACAGGGACCCGTGAAGGCGGTCGGCGAGGTCTGCGGCCCCGACCAGCTCCAGGGCGGCGCGGACCTTCGCGCGGTCGTCGCGGGACTCGAACAGGCCCCTCAGGTGGGGCAGGCGACCCAGGGCCACGAACTCCCGTACCGTCATCGGCAGGGGCACGTGGAGGGACGCGGGGGCAAAGGCGGCGCGGCGGGCGGCCTCGCGGCGGCCGAGAGACGCCGGGGGGTCCCCGAGGAGACGAACGGCCCCCTCGGTGGGCGCGATCAGCCCGGCCGCGAGGCGCAGGAGCGTCGTCTTGCCTGCGCCGTTCGGGCCCAGGAGGCCCAAGACCTCGCCCGGTCCCACGGCGAGGTCCACCCCGTCCAGGGCGAGGCGCGAGGTCCCGGGATACCGGAACCGGACGCCGTGCATCTCGATCAGGAAGCGGTCATGGTCCATCGCGCCACCTGCGTCATTTCCGTCCCGTTGCGCCGGACCCGCGCTTCAGGATCCACACGAAGACCGGCCCGCCGATCAGGGCGGTCAGGACCCCGACCGGGGCCTCGGTCTCGAACACGGGGAAGAGGACCCGGGTCCCGAGGTCCGCGGCGACCAGGAAGGCGGCCCCGCCCACCGCGCTCGCGGGCAGGGCCCGGCGGTGGTCGCTCCCCACGACGAGGCGCGCCGCGTGGGGCACGATGAGCCCCACGAACCCGATGAGTCCCGACACGGACACCGCGGCCGCCACCAGGAGGGACCCGGCCAGGAACACGGCCCGCGTGGTGCGCGTGGGGTCCACGCCGACCCCGGCCGCGTCCTCCTCGCCCAGGGACAGGGCGTTGAGCGCGGGAGCGAGGCGCAGGAGCCCCAGGAGGGCCAGCGCGACGATCACGCCCATCCCGCCGATGGCGTCCCACCCGCGCACGTCCGACGACAGGGTCCCCATGAGCCACAGGAGCATCTCCTGGGCCTTCTCGGCCCGGACCACGGCCTTCAGGAACATGATGACCGCCGAGGCGAAGGCGTTGAACACCACCCCGATCAGCAGGACCTCGTAGGCGCGCACCCGGCCGACCCGGTCTCGCGAGAGCCGGTACGTCGCCGCGATGGCCCCGAGTGCGAAGACAAACGCCGCGGCCGAGGTCCCGACCCACCCCAGGGCCAGGGGGAACAGGATCGCCAGGGTCCCCCCGATGGCCGCGCCCCCGGCCACGCCGATGATGTACGGGTCGGCCAGGGGGTTCGCGAGCACCGCCTGGAACGCGAGGCCGGAGGCGGACAGGGACGCACCCACCAGGGCAGCCAGGATGGTGCGTGGCAGGCGCTCGTGGAGGAGGACTGCCAGGTCGCGCGGGGCGTCGCCGCGCACGGCCGCTGCCAGGTCCAACGGCGCGGCCCCGAACGCCAGCGACAGGGCCATGGCGCCCGCGAGGAGCAGGACCATCCCCCCGAGGAGGAACGAAAACGGCAGTCGTCTGGGGCGGAAGATCACGGGGACTCCACGGCTCGGATCACAGCATCCGCCAGTTCGAGCGCGGCCCGCGCGACCTCGGGACCGGGGCGGATCACGGACTCGTCGGGGATGCGGATCACGCGCCCGCGCCGGGCGGCCGGCAGTCCCGCGGAGGCCAGGTCCGCGGCGAGGTCCCCGGCCTCGACCGCGCCGTTGACCACCACGTCCGGGTCCGCGCGGAGGACCTGTTCGAGGGACCAGGTGGGGAACGCGACTGCGGACGCGGGGACCACGTTCTCGACCCCCATCCGGTCCAGGAGGTTGCCGAGGAACGACTCCGGACCCGCCACGACCAGTGGAGAGCGGCCCGCGACGAACAGGACCCGGATGCGCGGCTCGCGGGCGGCGCGGCCTTTCAAGGCGGCGAGGTCGGCCTCGACGCGGGCCGCGAGGGACTCGGCCGCTGCCGCGCGACCGGTTGCGGCCCCGATGGCGTGGATCCCGGACAGGACCTGCTCGGGGGACTCGAAGGTCAGGGGGAGCAGGCGTGTGCCGAGGCGCGTCAGGGTCTCGGCCAGGTGGCCGCGCAGGACGGAAGGGGACCCGATCACGAGGTCTGGCCTCGCCGCGATGACCGCCTCGACCGAGACGTCGAGGATCCCCCCGACCCGGGGGACGCTACGGGCGGCCTCCGGACGGTCGCAGTAGCGCGTGGCCCCGACCACGTGGCCCCCGAGCCCCAGGGCGAACAGGGTCTCGGTCGCGTTGGGCAGGAGGGACACGATGCGGGGCGAGGGGGCCTCGGGGCGTGAGGAGGGGGGCCGGCAGGATGCGACGGTGACCACGACCCCCGCGATGAGCAGATGGGGACGCACGGGGAACCTTCCCAAGAAACGTGGGCGTGGGCGCCGGCGTGGGCGAACCCCTCTCCCACGGCCTTCCGGCAACGTTTCATCCCTCCGGGTACGCCCCGCCCATGGCCACCCTCACGGCACCTGCCGCGTGACCGTCTTCGCCTGGAGGTCCACCTCGTACAGGGTGTTGGAAGCGAGCCCCGTCACGTACAACATGGTCCGGCCGCCCCACTCGGCCACGGCCATGTCGTAAGGGTTCGCGCCCGCGGGGAAGACGGCCACGGCCCCAAGGTCCTGTCGCGTTGCGATGTCCACGGCGGTGACGTTGTTGTCGCCGGAGTTCAGGATCAGCAACTGCCCCGCCCACAAGGCGATGCGGTTCGGGTACACGCCGGTCGTGGCGAGGGTCTGGACCGACGCCTGGCCCTGGAGGGTCGTCGCGGACTGCACGGCGTTCGCGATCCCCAGCAACGCGAACAGGTCGGGCGTTCCCTGCGAACGATACGCGAGGTCCAGGACCCCGTCCATGTCCGCGGTCTTGCCCGCGTCAATCTGCTGGAAGGGCGCCGCGGCCGGTGTGTCGCTCCCGGTGTCGAGCGCGAACACGAGGTCCCGGTTGAACGACCCGACCAACAGGACCCCGGGAGGGCCGTTCTCGACGGTCAGGGAATCCTGGACCGCGAGGTCTCCCAGGGAGATGGGGTCGTCGCTCCCCCGCAGGACCTGTCCGGTCTGGAGGTCCACCTTGAACACCGCCGCCGCGGTGCCGCTGCCGGCATAGGCGACCCGGCCGTCCGGGGTCACGGCGAGCGACGAGGGATAGCCGACCAGGGACCCGGGGCCCGCGATGGGCAGGGGGATGACCCGGGTCGCGGCGGTGGCGGTCGGTGCCTCGGCCACGTCCAGGATTTCGATTGCGCCGTCCGAGGCGGGCGAGACCACTCCTGTGGCCTGATCCCAGATTGTCGCGCCCGAGCACAGGACCACCACCTGGCCGCCCGAGGCGACGACGGCCTGGGGGTTCTTCGCCGTGGTCGGAATGCGGTTCACCACCTGGAAGTCGTTCAGCCGGACCACGGTTACGAACCCCTCGTCGAAGACCAAGCCGCTGTCGCCAAAGCGAAAGGCCGCGTTCGCGACGAAGGCGTATCCCCCGGCCACGGCGACCCCCTCGGGAGCGGCGAAGGCCGGCGGAGGCGAGACGGCGTCGGAGACCGCATCGGGCGTACCCGGCACGTCCCCGCCCGAGGGGCCGGAGTCCGAGAAGGGGCGACTCTTCTCCACCTCGCATCCGGCGAGGGGGCCGAGCCACAGGACAACAGCCAGGAACCACGAGAGACGACGGGACATGGAAGACCTCCTTGTTCAGAGAAAGACCCGAAGCGACCCGTAGAACGCCCGCCCCGGCAGGGGGGACTGGAGCGAGTCCACGGCGCCGCGCCTGTCCAGGATGTTGTGCACGTCGAGGGCCAGGGTCGCCTCGGGGACGGGGGTCCACTCCACCCGCGCGTCCACGACGAGGCGGCCCTCCTCGGTCAACGATTCGTACCGGTCCATGAACATCGCGGTCTGCCCGCGACCGCGAACCTCGACCCGGACTCCCCCGGACTCGAAGGAGACCTCGCCCGCGACCGTGTGCCGGGGCCGATGAGGCATGGCACGCCCCCCCCGGAAGCGGGCGTCCAGGAAGGTATAGGTCGCCCGGACCCCCACGGGGCCGAGCCGGACCGATCCCTCGACCTCCACGCCGCGCAGGAGGGCGGACCCGGAGTTCTCGGCCCGGATCAGGAAGGCGGATCGGGGGAGGAACAGGATCAGGTTTGACACGCGGTTCTCGAAGAAGGCCGCGCGCAGCATCGCGACCTCGCCCGGCGAGGACAGCGAGACGCCGGCGTCCCACGTCCAGGCGTCCTCGGGCAGGAGGTCGGGGTTTCCCTGGACGAAGCCCGCGTCGAAGTGGAGTTCCTCGAAGGTGGGGAGGCGGAAGGATCGGCCGGCGCTCGCGAACAGGGCAAGGGCGGGCCAGGGCGACACGCGGGCCTCGGCGCGGGGCAGGACCGTGACGCCGAAGCCCTCGTCCCACTCGACTCGCACCGCGGCCTCGGCGCGGAAGGGGGCCCGGTCCCAGGCGAGCCCGGCACGGGCAGCCACGAGGGAGCGCGTCGGGGAGCGGACCACCTGCTGGGGTCGCGAGACCTGCCCGCGGGTGTGGGTCGCCCGGACGGACCACGGGATGCTCCAGGACCTGGACACCGCCTCCACGCCCGATCCCTCCCCGGACACCTCCCAGGCGACCAGGCGTGCGTGCACTGCGGGTCCCATCGGGGGGGACGGGTCATCGTAGTCGAACCCGAGGCGCCGGACATAGAGGTGCGCCCCGGTCCGTCCCCCGCGCGCCAGGAGGGGGGGGCCTTCCCAACGGGCGGACGCGAGGACCCTCGAATCCCGCTGCCGGGCGGTTCGCGAGGGGAACTGCTCCAGGCCCGGCACCTCGCGGTCGTCGCAAAACCCCTCGACGAGCAGGACCGCACGGTGGCGTCCGCCGGCCCATTCGGCCTCGACCTTGCCGAGGGCGTCGAGCGCGGACGCCGCGTTGTGCGTCCGGGTCCGGCGCCGGCCGTTCGTGTCCGTGAAGGGGAAGTTCCCGGCGGACGCGAGGAGCCCGAGCGCCGCCATCCCGGCGACGGGGCCTTCGCGGCCGGCGAGCGCGACCTTCATCCGACTCGTGCCGAAGGAGCCCGCGGTCAGCGACAGGCGGGTCTGCGGGTCGTCGAGCGGGGAGGGAAGGGCGGCCTCTACGACACCTCCCACCGCGTCCGAGCCCCACGAGGCGGACTGCCCCCCCCGGGTGAGCCTCAGGGAGTCGAGCGGGAGGAGGGCGAGGCCGGAGAGGTCGGCCCCCCCGAGGAACGGAGAGTTCAGGGGGACTCCGTCCAAGGCCGACAGGGTCGAGGCCGGGTCACTGCCCCGGACCTGGAGCGTGGCGGGCTGACCGAGTCCGCCTGCCTCGCGGACCACCACCGCCGGGGCCAGGGATGCCTGTCGGGCGGGGCCGGTCGGGGCGTCCAGTGCCGAGGGGTCCTCGATGGCGGAGGTTCGGTCACGGGATGGCTCCTCGACCCGGGGTGCGACGGCCTCGACGTCGATGGCCGGGACCTCGATCACCTCCTGGGCCTGTCCCGCCGGAGGCCGGGCGCCCAGGGTCAGGACGATGCCTCCGAGCCCCCATGGGAAAACGCGGACAGGGGATCGAGCGCGGGGTGCGCGCATTCCGCCTCTTTGCCTCGAAGGGCGTCATGCAGTGGAGGGCGTGGCCGAAGGGAACCTCCCAGGAGTTTCCGTTCGTCCGCACCCTCACCCTCGCAGGCAGGTTTCCTGGCTCGGGGCCCGCGTCCGTTCGCCTTCCCGGCTGGCGCCAGTGGCCCTTGAACGGACGTGCGGTCGCGTCATGGGCGACCGCGTCCCCTCACAGTGGCGGGACCGCGCGGGAATCTCACCCGCTTCCCTCTCGGGCAGGGGTCCACCCCTGCCCACCTGCGAGGCCAAGGTACGCCGAACTTATCGCACGCAAGGGCGGGGGTGTCAAGGGATCGTTCACGGACACGCGCCGGCCGTCACCTGGCCTTCCGAGTACCCGACGCACTTGGTCGCGAAGCAAGCGTTGGGATACGTCACGCCGTCCGGACCGCAGGCCGGGACCACGCCACCGGTCGGGTTTTCAGGGGTTCCGCAGATGGCCTGGCACCCGGAGCAGACACCCGGGTTCTTCTGGGTCGCCTGCTTGCACTGGAGCCAGCACGCGTTCTGGTACGTCTTGTTGTCCGTGCCGCACACGGGAATGAAGTCCTTGCCGCACAACGGGCATTCGCCCTGGCAGGGCCCGTCGTAGAGTTTCGTCAGGCCCCGGCAGTCGAGCCAGCACTCGTTGGGATGGGTCTGGCCGTCGCTCCCGCAGACCTCCGGTCCGGTCAGGTCGCAGTCGCAGGTGCATGGCCCGTCGTACTTCTTGGCGATCCCGAGGCAGATCAGGATGCACTCGTTCGGATAGGTCTTGAAGTCCGCCCCGCAGACCCCCGGGCCGTCCGGCGGGCAGTCCACGCAGCAGGGGCCTTGATAGGCGACCTCTTGCCCCATGCACGTGACGGCCGCGCACTCGTTCGCGTACGTCACACCGTCGTCCCCGCAGACGGCCTGCTTGGCGTCCGCCGCGCACTGCCCGCAGAACTCCGCGTTCAGGCAGCGACCGAGGTAGGCGAGAGCGGCTCCGGCCGTCTCCGGGCAGTTCATCAGGGTGCAGTAGTTGAGGTAGGTCTTGCCGTCGGTCCCGCAGACCGGGTCCTCGGGCAGACCCTCGCACGGCTCGCAAGGCGGGCCCACGCAGGCCCCGAAGTAGTCAATGTTCTCGTCGTAATCGGGATTGCAGCCGCCGGCCTTCATCATGTCGCACGGGGTCTGCCAGGTCTGCCCGGACAGGTCGCAGAACGGGCCGCACGGGTACTCGAGGAAGAGGCGTTCGCACTCGGCCTTGTCATCGCAAATGCACACGCTGCACTTGTCCTTCTGCTTGATCCAGCCGTCTGGTCCGAGCGGGTCCGTGGGGTCGCACTCCTTGGTCCCCGTGCAGCCGACGCATGTCACCGGGTCGTCCTTGCACAACGCGCACTTCGCGCACTGGTCGTTCACGTAGTCCTTGTCGTCCACCCCGCAGACCCAGGCGACCACCGACTCGTTGCAGGGGCATTCGGGCTCCACGACCTCGATTTCCGCCTCCGGCGTGTCCGCCACCCCGTCGTCGGGACCGCCCACGCCCTCGTCCATGGGGGGCGTCCCGTCGTCCTGCGCGGTTCCGGGGTCGTCCGGGCCGGCCGCGTCGTCGGCTCCCGGGATGTCCCAGGCGTCTTCGGCATCCGGTCCCACTACCCCGTCATCGGAAACCGCGATGTCGCTGCCGGTGTCCGGCTGTCCGTAGTCGGGGACTTTCGACGTGCTTCCCCCACCGCAGGCCAGGGCCAGGGCCCACAACCACCCGGTCGTCCCAAGCGTCCTCGTCATGGCGACCTCCTTCTCTCGGGAGTGGAGACTGCCCAAAGATGCACAGAGTCTATCGTATCCGGAGCGCTTACGGCAAGAAGACGCGCAGGGACGATTCGATCATCCAGTTCCCGGCGTGCTGGACATCGTGGGCGTATCCTACGTCCACGCCCACGTATCGGGAAATGTAGCCGAGTCCCCCCGAGACCCGCTTCTGGTCCGGGGCGGCCACCCGATCCCAGTAGAAGCCCGCGCGGACCGCGACCGCTCCCAGGGCCACGTATTCGACCCCGAACCCCGGGCTCGCCTTCGTGGAAGCCCGCGAATCGAAGTCGAGGGTGGTCTCGCCCGCCACGGTGAGGTTGGACACAGTGACCGCCGCGCCGACCCCGAGGGTCTTCGGTGCATGCACCGCGCTGCGCGTCACGAGGTTCTGGCCGGACACGCCCACGTGGAACAGCCCCTGGACCGACAGGACCGCTCCCACGTCGAACGAGGCCATGGTCACCGGGTCCCTCTGTCCCGTCACCTTCAGGTAGCGAAACCCGGCCCCGAACCCGAATCGCAACGCCTCGTCCCCGAAGGCCGTGGAGACCGCGGCCCGGATGTCGTGTCCCTTGAACCGGGTCCCGGTGAGATTCGACTGGCTGTACGTGTACCCGAAACCGGCTGCAACCTCCGGGTTGGTCTGCGAGTCCGTGACCGACACGTGGAAGTCGTGGACCTTTCCGTCGCCCTGGTACCCGTAGCCGGTGTCGATCGCGTACTGTCGGACCTGGGACAGGCACGCGGGGTTGAAGTAGAGGCCCGACGTCCCGAGCCCCACGGCCCGCACGGCGTCTCCCATCCCGAGGGCGCGGGGCGAGGCCCCCGGGGTGCGGGCCACAACGACCGGCGGCGCGAGGATCAGCGCCAGGAACACGGTCCCTGCGACCGTTTTCGGGGGGAAGAGGCGAGCCTTCGTCAGGTGGAACTTCCCCTCCGTGGGCGTGAGCGTGGGCGTGGGCGAGTTCAACGGGTTACGCCTGCCAGGAGGATGCAGCGGAAAGAGCACGAAGACGGTTCTGGAAATCCCATGACTTCATCGAATATCGCTCGAGGCAACCCTGGTGGAGTGGAGACTGTCCTCTTCATCACGACAAGGGTCCCGCCGTTCCGCCGCCAACCGTAGTGTGGAACGAAGGATCGTGTCAAGCAAAAGGACGACGTGGTCACGGGGGCCTTTGCCCACGCCCACGCCCACGCCCACGCGGAAGCACCACGGGCGGAGCGGGACCCTGGATTCCGTCCCGGTGCTACAATCGTGCTCCCGCAGCGGAAGCGGGGACTTACGTGGCGAGGTGACAATATGACGTGGAGATGGCTTCTCGTTGGGGCGCTTCTGACCTGGTCGGCCACGGCCTCGGCCCGGGACGGCGACGTGACCGCGGTGGTCTATCGCGCGGTCAAGGTCGTGGTCGGCACCGGCTCCGAGACCGTGCTCGTCCCCGAGCCCTTCCATGGCTGGGACCCGGCCCGCCCCGAGGACTCGATCCTCCGTGCCTTCGACGGCCTGAAGGATGCCCACCCGGCCGAGTACGGGAGGGCGACGCTTCTTCTCGACTCCGGACCGGGAGGCGTCCGGCGTGCCACGTTGAACCTCGACCCGGCCGTCCCGGGTTCGCACGCGCTCGTGTCCGAGGAGGTCTTCCACACCTTGCGGGGGCTCGGCGTGTCCGTGGTCCGCGCGCCGGCCCTGCGCCAGACCCCACTCGACACGTCGGCCCTGCGCTACCCGGTCTTTCTCCTGGGGGTCCCGTTCCACGAGGCCCTGCCCCCTCGGAGGTACGCCCACGCGCTCGTCCTCCTCTCGCCTGAGGACGCGATGCCCGCCGACGTTTTCTACCGAAAACTCGACCGCGGGGACCCGGACGTGATGGACCGGGTCCTCGGGGGCCTGGTCCGGGGGGACGACCGCGTCAAACTGGCGGTCCTCGCGGCATTTCCAGCGCTCCAGGTGGCCCAGAAGGCCCAGCGCCTGCTGCCCCTCCTCGACGACCCCTCGCCGGCGGTCCGTCTCGCAGTCTTGAAACTCCTCCAGGCCGAGCGAGGCGAGGAGGTCACCCGTCGCCTGGGCCAGGTGGTCGAAACGGACTCGGACCCCTCGGTGAAACTCGCCGCGGCGCGGATGCTGTCCGAGCGCGGCATCAAGCGCTACGACATCTTCATCGAGATGGACCGGCTCTCGGACCCCTCCGACGAGGTCGTGATCGCCGCCATCGCGCGGCTCGTGGAGTCCCGCAACCCGGCTGTGGCCCCCGGCCTGTACCAGTGCCTCACTCACCGCTCGCCCCAGGTCCGGGACCTCGCGCGCAAGGGGCTCGTCCAGATCGGGGCGACCGCGGCCATGGCCAGGGCCGTCCAGGACGACCGCCTCGACCGCGACACGCGCGAGTCCTTCGCCCTGGAACTCGCCGCGTCCCCCAATGCCTCGGAGCGGCGGGGCGCGTGGACGTACCTCGTGGAATCGGGCTCCGAGGCGGGCGCGACCGCCGCGGTGCGCCGGATCGCGGATACCCGGCCCGAGGACGGCCTGCCGGTCCTGTATCGGGCGCTCCTGCGGCCCGAGGCGGCGGTGAGGGCGGCCGCGGTCGAGGCGGTCGTCGCGTACGGGAACCCGGTCAGTCTGGCCCCGCTCCTCGGGTCGCCGCGCTCCGAGGCGGAGCGCGCCGCGGTCGAGGCCGCGGCGATCCGCATCCTGTCCGGTCAGACCACCGACACCCTCCTGTCCTTGATGGAGGGGTCGGACCCGACCATCCGGCGCCTGGCCATGAAGGCCTTCGGGGACGCGCTGCGGGATGCCCCCCCGCCGTCGCGGGCCCTGGCCGTGCTCCAGGCGCGCCTCCACGATTCGGATCCAGCGGTGCGGCGCGCCGCGGTCTATGCCCTGGCCCGCGTGCCCGACGAGCGCGTGAACGCCTCGATCCTGGGCCTGTCGCGCGACCCGGACCCCGAGATCCGCGCTGCTGCAGCGGTGGCAGCGGCGCGCTCGCAGGACCCGGGCGCTCCGGACATCCTCGTCCGCGCCCTGTCGGACGAATCGGACGCGGTCGTGCTCGTGGGGGTCCAGGGAGTGGCGGCCCGGAGACTTACGGCTGCGCGCGAGCCCCTGCGGCTCCTGTGCTCCCACGGGAACCCGGACATCCGGCGCGGCGCGGTGCGGGCCTACCTGGACTTGCTCGGCCCCGGCGAGGCCGCGCGGGACCTCGACTTCTTGACGAGCCTCCTCTACGTCCCGGACCCGGCCGTGAAGATCGCGGCCATCGAGGTGGTGCGCCAGGTCCACGAGCGCCGCGCGATCGTCGCGATCTCGGCCCTGGTCATTGACCCGGACCGCGATGTCAAGGTCACCGCGATCCGGGCCCTGGCCTCCACGAAGGAGAAGGACGCCCTCGAGGGGATCGAGAAGGCGGTCTTCGACGCGGACCCCTCGGTACGGACCCTGGCCCTGGACGCCCTGGTCACGCTCGGGCGGCGCGAGGCCGTGGACTTCCTGAACGAGGTGATCCGGATGGAACACGATCCGGACATCCGCGCGCGCGCCGAGAAGGCGCGAGAGGCCCTCCTGTCGCGCTAGACCTCCTCGATCCGAGGCCCGACACAACCCGGTGGTCCGGCTCAGCCCGTGGGTCCCTTGAACACGCAGTGGTAGCCGACCAGGTAGTTGCCGGCGAAACGGCCTCCCATGATCCCCGGGGTCCCGTCATCCACGCGCTCCGGGGCCGGGATCCAGCCGCCGGGGTCCTCTTGGTTCACGTTCTGGTGGACGTTCAACTGACTCCGGTATCGCGCGAAGGTGCCCGAGAACGGGACCTGGATCAGGAACTGCCTGGAACCGCTCGGGGCAGGCCCGTGGGTCTGCGTGACGTGGTAGGCATTCCCGGCCGTCGTCCGGTTGGGTGGCGAGGACCCCGGCGCCGCGGGGGCGTTGATCACGATGCGTGCGTCGGACGAGAACATCCCCGACGGGATCACGATCTCCAGCCCGTCCCCCGGGGCGATGGTGCCGCCCGCGGACCCCACGATCTGGACATGTGGATACGACATGATGACCTCCCTCCGGGGCAAGACATCCTGACGATGCGACCTTTCGTTCTGAATGTCAACTGGTTTGTTCAGGTTCGGGCGTCAGGAGGTGCGGATCAAGAAAACCCCGTGGCGGACCGGGGGTCGATGCCGAAAACCCCTTCTCAGACCCCCTCGCCCCCGGCGAGTCCCAGGCTCGCCCGGATCCGCCCGGCGTCCCCGTCGCGCTCGATCCGGTCGTAGAGGTTCATGGCCTCGATGCGGTGGCGCAGGGCCTCCTTCGCGTCTCCCTTCCGTTCCAGGACCTCGGCCAGGTGTTCGTGCGCCGCCGGGATGCTCGGCTCCACGGACCGGTCCTTCTCCGTGGTGGCGAGGCATTCGCGGAGATGCTGCTCCGCGCCCTCTAGGTCTCCCAGGCCGAGGCACGCCTGACCCAGGTTCGCCAGGGCGATCCGTTCTCCGATCGGATAGACGTATTCGCGACAGATGGCCAAAGCCTTGCCGGACAGGTCGAGGACACTGCCGTAATCCTTCTCGAGAAGCGCGAGGTCCGCCAGGGCGGTCAGCGAGTGGGCGACCCCGCGGCGGTCCCCCATCTTCTCGCGGATCTCGAGCGACCGGCGGACGGCCTCGCGGCCCTCCTCGACCCGCCCCAGGCGCCCGAGCGAGGTCCCAAGGTTCGCGAGGTGGGCGGCGAGCCCGCGCGAGAATCCGGTCATCTCGCAAAGGGCCACGCCTTCCCGAAAGACCTCGACCGCCTCGGCCCGCCGTTCCAGGTTCACCAGTCTCGCCCCGTAGAAGAACAGGGCCTGGGCCCGGTCCAGGAAGTTCGTGGGTCCGCTCAGGATGTCCAGGGCCTTCTTGAGGGCATCGAAGCACTGTTCAAACGTCCCGACCTTCATGTACAGGCGCCCGCGGGCCAGGTGGACCTGCCCCATTGTCTCCGAATCCCGGTCCTCGCGGACCAGTTCCTCGGCTCGATCGATCAGGCGGGCGGCCTCCGCGTTGTCGCCCTGGTCCAGCCAGACGCTGGCTGCGATCAGCAGGGCCCGGGCCACGCGGTGCTGGTCCCTGACTTTCTCGCCGGCCTTGACCAGTTCGGAGCAGTAAATCAGGGTCCGGTCCGTCTCGTGCCCCGCCTCGGCCACTCGCGCCTGCAACTCCAGGACGCGGAGCCTCCCCGTGGTTCCGAGACCGAACTCCCTGTTATCGTGAAGGGACGCGAGCCGCTGCTCCGCTTCGCGATACCGGCCTTCCACGAAGCGCAGTTCCGCCAGGGCCAGGACCACGCGGCCCAGGCGCTCGTCCCCAGGCAGCGCGACCTCTTTCAAGCACTCCTCGGCCCGAAGATACTGCGCCACGGCCTCCGCATGGCGGGAGTCCTCGAAGGCCGCGTCCGCGGCCATGATCAGGTAGTCCGCGGCGCGGTCCTGGTATCCCGCCTCGAGGTACAACCTCCCGATCTCACCGGCCGCCGGCACCAGGTGGTCGGCGCAGGCCCTTTCCAGGGTCTGCGCGGCGAGGAGGCGCAGGCGGATCCCGACGGAATCCAGCGGGCGCTCGCGGACCACGTCCGTGAAGAGGGGGTGGGACGGGACGAACACATCGTCGCCGCCCCAGGGGACCCGCTTCACGAATCCCTCGGCCACGAGGCGGTCCAGGAGGAGGTCCATCGCGTCCCGCAAATCGTGCCGGCCCTCCCGATCCAGGAGGTCGCAGACGTTGCGTGCCGTGGCCCACGCCCCCAGCAGGACGATCCGGGTCAGGACCTCCTCGGCCTCGACCCCGTCGGGCATGGATCGCCGCAACTCGTCCAGGCGGGCCTTGATGAGTTCGCTTAGGACCTCGGGGACCGAGGTGTCCGCGCCCGGGACGAGCCGCACCTGGCCCTGGATGACGGCCACGGCCCCCCGGGTGGCCAGGTGACGGAACATCTGGACCGCGAACAAGGGGTTGCCCCCCGCGGCTCTGCGGACCACACGCCGCACCGAGGGTGCGCACTCGACGGGGGACATCGAGTCCAGGAGGGCCGCCACGTCCGCCTCCCCGAGACGGCTCATCGCGCACGAGACCCCCTCGGTCCGGACCGTGGCCAGGGCGCGGTGGGTCATCCGGAGCGCGCCGTCCGGCGACCTCGGCAGGGGCACCGAGGCCACGAGGACCAGGATCGGCGCCGGCTGGGCCCGCAGACCACGCGCCAGTCGGTCCAGGAGCCCCCCGCTGTCCGGGTCGGCCAGGTGGAAGTCATCCAGGAACGCGACGAAGGGTTCGGTCGCGGCGAAGCGGCGCAAGAATCCCTCGATGGCGGTCTGGAGAAACGCCACGAACGGGTCGCGGTCTCGCATCAGGTGCTCGCGGAGTGCCGCCCCCGCGACCACCACGTCCGCGACCCCCTCCGCGATCGCGTCCTCCTCCGGCACGCCGATGCGGCGCGCCACGGCCTGGCGCACGTCGTCGTGCGTGGGGTCCTTCAGCCCCAGGAGGTCCGTGATGACGGGCCGGAAGGACCCGAGGATCGGACCGTGCTGGGTGGGGGGACACGAGGCGGTCCGGAAACCCGCGTTCGCCGCGCGACCCAGGAGGTGCCTGCCGAGCGTGGACTTGCCGGAGCCGCGTTCCCCGAGCAACCACACGACCGAGCCCTCGCCGGCGCGGGCGCGGTCCAGCGCCTTGTCGAAGACCTGGACCTCGCGCTCGCGACCCACGAAATCCGGATCGCGCAGGCGCAGGCCCCTCGAAGCCGAAAAGGCCACGTCCCTCTCGGCCGCGGCCTCGGGCGCGGCCTCTCGCACCCCCTGGGCGTGGAATCCGCTCGGCAAGAGGCGCTGCAGCCTCTGCAGGACCTCGCCTGCGTGACGGGGCCGGCTCCTCGGGTCCTTGGACAGGAGCCGCAGGACCAGGTCATCGAGCGCCCTGGGGACCCGGACCGCCGGCGCCGCGATGCTGATCGGGGTCGGAATGGACTTCAGGTGTTCCTCGAACGGGTCGAGACCCGGGAAGACAGGCCGCCCGACGAGCATCTCGTACGCGATGGTGCCGAGCGAATACAGGTCCGAGCGGGCGTCGACGGGGTCGCCGCGGATCTGCTCCGGGGCCATGTACAGCGGGGTGCCGGTGCGGCCGCGTCCCCTCGGGAAAAACCACAAAGGGCGGGCCACGGTCACGAGCCCAAAATCGAGCAGTTTGACGAAATCCCGCCCGCCTTCCATGGGGACCAGGAAGATGTTGGACGGCTTGAGGTCGCGGTGCACGAGCCCGGAGTCGTGCAGGACCGCGAGGGCCTCGCAGACCTCGATCAGGAGCCTGGTGGTCGCCACGGGGGCGATGGGGCCGTCCTGCGCCAGGGCCTGGCCGAGCGTCCGGCCGCGCAGGTACTCCATGGCCAGGTACAGGTGTCCGCCCTCGAAGGTCCCGTGGTCGAACACGGACACGATGTGCGGGTGCGTGACGCGCCCGGCGAGGAAGGCCTCGTTGAGCAGGGCCTCCGCGGCCTCCCTCCCGCCCGATGGGGACGGCGGCACGACCTTGAGGGCGACATCCCGGTCAATCGCGTGCTGCCGCGCCAGGTAGATCTGGGCCATGCCCCCGGTCGCGACGAGGTCCTTGACCGTGAACCGGTCCGCCAGGACCGTGCCGCTCCGGATCACGAGCAGACGGCCGCACCGCGCACAGTCGCGTACCCCGATGGGATGCAAGAATCCACACGACGGGCAGGTCTTGACTCCCTCCGTCACGGACATCCCCCTTGCTCGGGTCAGAAGAAAGCGTACCCGAGACCCGCCTCGCCGACCAGCGGGAAGTTGAGGGGGGAGGCGGGACCTGCGGGGAAGAAGTAGGTGGCGGCCCCGACCTTGAATGTGACGTAGATCGGGCCGACCAGGATCACGTCCACGCCGACCGCGACGCCGGCGCCGCCCAGGAGCCGGTACGGCAGGCGCTCCACGTGCGCGGGGTCGCAGAACTGGGGGTTGTTCGTCCATGCGCCGATCTTGCACGAGGGGTCCGTCGAGGAAACGAAGTTCGTCAGGTACTGGAGGTCGAGTCCGGTATGGACGAAGAACCGGCCCCAGGTCCCACCGAGCGTGTAGCCGACCCCGGTATAGAAGCGAATGCTCGTGAACCCGCTGATGAGGTCGTTGTACTTGTCCGGAAACGAGGTCAGGAGGTTCAGGCGGACGAAGAAATCGAGTTCCTTGAGGATCTGGTAGGACAACCCGGCGCCGAACCCCGCGTTGTGGAAGACGTTGCGCGTGGGGTGCCTCAGGAAAAGCGTGTAGGCCCCGGTGGTGTCCATGTAGAAGCGCGGCAGCCGCTCACGCGGCGGGGCCCGGGAGGGCAGGTCCGTGCAGGCGATCCACGCGGAGAGGTCGCGGGATACGAGGTCGCCTGCGCGGCTCGCCCCGGGATACGGGTGCTTGCGGGACAGGGCCGGACGGGCTCCGCGTTCCCCGGCCACGGGCTCGAGGACCCGCACGGACAAAACCCCCTCGCGCCCGGGTCGGCTCGCGATGAAGACGTCCACGAGGGCCTTCGCGCCCGTGGCCTTCAGGAGGTCCGCGGTCCGCTCCAGAGAACCCAGGGGGACCTCCTGGGGCGAGGTCTGGACGAAGTCCACGGCCGCGGCCCGGATGGCGTCCTCCGCGGCTGCTGGGAAGTACCCTCGCCGGAACTCCGGTCGCCGGAACGCCTCCTGGGGCGCGACGAGGAACATGTTCTTGAAGGCCACGTGCGCCAGCGCCGCCTGCCCCTGCTCGACGTAAGACAACCCAAGATACAGGTACAGATCAAACATCCGCGCGGGGTTCACGACGTCCAGGTACTCGGCCCGTCCGGCCTCCACACCCTTGTCGAGCGTCTGCGCCGCGTCGTCCACCCGGAGGTTCCGGTACAGCTCGACGCCCAGGCGCAGGAAGCCCAGGGCCACGTTTCCCCGGCCTTCCCGCCCCGAAGGCAGTGCCTCCCCGGCTCGCACCGCGACGATTTCGGGTTCCGCTCGCAGCGCCAGGAGGATCGCATCGTCCAGGCCGCCCGAGATCCAGCCGCGTTCCGAGGATCGCTCTTCTGGGCGGACGCTCGGGGTCGTGGGGAACAGGGCCTCTGGGTCGATCCGGTAGTCCCGGAGCGGCAGCACGAGCACACGCTTGCGCGGAAATGACGCCGCGTCGCGCTCTTCCGGCAGGGCAGGGCCGGACCACGCCAGCCCGGCGAAGAGGGCCAGGGCCGCGACCGTTCGGGCCGCGTTCATGGCGACTCCACGCGCGAGAACCCCTCGCAGGAGAGGTCCAGGGCGTTGAGGTCCTCCTCCTGCTTGTCACGACCGAGCACGACCGCTAGACGCTCCGTGATCCCCGGCTGTCCGGGGAGCGTCACGTCCAGGTACCCGGCCCTGTGTCCGTCGAGGGCCCCGTCCGGGCGCAGGGACAGGCTCGCGCGGAACCGGAGGCTCCCGAGGGCCAGGCAATCAGGCGTGAAGTCGGCGACGAACGAGAAATCGAAGCGACCCCCGACGTATCGCCCGTCGCGGATCTGGGCGCACGGACACGTCCCGGCTCCCCGGACCTTGCGGAACTTGGCGAGCCCGGCCACCTCGGGACCGAAATGACCGAGTACCAGTTCCAGCGAGAGGTCCTGGAAGGCCGCGGCCAGCGAGGTTCCGGTGGGGACCCCCTCGCCGCGGCCGGCATCGCCCGGGTCCTGCGTGTTCACGGTCGCGTCACCCGGGGCCACGAAGACGTCGGACCGGAACGACCCGGACAGGACGTGCGTGTCCTCGCAGGCGACCCCGACGGCAGCCAGGATCAGCGCGAACCAGGGGCGAGGAAGCGCACGCCCGCGCCCTGAAGCGGGTTTCCAGGACGCGATCAGGTCTCTTTCCGGTTCCCCTGGAGACGCGAGCGCCTGCTCGCGTCTTCCTCCGGCCCACATCCAACCCTCATCCACGCCCGGTCGTCTCGCCGGTGGGGGCGGGACCCTCGGGCTCCCCCATCTCCTCCATCCCTTCCACATCCTCCGCCTCGACGCACCCGCCCGGGGTCCCGGCGGGCGCCTCCCTCGTCACGAGGACCGGCCGGGGTTTCCCGTGGGTCAGGAGGTGCAGGCGGTCCTCGGCGAGGTCCAGTTGCATCTGGGTCACGAGCCACGCCCGCCGGTTGTGCTCGGCCTTGCGAAGGGCCACCTTCAGGCGTTCGGCCTGCTCGGCGAGCGCCCGCCGCAGGTCCTCGTTCTCCTTGCGCAACGTCCGGACGTCCTCCGCCGGGGTCTGGCGGGGTCTCGGGGTTGCCTCGGGCTTCGCGCGGGCCGTGCGCCTGGCCTCGTCGAGGGCGGCGCGCAACCTCTCGACCTCGGCCGCGAGCCCCTCGGCCCTCCGGGCGGCGTCGTCCCGTTCTCCACGGACCTCCTCGGCCTCCGACCGGGCCTTTGCTTCCTTCTCGGACAGCCAGGCGACCATCTTCTCGGCCTGGGCCAGCGCCTCCTTCGCGCGGGCGGCCTGCTCCTCGGCCTTTTCGAGACAGCGCCTGAGGTCGTCCGCCTCCTCGCGGGCCGCCTGCAAAGCCAGGGTCTGCTTGTCGAAGGCCCGGGCGTCCCGGTCGCGCGCCTCGGTCGCCTCCCGGAGTTCGCGCTCGACCTCCTCCAGGCGGGCCTTCAGGGAGGCCACCGCCTTCTTGCCGAACAGGTCCACGGTCCCCACCTCCACTGCCTACCCGGGTCAGCCGTGCCGGGGGTCCTCGAGCGAGAATTCCCCCGTGACGGGGTCGTACCGGTACGTCATCACGCGTTCCACGCGATTGGCCGCGTCGGGGAACGCGATCCGCACCTCCCGCGGCGGGGTGAGCGACTCCCCGTCGCACAGGCCGAAGGCGCAGATGATCACCGCGTCTCCCACGTGGACCCGCCGGGCCGCGGCCCCGTTGAGCGTCACCTCGCCGGACCCCCGGCGCCCTGGCAGGACGTAGGTGGTCAGGCGCGACCCGTTCATCACGTCCCAGACCTCGACCTCCTCGAGCGGCAGGATCCCCGAGGCGTCGAGGAGGTCCGGGTCAATCGTGATGGAACCCACGTAGTCCACCTCGGCGCCGGTGACGGTCGCCCGGTGGATCTTGCCGATCAGGAACCGTCGGGCGAACATGATTGCCTCCAGGGGTCAACCTGTCCGCGGTCTTCCTACCACATTCGGTGGCCTGCGTCCATTTGCAGTGGGCCATCTCCGCTTCGAAATCGCCTCTCGCGGCAGGTTGTCAGTCTCCGTGGAATCTGCTATCTTGTGTCGAAGATTGGGTTCAGGGGACTGAAGCCTCTTTCTTTCACGGGGTAGTGGACATGGATACACGGTGGATCGGCGGCGTGGCCGCGGTGGGTCTGGGTCTCGTTCTCGCGTGCGGGGGAGGAGGGACCTCGGGTCCCAGCCCGGGGCCGGACCTGGGACCGGCGGACGTGCAGTACGACTCCGGACCGCAGGACGCGGGTCCGACCGACGCTGCAGTCGAGGCGGAGCCGGCCTGCGCGCAACGGAAACTGGACTTCGTCCTGGCGGTCGGCGACACGGACCAGCCCTGCAAGGGGCACAACGTCTGCGACATCGTCCTGTCGTACAACCAGGACCGCGACCTCCAGGTGCAGTTGACTGCGTGCGGGGCGCCGGTTCCCGGGGCCGCGATCTCGTGGGAGATCATCAACGACACCCTCCAGGTCGGGGGGCTCGGCGCGCAGATCACGTACACCGGGACGGACGGCATCTCCGGGAACCTCGTCAGGAACGTGAAGGCCGCGATCGGCCAGTTCCAGGTCAAAGTGTGCGTGTCGGGCGACCCGGACACGGCGTGCATCTACTTCAACGTGGCCATCAATCCCAAGGGCATCGCCCCCCTGTCTGTGGGCTTCGCGGACTACAAGGGGATCTACCCGCTGATTGACACCGCGAAGGTCTATCTGTTCAAGCAGGGCGCGACCGGCAAGCCCAAGTGCTCGGACCTGAACCTCGCGAACCTCCCGACGGCCACCGTGGTCTCGCCGGACGTCTATATCACCCAGACGACCGTGTTTTCGGAACTCCCCAATCTCGAAATCGAAAAGACCCAGTACTACACCATCGTCGGCCTGGCCCGTTCCGGCCAGGGACCGGTCCAGGCGTACGCGTGCAACGACACGGACGGCAAGGTAGAGTGGGGCGGCAAGAAGTACGTCGAGTTGTCGCTCGTGGACATCCCGCCCGCGCTCAAGGGGTCCTACGACATCACGAACACCTTCGACCTGGTCAGCGGGCTCCCGCCCAACGTGGCCAACGTGGTCTATGCGATCGTGGGCTTCTTCGAGAACCCCGCCGCGCAGATCATGCTGCTGATCTGCCAGGCCGGCGAGGACACGCTCGAGGACTTCTGCGGCTACCTCTTCACGAACCCGCAGAGCCCGAAGATCGATGAACTGACCACCACGGGCGACGTGGTCTTCCAGATCATCAACGCGATCCTCATCGGCCTCCTGGAGCAGAACTGCCCGTTCGACGACCCGACCCTGTGCGGCAAGATCTACTGGACCGGCAAGGACGTGGGCGACATCCTGACGAAGTTTCAGTTGCTCTCGACGTTCACCTTCCTCCAGGAACCCGATGAGGCCGGCCACCTGCCCGCGGCCGCCTGCCAGGAGAAGTGGCACACGGTCCGCGTGCGCTGGACGCTGGGCCTGGACTGCCCGCCCGCGGACGACAACTGCGGCTGGAGGAACCTCATGCTCGGGGGGCCGGGCCTGCCCGACATCATCATCGGGAACTTCGAGGCGGACCTCGTGCAGGCGAGCAAACTGACGATCGCGCCGCATACCCTGAAATTCCAATACGGGGCGCTCGTGAACTTCGCGATCGAGAAACTGCTGTTGCCCCAGGTCTTCGGGGACGGGTCGGACGGGCTGCCCGCCGTGGACTCGTACGAGGACCTGATCGGGTCCCTGCTGGCCGGAAAGGAATGTCTGATCACCGACGACTGCTGCTCGAAGTTCGCCGAGAACGTGACCGACCAGACCTCCGGCCTGACCAAGAACTTCGTGGAGGGCGCGTGCCAGGCCCTGATCACGACCGGCGCGACCTACCTGCGGAAGCAGTTGCTGAGCCTGGACGCTCAGCCCGACAACTTCACCATCGGGACGAAGTCCCCCTGCCCGGTGTACGACACCGACAAGAACATGACGTTCGACGCCTTCGGCAAGAAGACCGAGCAGTGCGAGTGGGACGCGAAACTCGTCGTGGGCGGGACCGCGTACGCCCCGATCGGGACCTTCTGGGGCAAGGCCAAGTAAGTTGAAAGTCAGACAGCGATCCCTCGGACGCGCTGGCCGGGACCGGGAGAGAGGGGTCCCGGTGCGGCTCGGCGTCCTGACCAACCCCACGGCCCAGCACAACCACCGGTTCCCCTTCACGCACAGGAACCTCGTCCAGCGGCTCGGGAGTGCGGCGAACGCGGTCCTGACCGCGGACCGCAGCGAGATCGAGGGCGCGATCCGCAGCCTCCTCGTCGAACGCGAGGTCAACGTCCTCGCGATCAATGGCGGGGACGGGACGATCCACGGGGCGATCAACGCGATGGCACGCCTGCTCGGGGCGGAGTGGGGCCAGGGACGGCGCGAGCCACCGGTGTTGCTCCTGCTGAACGGCGGGACGTACAACATCGCGAGCCGGGCCCTCGGGACCAAGGGGGAGCCGGTGCGGACCGTGTCGAGGTTCCTGGCGCGCTATCGAGGGGCCGCGCTTCGGGACGTGGCCACGCGGGAGGTCGGGGTCCTTGAGGTCCGACCCCAGGACCGTGACCCCATGCTCGGGATGGTCTTCGGGTCCGAGGTGGTCGCGAACGCCCTGGACCTGTGCGACCGGATGGGGTCGGGCTACCTGGGGCTCGCGCGCCTCCTGGTCCAGGGCGTGGCCAGCTACGTGCTGCGAAGCCGTTTCTACCGGGCCCACGCGGGTCTCCTGAGGCCCTCGGAACCGTGGATGGAGGTGGACGGTCGCGGGGTCGGGGATGCGATCGGGGCCGTGGCCTCCACCGTCGACCTGATGCTCGCCCGCGGGCTCGTGTGGTCCCTGACCGTGGCGCCGGGGACGGCCGGGTTTCACGCCAAGGTCGTGCGCGGCAAGTCGCCGGGCGAGGTCGTGAGGCTCCTGCCCCACCTCCTGTGGGAGATCCCGCACCCCATGGTCGCGGCCTTCCCGGACGCGAGCCGCCTGGTCGCGTCGGGTCGCTTCACCGTGGACGGGGAACTGTACGACCACGCGGGCCGCGTCGAGGTCCGCTCGAGCCCCCTGCGCTTCCGCATCGTGTCGGGGGACGACCTGTAGCCGAGACCCGTCACGACTGCGGGCAGGTGCGCCTCGCCGCCTTCCCCGCGCGGATGGTTCGCAGGACTGGCCGTTCCGACGCGCCGAGGGCGAGCGCGGTCAACCGCTCCCTCAACGAGGCATCCACGTCCGGTCACTCGAGTACCCGCTCGACAAGATTTATCGTGACGCAACTCGCGCCCCTTGACCCCTCTGCGTTCACGCCGCCATACTGCGAAGCATGGAAGGGGAGGCGATCCAGGTGGATTTGCCCGACAAGGACACGGCATTCGCCGGGGCGCGGAGGATGGTCCGCGCGCTGCGCGAGGCGGGCCACGAGGCCTTCCTCGTGGGCGGGGCGGTGCGCGACCTCGTGATGGGGATCCGACCCCGCGAGTACGACGTCGCTACGTCCGCGAGGCCCGGGGAGGTACAGGCCTTGTTCCGGCACACGATCCCGGTCGGGGTCCAGTTCGGCGTGGTCCGGGTGCGGCTTCGCGGGCGCGAGTACGAGGTGGCGACGTACCGGGCGGACCTGGGGTACACGGACGGGCGCCGGCCGGACGGGGTGCGCTTCACAAACCTGCGCGAGGACGTGCTCCGGCGCGACTTCACGATGAACGGGCTCGCCCTGGACCCCGAGACGGGGGAGGTCGTGGACCTGGTGGGGGGTCTCGAAGACATCCGGGCCGGGGTCATCCGGGCGATCGGCCGGGCCGCGGAGCGGTTCGAGGAGGACCGGTTGCGGCCCCTGCGCGCGGTGCGGTTCGCGGCGCAGACGGGTTTCCGGATCGAGGAAGCGACCTGGGCCGCGGTGCGCGAGGCGGCGGGCGAGGTCCGGCGCGTCAGTATGGAGCGCGTCCGCGACGAGGTGCACAGGATGCTCCTGACGGCACGGCCGGGCCTGGGCCTGCGCCTGATGCACGAGGCAGGCATCCTGGCGGCGGTCTTGCCGACCCTGGCCGAGGCCGTGGGGGAAGACGTGGGTACCGTGGCCCGGGTCCTGAACCGGCTGGCCGGGCGCGGGGCCGAGGTCCTGTGGGCCGCGCTGGCCTGGCCCCTGGGGCCGGAGGGGGCGGGAAGACTCGCGAGGGCCCTGCGCCACAGCCGGCGGATGGTCGAGGCGATGCGGGGCGTGACGGAGGCGGGCCGGTTGATCCGGACCCTGCCACACCCGGACGTGGCGGCCGAGAAACGACTCCTGCGCTCGCCCCATGCGGCGGGGGCCGTGGAGGTCCTGGACGCGTGGATCGCCGAGACGGGCGCGGATGCGGGGTGCGTCCGCCACGCGCGCGAACGGCTGCGGGCATGGACACGCGAGGACCTGTACCCGCCGCGGCTCGTGACCGGGCGCGAGGCGATGGAGGCGGGGCTCGAACCGGGTCCGGCTGTGGGCCAGGCCCTGCGCGCCATCGAGGACGCACAGTTGCGGGGGGAGGTCCGCAACCGGGACGACGCGATCCGGTGGCTCCGGGGGTTTGCGGGCAGGGCGGCCTGACCCATGGGCCGCCAGGTCACGGGGTCGCGGGCAGGTTCGCCTCGGCCGGCTTCTCGAGCACCAGGGCCCACTTCTCGAGGATCCCCTCGTCCTCGGGCATCCCGTCCACGATAAACAGGGTCCAGCGGCCCTTCACGGGCTTGCCCGCGAAGGCGTCGAGCACGAAGGTGTCGCGGATGTTGTGGCTCGACCCGCCCGCACGGTCCCAGACCACCGCCTCGATGCCGTCGTGTTCGAGGGTGACGCGCAGGTCCCCGACCCACGTATGGGCGATGGAGACTTCGAGGGACACGGATGCCGCCACGAAGTCCTCGGGCACGTCCAGCGCGCGCACCACCCCCGTCTCGCTCCCGTCCGGGATCGTCGTGGGGGTCGCGTCCTCGTGGCGCACCGTCTCGCCGGGCGTGACCTCGCCGCCCGTGCAACGCGAGCCCGCCGGCGTGAAGCAGTTGTCGCGCACGCCCGAGGCCCCGAAGGTGGAGTCGCCCACGCGCTTGCGGATCGCGACGAGCATGTCCTTCCACGACACGCTCCAGCCGTGCTCCGCCGCCCACATCAGTTTCGCGAGGAACGGCCCCGCGAACTCCGTGGCGCTGACCGAGACCTCGATCACGGACGACACGATGTCCACCTTGTCCCAGCCGCCCTTTCCGTCCAGGATAGGTCGTACATAATATTCATAGCCAAGACAGCCACCATACAGAAAGATTTGATAGAACTCAGGATACTGCGGGCGGGCCCAGAAGTCCGACGCCCCCAGCATGCTGTGGCCGTCGTAAGCGACGATTTCGTGCTCTGACAGGGCCTTCTGGAAGTTGTCGAAGTGCGCGAAGTCGCCCAGCCCCGAGAAGTCGTAGGGCGAATAGAGGTCGTACTCGAACTCGACGTCCCCGACCTTCTTCGTGAAACGCCGGCCCACGGGCGCGGGGGTGACCTCCTCGAAGCCCGCATCCTGGAGCCAGCGGGCCATGCGCCGGAACCCCTGCATCCCCCAGTCGTTGTCCGTCAGGGGGTCGTCTCCGATCTGGCCAAACAGGATCACGACCGTGATGCGGCCGTCCGCGGCCAGGAGGTCGTACTCGGGATAGGTGACCGGGCCGGAGGGGAAGAGGCGCGACACGGTGACGGTCAGGTCCTGGAGCGGGACCTTGCAGGTGGACTTGTCCGGGTTCCACAGGTACCAGTACACCGACTGGGACAGGCCGATGTGGTCGTCCGGGTCCGCACAGGTGTCCCCCGCGTCCGCCATGATCGAGAAGGGCTTGAGGGGGACCGGGGCCTTGAACACGGCGCCCAGGGTCACATCCCGCCCTGCCTTGTGCAGGAGGACCGCATTGACCCCGCGGATGCGCCAGCGCCGCAGTTTCTCGGGTGGGACAGACTCGGCCTGGGCCGCGGTGATCCAGTTTCCGTCCACCAGCCACTCCACGCGTTGGCGAGAGGAGGAGTCCTCGGCCAGGGACTCGAGGTAGAACTCGCCGCGCTTGCGCAGATAGGTCAGGGCGAACTGCCCGAGTATGGCCGGGCCGCGCGGCAACTGGTACGCCGGCCCCTCCACGTCGGCCTCGAGGTCCACCTCGACCTCCACGCCGTCCGGGTTCAGGTAGAGGGTGTCCTGCTTGGCCAGGTTCTGCTGGTCCTGGAGGAAGGGGTTGTCCTCGTCCGCCGGGGCCTGTCCGTCCCCGCCGCCGCACGCGACGAGGAGCAGCCCCGCGGTCCAGGCGAGCAAGCGAGTGCAAGGGCTCATGACGGGACCTCCCGTTCAAAGGGCAAAATCTTATAGCACGTTTTCAGGGCTCCGGGAGGGCGAGGACCTTCCCCACCGTGGGCGTAGGCGTGGGCGTGAGCGAAATCAAGGACTTGCACGGCAAGGAGTCCCGCGTTTCCAACGCAGGGGCGGTTCGAGACAACCTCCAAAAATGGGCTTCCATCGATCGGTCACGGGCGAGCGGCCGCGGCCCTGCGCCGGCTCGGGCATCCCCCACTGCTCGTGGGCCTGAGGGCCCATCGTGACGACGACCACATCATCGCCATCTTCCGGCGCCACGGGCACCTCGGGGCCGTGGCCAAGTCGAACTTCATGCGGTTGCGCTTCCGCGAGCCGATCTTCCGCACCCTGCGCGAGATCGCGCTGTCGTATTTCCCCGCGTACTACAACCTCGACGGCGAGATGTCCCTGCGCGAGTACTCGGTCCCGGTGGACCTGCGGCGGTTCGACCGCATCCGATGGATGACCTGCGACGACCGGCTCGAGGAAATTGCCATGGGCCTGGACCGCATCCGGCACCACCCCCTGATGACCCCCGACCTGACCG
>FWPU01000786.1_pt1 | contig 36384 bp, 34 predicted proteins | sample 2228361 | NCBI WGS metagenome assembly FWPU01 (sample SAMEA103939777, study PRJEB20133) | metagenome
GCCTACGAGGTCGCTGCGGCGGCGTCCACGCAGGTGGACGCCTGGCTTTAAGCTTCCAACACCGTCGGTTCAAGGCACGCTCAGGGCAAGATAGGGACATACCCCAAGAACTTTTGGAAACGTGCTCTAGTTTGTCGGATCGCCAGGGGGATCTTTCGACGACCCTCGTAGAGGGGGCCAGGAGCATTCACTCCTGGCCCCATGTCCCACATGCTTGCTCCGCATCCTACTTGTAGAAGTTGTTCGCCTCTAGGTCAGCGTCAATCGCGTCTACGGCGTTGTCCAACTCGGTCTGCACGTCAGCGCCGTTGGCGATGTTCCTGAACGCCGTCGAAAAGGCCGTCGTGATGGTGGGGTAGGCAGCGGTGATGGGACGAGGCACACCCCAGCCTGCGTTGAGTTGTGCCACGAATGTGTATAGCAAGCCGCCCGCGGCGTATCGCTGGTCTGCCTTGAACACCGAGATACGCGCCGGAATAGCGCCGTTCGCGTCGGTCATGATCTTGATGTTCTCCGGCTCAAGCAGGAACGCCAGCACCTTGGCCGCCGCCTCGGGATGCTCGCATGCGCTGGTGATGCCCCAGTTCCAGGAGCCCATGCCGGTCTTGGGGCCGGTGCCAAAGTCGGGCATCGGCAAGAGCAGCAGGTCATCGCCTACCGCCTGGATGTGGTCGTTGGCAGTCTGTGGTCGTTGGCGGTCCAGTGTCCGACCCATGCCATGGCACATGCGCCGCTGGTGAAGCAGTCATCGGAAGCCGCGGTGGCGTTGGCATAGCCGTTCTCGAACCAGCTCTGGATCATCTCCATCGCCTCGACGGCCTCTGGCCCGTTGAGCACGCCCTCGGCCGACTCGTACGTCTCGCGGTCAATAAGGTCGGCGCCGAAGCTCTGAAGCACCGGCGAGAAGCCATAGGTCAGCCACTCGCTCGGCGCCGATGGCGCATAGTTCATCTTCAGGTCGATCGCGTACTCGGTCTCGGGCAGAGCTGTCAGGGCCGCCAGAGCCGCGTTGAACTCATCGCCCGTCCAAGGGTCGTCTATCGTGGGGATGCGCACGCCCGCAGCCTCCAGGTACGACTTGCGCGCCCAGAGGGCCAGCCCGGAGTCGAACTGTCCCAGGCTGTACAGTTTGCCGTCTTGATAGGTGCCCTGGGCTAGGATGGAAGGCAGGAAGTCGGACAGATCGGCAAAGTAGTCGTCCAACGGGATCAGGTAGCCGCCCCAGACGTAGTTGTAGACGTTGGGCCCGTCAAAGTCGAGCAGGCAAGGCAAATTGCCAGCGACGGCAGCCGCCTGAACCTGCTGGTTAAAGTCACCTTCGGGCAACTCTACAAGATCCAGCGTGATGTTCGGGTCGTCCCACCCGTCGAAGATCTTCACCAGCGCATCCCGCTCGCCGCCCCGGCCAGAGTGGAACCACACGTCAATGGTGACAGGTGCTTCGGTGGGAGGAGCACTGGTAGGCTGTGGAGGAACGGCTGTAGGAACCGTCGTTGCGGGAACTCTTGTCGGTGAGACGGTACTTACGGGGGTGGGGGTCCCACGACCGCAGGCGCTGGCCACGATGGACAACACGACGAACAGAGCCACTACAATCCCCAACATCCTTTTGGTGTTCATTTCTCCACTCCTTGTATTTGCACTGATTGTCTGTTATACTAGTGGCGGAGAGGGTATAGATGAGTGCATCTATACGCTCTGCCTTTTGTAGAGGCCATCGCGGTATCTGGACAGGGAGCGATGGCTTCTACTTTCTTGGTGTTGAATTTTCCCGATAATCATCACCTCCTCTCCAAAATGTTGTCGCTGAGTTCTCCAACGTCTTGAGCAGCAACTCCACGCCGCGATGACGCCAAACTCTCAGGGAAACGTGCCTTGGCGGAGCACGTTTCGGTTGACTAAACATATCTAGTTTCCGGTACAAAACATGGCGGACGCCCCGATTTATCGGGGGCTTCCCGGCTAAAGCCGGGCCTCCAGGCCGGTTTTGTACCGAGAACTATCTAGGTCGGAATCAGCCAGTGCAGAGCCCGACAGATATACTGATCCCAAAAATCCCAGGTGTGTCCCCCAGGACCTTCCTCGTAAGTCAGGTCAACAGAGTATGAGTTGGCAAAGTCCCTGAATCTGATGTTCATTTCGTAGAGTTCATCTTCCAACCCACATGCCATATAAAGCCTGGGAATGGATACGCCTTCCCGCTTCAGGTTTTGGAGTTGAGCAAACAGGTCGTTGTGACTACCCTCGAGTTTGTTGATGCCTCCGAAATACTCGTCCACATCGAAAATCGGGTGGATGGGGTTTCTCATGACCGTGACAATATCCAAGACACCTGAAAGGCTAATCCCCGCAGCGAATCGATCGGGTTTGTTCAACGCCAGTTTGAATGCCCCATATCCACCCATGGAGAGCCCCGCCACGAAATTGTCCTCCCGTCTATCTGACAATGGAAAGACCGACCTGACAAATCGGGGGAGTTCCTCGCTCACGAACGTCCAATAAGCGGGGCCATGCAGCAGGTCGGCGTAAAAACTATTACCGACGTTCGGCATCACCACCGCTAGCTCGTGACGGTCAGCATACTCTTCCACTCTGGTGTACAAAGACCAACTGCTGGAATCTGCAAATGCCCCGTGAAAGAGGTACAGGGTTTTGAATTTCTTCCCAGACCTGTAGATGTCGTCAAGCGATCTGTCCGGCGATGTCGGGTCGAAGACAGGGAACGGAAGAGTGACGGTGATGGTAGTGGGGATCAGTAGTGCTTTTGACTGGAAAGAACACTGAAAGCGCGCCATGTTGCCTCTTGCCTCCAATCGTTGATAGTCAGAGAAATCATCACCCCATCTTGTAGATGATGATATCAACGCTGTTGTGCACGCCTGGAGTGGCGGACAACTCCCCGACAAACATGCCGTGGTTGAGGAAATGACATAATTGGATAGGCCAGTCTTTGCACAGATTAGGATGATAGATTTCGCCATACCTTGTAGGCTTCCCAGATTTGCCATAAAGACGGCGGTCTTTACTTTATTGCTCCCTTCACTATTCCCTCGATGATTTGCCTTTGAGCCATCACATATACGACAAGAACAGGTAATATGGTCAACACAATCCCCGCCATGAGCGGTGCATAATCAACGCTGTACTCGTTGAAGAAGCTGTAGGTGGAAAGTGGCAATGTTCTTTCTGGTGGCGAAAGCAAAACCAAGCTCGGGAGCAGATAATCGTTCCATATCCACAACACGTCCAAGATCATCACCGTCATGATGACAGGTTTTAGAAGGGGGAAAATTACCCGAAAGAAAACCTGCAGTTTGCTAGCACCATCGATCAAGGCCGCCTCTTCCAGCTCAAGTGGGATGCCCTTAATGAAGCCATGAAAAACAAACACAGCAAAGGGCTGACCAAAGCCCAGGTACATGAAGATCAGGATCCATTTGTTATTCAACAAGTCCATGGATCCGTATATCGATACAAGCGGAATCATGAGGGCTTGAAATGGAACAATCATCGACGCTACCAAGGCCGCAAATAGCCACCTGTTGATCCTCCAATTGTGACGCACAAGAAAATAGGCCGTCATGGAGGAGGTTAGTATTAGGAGAGATACACTGATACAGGTAATAATCGCACTGTTGCCGATCGCGTGCGAATATCTCATTTTTCGAAACGCATCTACATAATTTGTGATATTGAACGTGCGAGGCAATGAGAACGGGTTTTCGACGAAAAGCTGTGTTGTTTTGAAGGAATTGACTATCATCAGATAGAATGGCACTAAAGTGATGACAAGCATAAGATATACGACAAGATATTTGATCCAGTTCTTGCTCTTCACTATGCTTCCACCTCGTATCTTTTTGTCAGCAGAACCTGCGTGATTGCAACAACGGCCACGACAATGAATAGAACGATAGCCTCGGCTTGACCGAGGCCGTATCTGCGTGCCAAGAAAGCCTGTTGATATACATACATAGCAGCAAGCTGGGTTGAACCATAGGGCGCGCCATTGGTCAGTGACAGGTTCAGGTCGTATGCAATGAAACCTCTCGAAAACGCAAGGAAAATGCAGATCACAAATGCAGGGAACATCAGCGGTATTGTGACGAAGAACAGTTTTCTTAGCCCAGAGGCTCCGTCAATACTGGCTGCTTCCTCAATCTCTTTGGGTATGCTGACCATGCCGGCAATGTAAATCACCATCAAATAGCCTGCATATTGCCATACGGTGACAATAATCAGAGCCCATACCGCCCTGTCGGGATGACTTAGAAACGATGTGCTAAGCTCTCTTATTCCGAGATTCTTTCCGACCAGAGTAAACACATTGGCGAAAATAAACCTCCATATGTAGCCCAGGACTATTCCGCCGATCAGATTTGGAGTAAGAAAACCGGCACGTAGGAAATTCTGGGCTCTGATGCCGCTTGTGAGGAGATATGCCAATACGAACGCCAAGATGTTGACGAAGATGCTCGAGCCAATGACGTATCTAAACGTCACAAGGAATTGCCTGTGAAACGCCCTATCTGAAAAAACGAGAGCATAGTTTCGTAGTCCCGCAAATTGATAAGTATCGGCAAGTGCATCCCAGTCTGTAAAGGTCATATAGATACCATAAAAGAAGGGAATGACCATCACACAAAGAAATGCGATAAAAGTCGGCCCTGTGAATACAAGAAACCACTTTATTTTTTCTAGGTCACTTTTCATTATTGCCTCGCGTCAGACAAACATAAGGGTAGGACTACATTCAGTCGTGGTTGGCTGATGCATTGCCTGCCGACCACGACTCTGCTTCATGAATACCTTGCCTCGCCGGAGTGCGTCTTGATGCTCAGCGATAGCCGATACAGCAAGCCCGCTTTCGTCTACCCTCTGGTTGGCGAGGGAGGAAGCAATGTCCGGTGAGCCCGCCGCCAGAGCCTGCAACAACACATGGCGTCGGCAGATGAGCTGTATGGTAAAAGGACAAGCAACTCCCGGAGGGTGACAACTGACCCGCAGGTCACCCTCCGGACGGGTCACTGACAAATATGTTAAAGCTCTTACGGGTGGACAGGCGGCACGGACTGCCAGTATGCGTCAATACCCTCTGCTAGTTCTGCTCTGTCAATTGCTCCGGCAAGATACTGGAGCATCAAGTCTCCCGTCTTTGTCCACGTATCACCGGTCATCACCCAGAGGAAACAGCCGATGTTGATGGTCTTTCCGCGTGCCACATAATCAGCAACGGAGGTTGTCATGGAATTGTATGCCGCGTCTTGTCTTACATTTGAGTATGGCATCGCAAAGCCCGCCTGTATGTGAAACTCCTGTCCCTCCGGGCTGGTCAGCATCCACTCCAGGAGATCGAGAGCTGCCTGTTGCTGTTCAGGTGTGTTCTGAGAAGCGTCGATGGCCATCAACTTGGGCATACTGACCACAATCTGCGTGTTGCCGTAGTCAGTGGGATCATTGCTCCACGGAACCGGGATGAATCCAAACTCGGTTTCCTTTTCCTCAAAGCCCCCGATCACGCTCCACAGCCAATCTCCCATGAAGTATGAGGCAACTTCTCCGGTTGCATAGGCCTGAGCGTCCGCAATGTAGTCACCGACAAGGGGATCGTTCTTCCTGTAGTTGTATTGCATCAACAGATCGAACGTGTCCATGTACCCGTTAAAGATCTCGTCATCCGCAATGTGCGCATTTCCGGTTTGCAGGCTTTCTACAAAGTGAACGCCATCCATTGTATCTGGGCCATGTACCGCATAGACCATTCCCAGGTAATGTGCGCCCACTGACCAGTTTGCGCCATGAATCATGGTCGCGGGAGTGCCAGCCGCATTGATCTTTTCGAGAAATGCCCGCAGAGCATCTCTGGTATTGATTGTCGTCGGGTCAAACGTACCTCCGTAAACCTCATCGACAATTCGCTTGTTATAGTTGAGCCCGTATCCCTGAATAGACCAGGGAATACCCAGGATCTGGCCGTCAATTGTGCCGGCTTCAATGGCACCTGGTACAAGCAGGTTTAACCAAGGAGCAATATCGGGGCTCAAGGGTAGAAGTTTGTCCCGATACTGAAGAACAACAGAGGGGTCAATGTTCATGAAGGTGGGCGCGTTTCCCGATGCATAGAGTGACTGCAGTTTTTCCTGCTGTCCCTGCCCTACACCAGTGGGAATCAATTCGACAGTCACATTTGGATGCAGTTCATGGTACCTTACAAACATCTCCTCGTACATTGATTGTACTTCGGCTGAGGTGCTGTAGTAGGTGATCTTGATTGGAGCTGCCGTTGGCTCAACTTGTACTTCGGTGGCAACGGGTGTCGCACGAGGGCGACAGGAAGCAAGCAACATGGATGCCAGAATCAGCAGGCTTGCCAAAGACCATCGTACCGATTTCCTGTTCATTTCTCGTTCTCCTTTGTGAGGTATGGATTCGATCTACGGGCCAAAGTTGCACATCGCGTATATTGAATTGCCCCGATAGTCATCACCTCCCGTCTAGAATACTGCCGCTTAGCGGGTTATTGCAAACGGTTGCAATCACTGACAAAAAAAACATGGGGGACAACCTGGATGCCACCTAGGGCACCGGCCCGGTCGTATCTCGGATCACGAGTTCGGTGGGCAGCACTTCAAGCACCGGCTTGGTTTCTGGGTTCTCCAACGTCTCGAGCAGCAACTCCACACCACGTTGACCCGACTCGAAAAGCATCTGGCGCATGGTCGTCAGCCCCAGGATGTCGGCGATTTCAACGTCGTCGTACCCAACCACAGATAGATCGCGGGGCACGCGCAACCCCAACTCCCGCGCCGCTTCGAGCACGCCCACGGCCTGCACGTCGCTGGCCGCAAAGATCGCGGTCGGACGCTCGGGGAGCGTGAGCATCCTTCTTGCAGACTCCCGCGCTTCTCGACGGCCATGGGGATTCTCTGCATAGTACTCTGGGCGGTAGGGAATCCCTACGGCTGCTAACGCCCGCCGATACCCGGACGCGCGATCGCGGCTGGAAGTAAAGTTGAAGGGGTTATCAGCCGGATCACCGATGAAACCGATCTTGGTGTGCCCCAGTTCGATTAGATACTCGGTCACAGCCTGTCCCCCGGCGACGTCATCTACGGTTACCTGATGCAGCATACTCAGTGCAGAGTGATGCGTGTCAATCAATACGATGGGCACGTCTGCTTCCGCCAGCAGCGGCACCTCCTCATCGGTGGGAGATATCGAAATCACCAGAACGCCGTCCACGCGGTCTCGACGCGGGATGATGCGAAAGCAGTCGGCGCGCTGCTCGGGTTCCTCTATGTTGTGGATAAGCAAATCGTACTTGCTCTTGGCCAGCGTGCTCACCACGCCATTCAAACGCTCCGTGACGGATGGGGCGGTGAAGAAGGGGACAATGACGGCGAGGGTCAACGTTTTTCCGGTAGAGAGACGTTGCGCCGCGCGGTGGGGAACATAGTTGAACGCTTTGACGACCTGCATGATCTTCTGGCGCGTCTCCACGTTGACCAGGGGGCTGTTGTTCATCGCCCGCGAGACTGTCCCCGGCGATACGCCAGCCTCTCGTGCTATATCTCGGATCGTGATGGCTTTCTTGGCCATGTTCGTGCAAGGAGCCCGCAAGACCAATTTCATTAAATCGGTTGAATTAAACCGATTTCATTATACACCATTTGGCGCGAGTTGTCAAGACCTGCTTGACAAATAGCGCGAAACGTGCTATGCTATCATTGTATTGCAGTGCGCAACGTTATTCCACTAGATGGAAATCCATTTGGCCCCTGAGAGACTGGCCTGAAGAAAGGGGAGACAAAGGATGTCAGAACTCTACAGTCTCGTTGACGCGACCATGAAGGTCATCCAGGACCGCCGTAGCATTCGGGAGTACACCGCCGAGCCCGTATCAGACCGGGATCTCGATATGATCTTGGAAGCGGCGCGGCAAGCACCCTCGGGCGAGAACGCGCAGCCATGGCGCTTCATTATTGTAAAAGACGAAGAAACCCGTAAGCGGCTGGGCGCCCTGGCCGGGGGCGGAAGTGGCCGCCGGTTCACGGCCGAGTTCGTGACCAAGAAGATGGAGGAGCGTTTCACGGGGCTACAAGACGAGGCCAAGAAACGGGCTGCTTTCGAGAAACTCACCTCCGGACAGGTCTCCGCGTTCCTGGCGGATGCCCCGGTCAGCATCGTGGTGTGTGGCAAAAAAGATGTTTGGGACCTGCCCTACGACACGGCTGCGGCAATCGAGAACATGCTGCTGATGGTCACGGCGCTGGGGCTGGGCGCTTGCTGGGTCATTGCTCCCTGCATTGACATTCGCGACGAAGAGCGCGTCAAATCCCTGCTGGGCATACCCGAGGGGTTCAAAGCTGTCAGCATCGTCTCAATCGGCCATCCCGTGCGACCACACCGGCCTCGCCCGCGCATCCCCATCCAAGACCTCGTCTTTGCCGAGAAATGGGGAGAACCCTACTATAAGGAACAAGCATGAACCACAAGACGATATCCCTGGATTACGCCAACAGCCTCGTGTACGAACTCGAAAAAGCCTTCTGGGATGAGAGAGGCAGGGGGGCGCGCTTTCGCACGACGACGGTAGGACGCGAATACTTTGAGGACAAGTGCCTCCCGCTGCTTCAATCTGCCGATCTCGACGACATCCTTCACACCATCGAAGATGTCCTGCAACATGAGGAAATCGCCGGCAAGGTTTCGTATGATCGCGAGGATCGGCTGCTCCGAGTGCGGGTGGACGGGTGTATACACTGGCAAGTCGAGGAGAAGATGATGGCACTTGGCATCGAGCCCTTCACCTGTGTGCCGGCCAATCTGATTGTGCTGGCCATCGAGGAGAAACTGGACCGTCCCGTCGAGTTGGCGGAGATAAAGCCGGAAGATGGCGCGTGCCATCTCTTGCTGGTCGTGTTCGACCAGCGGCCCACTCTTGGCTAGGAGGCAAGCATAGGTAAGGTGACAACCCTTGCCGCAGCCGTCGCTTCCATTCCCTCGGGAGCGCACGTGGCTCTATCGGGGTTTGCGATCACCCGCTGCACTATGGCATTCGCGCGCGAGGTCATCCGCCAGGGGATCAAGGGCTTGACGGTTTCGCAGTGCGTCGGGGCCATGGAGGCGGACCTCCTGGTCGGCGCGGGTGCTGTCGAGCGCATCATCTATGGAGGCGGCTCACTCGACCGTTTCGGGCGGCTCAATTGCGTGAATCGGGGCATCGAAGAAGGCACGCTGGTCGCGGAGGAGTACAGCAGCCTCTCGATGGCCTTCCGCTATCTGGCGGGATCGCTCGGCCTGCCATTCATCCCGATTCGTTCTCTGCGCGGGTCCGACATTCTCAAGCGGCTGCAGCAGATCGCCCCGTCGGAAGTCAGTGCCGTGGACGACCCCTTCAGCGGGGAGAACTGGCTGGTGCTGAAACCGCTGCTGCCCGACGTCGCCGTTGTGCAGGTACAGGTGGCGGATGAGGAGGGCAACGCCTGGATTCTAGGCCCGCGTTGGGACAACGAGGAGCAGGTGAAGGCGAGCGAGCGGGCCATCGTCATCACCGAGCGCCTCGTGCCCACTGAAGTGATTCGCCGCGATGCAGAGCGCACCGTAATTCCGGGGTTCAAGGTTTCCCATGTGGTCCATCTGCCCTTCTCTGCCCATCCCACGTCGGTATACCGCGTCTACGACTATGATGCAGAGCACATCGTTCAGTACGCGGAGGCGACCAAGACGCCAGAGGGAGTCCGAGAGTACCTGGACAAGTACGTGTACGGGGTCCAAGACCACTGGGGTTATCTGGAACTGGTCGGCGGGATGGAGCACCTGACCAGCCTGACTGCCGATCCGATCCTGGGGTATTGAGTCACGAGGAGGGGGACAGTGGCGGCAGATGTTGAGTATACTCCCTTCGAGTTGATGGCAGCAGCGGGTGCGCGTGAGTTGAAGGACGGCGAGGTGGTGGCTGTGGGCATCGGGCTGCCGGTGGTGGCGTCGTTCCTTGCCAAGCGCACCCACGCCCCGAATATCACGATACTTTTCGAGTTGGGTGTCGTTGATCCAGAGCCCGTGCACACAGGGGTGGGCCTGGCTGACCCTCGGGTCTGGTACCGGGCCAAGGTTCTGAGCAGTTTCGTGGACATGCTAGGTACAGTATTGCATAGAGGGCTCGTAGACGTGGGGTTTCTGGGCGGCCTCGAAACCGATGCCTACGGCAACCTGAACACGACGCTGCTCGGCGATCCGAGGGGCAAGTTTCGCCATTTCGTCGGCAGCGGCGGCGCCAACGACATCGCTTCGTCTGCTCACCGCACGATCATCATCGTTCGCCACGAGGCGCGCAAGCTCAACGAGGCGGTTTCCTTCATCACGAGTCCGGGGTATCTGCGGGGAGGCGGGGAGCGCGAGGCCGCGGGGCTGCGGGGCGGCCCCAGCCGTCTGATCACGGACAAGGCGATCTTTGGTTTCGATCCGGTGAGCAAACGGATGCGGTTGGAGTCGGTTCACCCTGGCACCACGGTCGAGGATGTGCTCGCACACATGTCCTTTGAGCCGCTTGTGCCCGACGATCTGCCGGTCACCGCGCCGCCGACGGCTGAGCAGGTTCGCCTGATCCGCGAGGAGATCGATCCAGAACGCATGTACTCTGGATAGGGCGACGATAGTCTACCGTCCGTGGTCGGCGAGAACCCTTATGAGAGGACATGGCGATGCCTTATCAAGTCACCGATGCATGTATTCTGTGCGGCGCCTGCGTGGCCGGGTGTCCGAGCGGTGCTGTTGAGGAGGGTGAGACCAAGTGCGAGATTGATGTCAACGTCTGCATCGAGTGTGGGACATGTGCGGAGAACTGCCCGTCGGGTGCCATCGTTTTTGTGGAGCAAGACCCGGTACCGCCTGAATAACGTCGGCCCCGGCGAGATCATGGGTGGGGAAAGGTAGTCATCCATCTTGGCAGAAAACACGGTTCTTGTGGCTGCGGATGTCCTTGTTGACACCTGTGAGCAAATACTGGAGAAAGTCGGTGTGCCACGAGACCAGGCCAAGGTGATCGCGCAGGCTGTGGTTGAGGGTGATCTGCGCGGCGTGGGATCTCACGGGGTGCTTCGGCTGCCGGCTTACGTCCACAGGGTGCAGGCCGGGCTGATGACCGCTACCACGGAACTCGAGGTGGTGCGCGAGCGTGGCGCCACGGTTCTGTTGGATGCGCGGGGTGGCTTTGGGCAGGTGGCAGGTGTTTACGCGATGAACCAGGCCATCGAGCGGGCACGGAAGCACGGCGTGGGTGTTGCTGCCGTGCGAAATGCGAATCACTTTGGGATCGCGGCGTACTACACCATGATGGCCTTGCCTCACAGGATGATCGGAATTGCCGCCACGAACGCGGCGCCCAGCATGGCGGCCTGGGGTGGCACCACCGCTGTGCTCGGCACGAACCCAATCAGTGTGGCGATCCCTACGGGTCAGGATGTGGACATTGTTCTGGACATGGCCTCGTCCATCGTGGCGCGGGGCAAGATCCGTGCCGCGGCCAGCAAGGGCGAGCGGATTCCCCTGGGATGGGCTTTGGATGCCGAGGGGCGCCCTACCGAGGACCCGGAAGCCGCGCTAAAGGGGACTCTGCTCCCTATCGGCGGGCCGAAGGGCTACGGCCTGGCGCTCGTGGTGGATGTCTTGGCCGGAGTGTTGACCGGCTCGGACTATGGCGTTCACCTGACCTCTGTCCATGATTTGAGCCGCCCCGCATCGGTCGGTTTCGTGATGCAGGCCGTGGACATTGCGGCGTTTGCCGATTGGGCAGAATACGAAAAGGACATGCAGTCCTTCATCAGCACGATCCGCAATTCCCCTCGCGCTCAGGGCGTGGATCGCATTTTCCTTCCTGGCGAGATTGAGTGGCTCAAGTGGCGCGAGTACAAACGGTCGGGCATTCCTATGCCGATCAAGGTGCTGGAGCAGGTGCAAGAACTGGCCTCCGAACTTGGGGTCGTGGTGGATTCGCCGTTACCGTAGGCATCGGCAGAACAAACGGATACAGAGATAGGTGATTGACATAGATCAGACTCGTGCTATGCTGTATAGTGGAAAGGATCAAGAGATGAGCAAACCACCATTTGTCAAAGCCGCCGACGTTGAGGGCACGCGCCTCACCCCCCCCCGAGTCTCCAAACTTCTGCTCGCCCCCAAGTACGGCGGGGTCCAGAATGTCTCCATGGGCATGAACATCACCGAAGTCGGCAGCATGATCCCCGACCACGTACATGAGGAATCGGAAGAAGTCCTGTTCCTCATCAGCGGGCGGGCCAGGATCGTCATCGAAGACGAGGGGGAATGGGAAATCGGCCCCGAAACCGCTTTCTACTCCCCCATCGGCAAGAAGCACCGCGTGGAGAACATTGGCGACGAACCGCTCAAACTCATCTGGGTGTACTGCCCGCCATTGCCCACGCACCGCTAAACATTCGACAAGGAGAATAGAGCCATGTTTGAAGAGACCCGTGAGTACGTGAAGAAACTCGGATTGCCGCCGGGCGACCTGTTCGATATGCCCACCTCGACGGCGCGTTTCCCGGACGGAGGTGCCTATCGGATCGAGGTCCCCACGGTGAACTCGGCGGAGGCCGTGGCTGCGCTGCTCGATACGGCCACCAAGCACGACATCACCATCAACCGGGTGACCGAGACCTATGGCATATTCCGCCACACCCGTGAGGAACTGAAGGGGTTTTGTCGCTTGTGCAACCAGTACGGGGCCGAACTGGTGCTGTCGGTCGGCCCGCGTGCCACCTACGACACCGGTGCCAGCGTTCTATCACCCCAGGGTGTGCGCATCAGTTACCGCTTGCGCGGCATGGAGCAGGTGCTGCGCGGGATCGAGGACATCAAGCGCGGCTACGAACTGGGATGCCGGGGGTTCCTCATGTACGACGAAGGCATGCTGTGGCTGGCGAATGAGATGCGCAAGGACGGGGCGTTGCCGGGCGACATCGTTTTCAAAGCATCGGCGCACCTGGGGCACTGCAATCCGTGCTCCTTCCGCCTGTTGGAGAGCCTGGGGGCCGATAGCATCAACCCGGTCCGTGACCTGCAAATCCCGATGATCGCTGCCCTGCGCGCGGCGGTCAAGGTCCCGCTGGACGTGCATACCGACAATCCGCCCGGATCCGGCGGTTTCATCCGCGTCTATGAAGCGCCGGAGATCGTGCGAGTCGCGGCGCCCGTACACCTGAAAACCGGCAACTCGGTGGTCAGCGGCCACGGCCAGATTACCTCCGCCAGCGATGGGAAAAAGATGGCAGACCAGGCAGCCATTGTGGTGGAGATGGTCAGCAAGTACTACCCCGAGGCCAAGCAGTCGCCGAAAGGATCCCCCGACCTGCGCATCCCTGTCGTGTGAGCCGCTCCGGCGCGTGGAGCGACCGACACGAGAAAGGAGGTTCCCATGGGCGAATGGCAGTTGCCCCCCGATGGCGGTCACATGGAACGCCCCGATGGCGTCTACTACCAGACCATGAACATGACCGAGATCAATGCGCGTCTCCAGCAGAACGACCTGATCATCATTCCGGTTGGCAGCACCGAATGTCACGGCGCCGGACAGCCGCTCGGCGAGGATACTTTTCTCGTGACCCGCATGGCCGAGCAGGTGGCGCTCAAGACCGGTTGCACGGTGGCAGAGCCGGTGTGGTATGGGTCGCACCCCTACAATCATCTGGGGATGCCCGGCACCGTCGTGATCCCGGAAGACGCCTTCCTGGCCTACCTGCGGGGCATCATTGCCGGGTTCTGGAACGCCGGTTTCCGCAAGCAGATCCTGCTCAACGGCCACGGCCAGGAAGAGGTGATCCCGCTGGCGCTGCACCAGTTCGCCAAAAAGTACCAGGTGCCGTGCATCCTGATCTCGCTGCACTGGCCTACCGTGATCCACGACCATCTCAAGGACAAGGCCCACGGCGGGCCGTTCGAGACGCCCTTCCAACACGCCTGCGAGGTCGAAGCGTCCTACTCCCTCGCGCTGTTCCCCGAATTCATGCAGATGGAGCGCGTCGTGGACACGAAGCCGGAGGGATTCCTGCCCCCCGGTCACGTGGACAAGGGCGGCGAAGTGTACCATGCGCCGATCAAGGGCCACGAGCACGTCGGGCTGGGCGGGATCGAAGTGCTGGTGTATCCCGAGGGAGTGATCGGGCGGCCGACGCTGGCCAGCGCCGAGAAGGCCAAGCCCGGCCTGGAAGCCCTGTTGGACTATATGTGCCGGCTGATCCACGACATCATGACCCGTTTCCCGGCAGGGGTGCTTCCACCGGTGGATAAGACGACCATGCGCGACCCGCAGGAGATCGAGGCGCTGCTCAAAGGGCCGCTGAATGGTGGCAAACATCTGTACACGGTGGCTTACCCGCCCTAGAGGGTAAGGGAGGCTCAAGAGGGCGAGGTGACCCCGCCCCTACACACACCCATGGCTACAGGAGGATTATGAAACTGCTTCGTGTGGATATGAGTCAACGTCAGGTGCGCTGGGAAGCGGCGCCCGAGGTCTACGAGCGTCTTGGCGGCCGGGCTCTCATCGCCAGACTGCTCCTGGAGGAGATCCCTCCGGCCTGCGACGCGCTAGGCCCCCACAACCGGCTGATCTTTGCCCCTGGCCTGCTGGGGGGAAGCGGGGTGACCACCGCCGGGCGTCTGTCAATCGGGGCCAAAAGCCCGCTTACCGGCGGGGTGAAAGAGGCCAACGCCGGCGGCACGGCCGGGGATACCCTGGGGAAATGGGGGATCAAAGCCGTCGTGATCGAGGGCCAGCCTGCAGACCGGCAATGGACCATGCTGCGTATCACCGGCGACTCGGCGGAGGTGCTGCCGGCCGACGATTTGTGTGGCCTGGGTACGTATGCAACCACCGATCGGCTTTGGGAGCGGTACGGGGCGGATTGTACTGTGCTCTCCATCGGCCAGGCGGGCGAGTGGCTCCTGACCGGGGCGGGCATCGCCTGCACCGGGGATGGCGACCAGCGCAGCAACCACGCCGCCCGCGGCGGGCTGGGCGCGGTCATGGGGAGCAAGCGCCTCAAGGCCATCGTGATCCACAGTGCGGCTGGCAGGTCGGTCCCGCTCGCAGAGCCTGAACGCTTTCGGGCCGCCGCCAAGCGATTCGCGCAGGAACTCATCAACGATCCGAAACTGGGGCCGCAAGGCAGCACACATCTCTATGGGACGGCGGCGATCACGGCGGCCGTTAACGAGATGGGCGCGTTTCCTACGCGAAACTTTAGCGCGGGCTGCTTTGAGGGGGCGGCCAATCTGCGTGGCGAGACGATGCGCGAGATCATCCTGGCCCGTGGCGGCCGTATCGGGACGCGCTGCATGCCTGGGTGCGTGATCGCCTGCCGCAACCTCTACGTGGACGAGGCGGGTCAGCCCATCGTCGGCACGTTGCAATACGAGACCATCGCCCTGATGGGCGCCAATCTCGGCCTGGACAACCTGGACGACGTCGCCCGGCTCAACTATATGTGCAACGATTTCGGCCTCGACACGATCGAGACGGGAGCCGCACTGGGTGTAGCCGCCGAGGCGGGCCTGGCCCACTTTGGCGATTTCGCCAGCATCGCCGGTCTGCTCAAGCAAGTAGGCGAAGGGACGGTGCTGGGCAGGCTCATCGGCTGCGGAGCGGTGGCGACCGGGCGCGTCCTGGGCGTCCGGCGGGTCCCCGCAGCCCTGGGACAGGCCATGCCCGGTTACGACCCACGCAGCCTCAAGGGCAACGGCGTGACGTATGCCACATCGCCCCAGGGCGCCGATCACACCGCCGGCAACGCCTTTGGCGCCCGCAAAGAAGTGAACCCGCTGGTCGTCGAAGGGCAACGGTCGCTCTCGCTCAGGCTGCAACTGATCGCCGCCATGCTCGATAGCACCGGCTTGTGCCTGTTCGCCCGCCCGCCAGTGATCGCGGACCCGGGCCTCATGGTGGACATGCTCAACGGCATCTACGGCTGGGGCTGGAGCAAGGAAGACCTGGATCGCCTGAACCGCGACGTGCTGCGGGCCGAGCTCGAGTTCAACCGCCGCGCCGGCATCACGGCGGCCGACTACCGCATCCCGGAGTACATGCGCGCAGAGCCGCTCCCACCGCACAACACGACCTTCGACGTGCCGGATAGCGAACTGGACGCCGTTTTCGATGTTCTGTAGAGGTGGCTTTTGGCCGTAGACGTCGAACTGTTCGGGCAACTCTTGCCCGGCCTGCCGCGACGCCGGACGCTTAGACTGGATCGTCCCATGACGGTTCACGACGTGGTAACCCTATTGGGATTGGACCCGCAGCAAGTTGGGCTGATCCTCATCAACGGCGTCCAGAGCGAGATGCAAGACCCTGTACCGCCCGACTGCCGGCTGTGCTTCTTTCCATACATGTCTGGGGGGTGACGGGCGTCCGGCTGCGATGGGGACATTCTTAAGGCAGAAAGGGTGGTGACTATCGTGGCAGAGAGCACCTGGCAGAATTACAGAGAGAACAAGTACTCCAAGCCGTTGCCGTTGAAGGGCATCCGGGTGCTGGAAGTGTGCACGCTCTTGCTGGGGCCCTCCGGCCCGGGTTTCCTGTCGAGGTTGGGCGCCGAAGTCATCAAGTGCGAGATGCCCCCTCTGGGAGACACATTGCGCAGCCTGGTCCCCTTCGGTTACTGGTTCAGAGAAGATCAGCCCACATCCCTCATACGGCCGAACCCCAACAAGTACTGGCTGGGCCTGGATTTACACAGACCTGAAGGCCAGGAGATTTTCCTGGAACTCGCCGCCAAGGCCGACATCATCGAAGAGAATCTGAGGCCGGGTGTATTGGAAGGCTGGAACGTGGGCTACCGGCAGATCAAAGAGATCAATCCGCGCATTATCTACATCTCCAAGACAGGGTTTGGCCAGTGGGGCCAGTATGCCGAGGAGAACAGACCCAGCAACGACGGCGCGGCTCAGGGCATGTCGGGATACGCCTGGATGTCGAGTTTCCCCGGACAGCCTCCTCTCAAGAGCCGCTTGTACATCTGCGATAGTTACGGCGCATTGATGGGCGAAGTGGCCGTTCTGGCCGCCCTCCACTATCGGGATAGGACTGGGAAGGGGCAGTTCATCGAACTATCGCAGAGTGAGAGTATTATGCGGACAATGTCCTGGGTCTGGCCCTATCAGCAGATCACCGGTAAGGGAGCCATGCCGGCGGGGAATCGGGACGTGTCGCTATGTCCCGCCGACACGTTCCGCTGTGCGGATGACACGTTCCTGGCGCTGGCCGCGCCGGACCCGGAGGAGTTCCGGGGCTTGTGTACCGCGATGGGCAGGCCGGAACTGGCCGACGATCCCCGGTTCAAAGACCACCTGACGCGGCTGCAGGAGGAGAACGCCACCGAGATCCTCAAGATCATCGCCGCTTGGGTGAGGACCAAGACCCCTGAGGAGATCGAGGGGTTGGCCGAACAGCACGGCTTCGCCGCCTCGCGTGTCTGCTCGATCAAGGACGTCGTGGAGAACGAGCACTTTCGGGAGCGCGGCTTTGTCACGGAGGTGGATGACCCTCTCCTCGGCCCGTTCCTGGATTATGAATTCCCTGTGATGATGTCCAAGACGCCGCCGCGGGTGCGTTGGTCAATCAGGCCCGTGGGCTTTGACAACGAATACGTCATGACGCACATCTTGGGCAAGAGCGAAGACGAAATCAGGCAGTTGTACGAGTGCGGCGCCCTGGGCAAATGGGCGGACGTGCGCGGGCGGCGGCCGCCTCCTGATTGGGATGGCAAGGCCGGGCTGATCATGGCCAGGGACTGACCCCGATTTCCCCTGGCTATGTCAAGGTGGAAAGGATAGCGCAGATGGAAGAACAGGCTTGGGCAGACTGGATACGGGAGCGGGATGACCCGAAGAGCGCGCGGGCCAGGGCCGAGGCCCTGGACGACATTACCGTGTTGGATTTGAGTTACAAGAGTTTTGCGGGGTGCTACTGCTCTTCGATGTTGGCCGAGTTTGGCGCCGAGGTCTTGAGAGTGGAACCCCCGGAGGGCGATTTCATCAGGACGTGCACCCCTTACGGCATACTGTACAAGGGTGAGGGGCTCAACTACTTGTCCGAGGGGAGAAACAAGTTCCACATTACCCTGAATCTGGAAAAGCCGGAGGCCAGAGAGATACTCAAGGGCCTCGCGGCTCAGGCGGATGTGCTGATCGAGACTTACAGCCCGGGGATCATGGATGGTTGGGGCGTCGGTTACGAGGAACTGAGCAAGATCAATCCCAGGCTGATCTTTGCCTCCATCACGGCGTATGGGCAGTTCGGGCCCATGAGCCGCAGCCGGATGGCGGACTATGACAACATCATCCAGGCCCGGTCGGCGAACCAGTACGACACGGGCGAGATGTTGCCGGAAGGCAAGTCCTACGACGAGTGCCCGTGGGCCATTCCCACCAAGGCCGGCCCCTGGATCGGTTGGGTCCAGGCGGGAACGTTCATGGCGGTCGGCATCCTGGCCGCGCTGCATTGGCGGGAAATCACCGGGGAAGGACAGGCACTGGATCTCGCCTCCGCCGAATCCTACGCCTCCCTGGAGGACTGGGCCGCGGTGTGGTATCAGGGGGCGGGAGTGGTGAACGAGCGTTTTGGCAGCCTGAACACGGGCGGTTGGCTCTACTGCTTCGCGCCGACCAAAGACGGCGCCGTCTTCCTGGGCGGCTTGAGGTTGGAGATGTGGCAGGCGTTCGCCGACATGATGGGGAAATGGGATGAGTGGGGCGCGGCAGGCTGGACAGACCTGGCGCCGTTCTCGGAAAAAGAGGAGCAGTTGAAATGGGCGGCGCTGGTCTTTGCCGAAACACGCAAGTACACCAACGAGGAGCTGGTCGGCATGGCGGTGGAATATGCCAAGAAGGGCCGCCTGGCTCCCATTACCCCGGTCGTGGCGCCCGTCTGTTCCCCAGAGGAGACCATGCACGACGCGAACTGGCTCGATCGAGGGATTTTCACTCCGGTTGAGGATCCCGTGTATGGCGAGGTCGTCGTCGCCCAGGCGCAACACAAGATGACGGAAACGCCTATCAGAACGAAGTGGGTGTGCCGACCGGTGGGCTATGACAATGAACATATCTACCTCAAGTACATGGGCTTCGGCCTGCGCAGGCTGAAGGAGTTGAAAGAGGCAGGCATCATCTAGGCAACAAGCGTTACCCGACAGGAGGAGCGAGAAATGTTCAAAAACGTATACGTTCCCTACAGAGGATACTGGTGCTCGCCTTTTTGCCGTTGGCAGGGCTCGCTACAGAATCAGAATTCCACGGAACTGGCAGCCGCTGCGGCGAAACAGTTCTTGGCATTGCGCGGGATCACGCCCGACATCTTCGATGGCATCGTCTACGGCGCGACCATTCCCCAGCCGCAGTGGTTCTACGACGCCCCCCATTTTGCCACGCTGATGGGCAATCCCAATCTCAGCGGTCCCCGAGTCTCTCAGGCGTGTGCTACCTCCACGGTTTGTCTCAATTATGCCGCCACGTCTATCGAGGCCGGAAGCAACACCACTGTATTGGTGGCCGCCGCCGACCGCACGTCGAATGGCCCGAACATCCTCTGGCCGAACCCTGCGGGCCCCGGCGGAAAGCCGCATTACGAAAGTTGGATGATAGACGGTTTCAACTTGGATCCGGTTGCCGAGACCGGCCCCCTGGGTACGGCCAACAACGTCGCCAGGAAGCACGGCATCACCCGAGAAGAATCCGACGCCCTGGTTCTCAGCCGATACAACAAGTACCTGGATTCGACGGCGGAGGACCGCAAATTCCAGAAACGCTACATGCTTCCCCTGGAAGTCAGGCTTTCCAAGAAAGAGACCATCATCGTGGAAGAGGACGAGGGGATTATCCCCTGTACCGCCGAGGGCCTGGCAGGGCTGAGAACGGTCGCCCCGGATTCCATACTGACCGTCGGCGCTCAGACCCACCCGGCCGATGGGAACGCCGGCATGATCGTCGCCACGAAGGAGAAAGCGGACGAGATTTCCGCCGACAAGTCCGTGACCATCCGGATCCTTTCCTATGGATTTGCGCGCGCCGAAAAGGCCTACATGCCTGAGGCGCCGATCCCGGCGGCGATGCGGGCGTTGGAAAACGCGGGCATCGCGGTGTCTGATCTGGCGGCGCTCAAGTCCCATAACCCGTTTTCCGTCAACGACATCGTCATGAGGAAAGAACTGGGGATTGACGACAGGATATTCAACAACTACGGATGCTCTCTGATTTATGGACACCCTCAAGGGCCCACCACCATGAGATTGGCTATTGAACTGATCGAGGAACTGGTGCTGAGAGGCGGCGGTTACGGGCTGGTGGCCGGTTGTGCGGCCGGCGATTCGGGAGCCGCCCTGGTCATCAGAGTGAATTAGTACCTTGAGAGTGAAATCCTTGCATGTGTGGTAAGAAAACCTACCACCAAGACACCAAGGCACAAAGCCATGTTTTCTTGGTGTCTTGGGGACTTGGTGGTTTCCCATTTTGGTTCCGGCTTGTCCGGGTTAGGAGACATCAAATGACGAAAAGCGATCTGTACCCAAGTTTTCATAATCCCTTCCTCATTCGTCCCACCCGGCCGATACCCGAAGAGATGGCCGTGATCGGTGCCGGAAATATCGGTCCCGATATCGCCTATTCTTTGCGCACTGGCCTCCCGGAGAAGAAACTGTACCTTGTGGACATCATTGAAGAACCTCTCGAGAGAGCAAGGGAACGGTTCGAGGGCTATGCCAAGAAAGGCGTGGAGAAGAAAAAGCTGCGCCCCGAGCAAGTGGATTCCATCCTGGGCAATATCGTCTACACCACGGATTACGATAGACTGGCAAACTGCGGCCTGGTGATAGAGGCAGCAACGGAAAACGTGGACCTGAAAAGGAAGATTTTCTCGCAGCTCGAAGCGATTGTCGCAGAAGACGCCGTCTTGACATCCAACACCAGCGGCATTCCGGCAGATCAAATCTTTAGCCATTTGAAGCACCCGGAGAGGACCACGATTACCCATTTTTTCGCCCCGGCGTGGCGCAGCACGGGGGTCGAGGTCATCAACTGGGAAGGCGCGGACAAGAGCGTCGTTGACTTTCTGCTCTGGTTCATGGCCCAGGCCGGGAAGACGCCGGTGGTTGCCCGCAACGTCTTTTCCTTTCTTCTCAACCGGCTATTCGAAACCTGGGCGAGCGAGGCCGCATGGATGTTGGAACGGGCTACCAGCAAGGAGATTGATTCCGTCAGCGAAGAGTTTCTCGGCGCCGGGCCTTTCTTTGTGACGAGCGAGGGCGGCGGCAATCCGCTGACGTTCGCGTCCCAAACGCGCAGAATGGCCGAAAGAGAGGCGTATAAGCCAAGCCGGATACTGTTGTCCGTGGAGAAATGGGCTGTCAATAGACCCGGCACCAAGGTCGAAGTGCCCCCGGATCTGGCGGAATGGATCAGGATGCGTTTTCTGGGCGCTGTCTTCTCCCAGGCTTTCGACATCGCGGACAGGAACATCGGCACCCGCGCCGATCTGAATTTCGGCAGCGTGATCGCGCTGGCGTACAGGAAGGGCATATTCGACCTGATGGCCGATCTGGGGCCCGAAAAGGTGACCAGCATCATGCAAGCGTTCAATGCCGAGCGCCCCGGTTTCCCGCAACCCACGAAACCCATCGAAGAGTATTTCGATTTCCCACGGGACATCCTGGTTGACCGGATGGAAGGGGTGACCATCCTCACCATCCGCAGGCCCCAGGTGGCTAATGCGCTGAGTGACCACACCTGTGACGAAATACTCGCCGAGCTCAAAAAAGGTGAAGCCGATCCGTCCGTCAAAGGATTCGTGATCACCGGTTACGGCCCCAGGGCTTTTTGCGCCGGCGCCGATATCGGCGGGTTCGTCGCTACCTTTGGCGACCACGCGAAGGGCCAGGCCTTGTCACGCGGAAACTCCCAGGTCCTGGAGTACATGGATCGGATGAACAAACCGGTCGTTGCGGCGCTCAACGGGCTGGCCATGGGCGGCGGCGTCGAACTGGCTATGCGGTGTCACAGCATAGTGGCGGTGGAAACGGCATTTCTGCAACTTCCGGAGATCAAATTGGGGATGATACCCGGCATGGGAGGCGTCGTCATCCCATATCGCAAATGGCCGCAGGCCGCGGCCAAGTTCCACGCCATGATCGGCCGGGCCGAGAGCATGACGGTGAAAGAGGCCGTGGAAATCGGGATGGTGAAAAAGACTGCGGCGGGCTTCCCCGATCTGATTGATGCAGCCATCGCTGAGGTGAGCAGGCTGCAGGGGAATATACCCAGAATCCCCGATGGACCGGTGGACATTCCTCCGTTCGTTGTTCCCGAAGCGCCGATGGCCGAGGATCTGCCACTCAGCAAGGAGATTCTGAGAATCATCGCCGACGTCATCAACAAGGCCGCAAAAGCCCAGACGCTGGCGGAAGCCCTGGAGATTGCTTATGTGGCGGCCGGCGATGTCTCTTGCGCCAAAGACTGCCAGGAAGGGGTGACCGCATTCCTGGAAAAGAGAAAACCCGAATTCAACAAATAGCCGCGATACAGGAATAGACAGATGCCCGTCCCTGTACTCAAAGATATAACCGTCGTCGAATGTGCCACCTACGTCACCGGCCCTTACGCGACCGCGCTGCTGGCCGATCTGGGTGCGCGGGTCATCAAAATCGAAGCCCCACCCGATGGGGATCCTTACCGTTACTTCGCCCCCGGCGAGTACTATAGTCCGAACTTTGCGCACCTGAATCGCAACAAGCAGAGCATCTTGTTGGATCTGAAAGCGCCCGAAGGCAAGAAAATCTGCCTCGATTTGGCCCGCAAGGCCGATGTCTTTGTCGAGAATTTTCGTCCTGGCGCCGCCGAGCGCCTCGGCCTGGGTTACGAGACCCTGCGAGCGCTAAATCCCAAACTTGTCTATTGCTCTATCTCGGCTTTTGGCCAATCCGGCCCCTATGCGGAAAAGCCGGGCTTCGATACCCTGGGTCAGGCCATGAGCGGCCTTTTGGGTTTGCTCACAGACCCCGAAGAGCCGAAGATTATGGGCGTGGCCCTATCGGATTATATAACCGGGTTGTCGGCCGCTTATGGGATTCTCGGCGGATTACTGGCGCGGCAGACCTCCGGCCAGGGCCTGAAAGTGGAAACATCATTGTTGCAGGCGACCCTCTCGTTCATCGGCGAAATCGCGGCCGGTTATTTCAGCACCGGCGCGATTCCCAATCGCATCGCCAGAGTCAAGAACAGTCACGCGTTCGCATTCCTGACGAGGGATAATTTGCCCCTGGTGATTCATTGCTCGGTGCCGGAAAAATTCTGGCTCGCGCTCTTGAAAGCCGCGGATCGCATGGAGCTCGCGGAAGATGCGAGGTTCAAAACTCGAGACGACCGCCGCCGGAACTTTGAGCAACTGGAAAAGGAGCTGGCTTCGACTTTCGCAACCAAGGACCGGGAACAATGGTTGCGTCTTTTGGAAGAAAACGATGTTCCGGCAAGCCCGCTATATAACATGAGGGAGGTTCTGGAGGACCCACAGGTCCTTCACCTTGCGGTAACGGAAGAAGTGGAACACCCCAAGACGGGCAAGGCCCAGTTCGTCAGGGGCCCCGTGCGCTACGAGGGTCTGTCTGTAGAAGAATCCGCGCCGCCGCCGCTCCCGGGCGAGCACACAGAGACGATCCTGGCGGAACTCGGCTACAGCAGGGCCGACATCGAAAAGTTCTATGCCCGCATCTCTGCGTGAAATCTTCGAATCACGCTCGGTCGCCGTCGTCGGCGCGTCGAAGGATCCGTCCAAGGCGGGGCACCAGGTCGTGCGAACGCTGCTGACCGTCGGATACCTGGGCGCGGTCTATCCGGTCAATCCCAACGAAAGCGAAATCCTGGGTTTGCCGTGCTACGGTTCCATCGCCGAGATCGAGGGGCCGCTCGACCTCGTCGTGATCAGTCTGCCGGGCAAGGCGGTCGTCGCGGTGATGGAGGAGGCCGCGCGACGCGGCGATGTCAAAGGCGTCGTGGTGCTCTCCGGCGGGTTCGCCGAAACCGCGATCCCGGAAAACGTCGAGGCGCAGCGGCGGCTCGCCGAGATCGCCCGCCGCGCCGGCATCCGGGTCTTTGGGCCAAACTGCATCGGGATCATGAACCCCGACCTGAGACTCGTCACCGGTTTCCATCCCGGAATCAGTCTCGTTCCCGGCAATCTCGGTTACGTAACGCAGAGCGGCGCGTTCGGCGGCTCGCTCGTGACGCTGGCCCTCAGTCAGCCCAGGCCGTTGGGATTTGCGCGATTCGGCCACGTCGGTAACATGTGCGATGTGTCGAATGTGGAATTGATCGCAGAGTACGGCAACGATCCCAAGGTCGGGGTGATTCTCGTCTACCTCGAAGGCGTCAAGGACGGTCGGGAATTCATGCGCGTGGCGAGCCAGGTTACCAGGAAGAAACCGGTGCTCGTGCTCAAAGTGGGGCGCACCGAGATCGGCTCCAGGGCGACACTCTCGCACACCGGCACGCTCGCCGGCGCGGATGCCGTGTACAGCGGCGCGTTCAAGCAATGCGGTGTCGTGCGCGCGCACACGATGCACGATTTGATCGCCGGCGCGAAAGCGATTTCGATGTTGCCCAAGCCGCGCGGCAACCGGGTCTGCATCCTCACCGAAGCCGGCGGCATGGGCGTCGTCAGCATGGACGAGGTGGAAGCCGGCGGCGTGCTGGAACTGGCGCCGATGAGCCGGGAGACGTGCGAGAAACTGACCGCGCTGTTGCCGCCGATGGCCATGGTCTGCAGACCGAAGGGGTACGTGGACACATCCGCCGCCGCGATGGCGCGGGAATTTGGCGACGCGATGCGCCTCATCCTGTCCGATCCCAATGTGGATATGGTCGTGCTGAACAGCATCCCGCCCACGTTCCTGCCCGCGATGGACGTTGCGCAAGCCATTGTGCCGGTCGTCAAGGAATTCGACAAACCGGTCGCGGCGTGTTTCACGGTCAACGAGACGGTGGTGGAGACGCGCCGCTATCTCGAAGAGAATGGCATCCCCACGTTCGATGCACCCGACGATGCCGTGCGCGCGCTGGCGCTGTTGACCCAGGCAACGTTCAGCGTCAGCCATCCGCTTGCCGACGTGCCGGCCGCCCATCACCCCATCCTCGAGCGCGCCGTTTCAGAGGCGCGCCATCTTTTGGAACCCGAGGCGCTCGATCTGCTCAGCGATCATGGCATCGCGGTGATGCCGCACGCTTTAGCGCGAAGCCGGGCAGAGGCGCAACGCGCGGCGAGGGAAATGAACGGCCCCGTCGCGCTCAAGATCGTCTCGCCCCAGGTCATCCACAAGAGCGACGTCGGCGGCGTCCGGCTCGATCTGCAAGGCGATGAGGCGGTGGGTCGGGGCTATGAGCAGTTGGTGAATGACGTCAAGCGCGCGGTGCCCGCAGCAGACATCCGCGGCGTGCTGGTCGTGCCGATGGCGCGACCGGGCGCCGAGTTGATCGTCGGGATGGTGCATGACGCACAGTTCGGGCCCACGATCATGTTCGGCATGGGCGGCGTGTTCGTGGAGTTGTTCGAGGACGTGAGTTTCCGCGTCGCGCCGTTCGATCAAGAGGTTGCGCTGGACATGATCAAGGAGACCAGGGCCTATCGCGTGTTGCAAGGGGTGCGCGGCGAGAAGCAGAAAGACATCGTGAGTCTGGCGGAATTGTTGGTGCAGGTGTCACAATTGGCCGCGCGGTATCCGCAGATCGAGGAAATTGACCTGAATCCGATTCGCGTCTATGAAAGCGGGTACAGCATTTTGGACGCGCGGATTCTGCTGAACGCAGGATAGCCAGGTTGCGGCTTGACGGGGATATATTGGAGGATCATCTCATCTTCAAGCAGTGATGGAAGACACCGAGAGTGCGAAACGGCCCTGGCTTGTTTCGGGCTACGCTCTGGCTCGTGCGCCTTGGCGTTGTGCAGAAACGAGGAGTCATGAAGCAGTGCGCGTTGTGATGATTGGCCCATTCGGGCTCGGGCCGCGTGGCACGATGCGCGTGCGGGCATTGCCGATGGCAAAGGCGCTGGCAGCGCGTGGTCACGCGGTGACGTTACTTGTCCCGCCGTGGCAGAATCCGGAGGACAGCGGGCGATCCTGGGAAGAAGATGGCGTCGCCATCGAGAACATTCTCCTGCCGCCGCGCTTCCCCGCCCTTTTCCACGTACTCGTTGCGCTGCGGCTGACCCGCCGGGCGCTCGCGCTCAAGCCCGATGTGGTGCACCTTTTCAAGCCCAAGGCATATAGCGGGCTGGCGCATTGGCTGCTCAAGGCTTCCGAAGGCCTGAGGAAAGTGCGCCCACGCCTCGTGGTGGATTCCGACGACTGGGAAGGCCCTGGCGGTTGGAACGCGATTGGCCGCTACACCCCGGCGCAAAAGCGCTTCTTCGCTTGGCAGGAGCGCTGGGGACTGAGCCACGCCGATACCATTACAGTCGCCAGCCGCACGCTGGAAAGTCTGGTGTGGGCGATGGGGGTCCCGCCACAGCGGGTATTCTACGTTCCCAACGGAGTCACGAGAGAGCAGGAAGCAAGGGGCAAGAAACAAGAGGCAAGAGAGGGCCAATCCTGCGTCCCGCATCCTGCATCCTATATCTTGCTGTACACGAGGTTCTTTGAATTCCCCGTCTCCCGCGTGATTGACGTGCTGCTGCGCGTGCGCGAGCGTATCCCTCAGGCGCGGCTGTTGGTCGTCGGCAAGGGCCTTTTCGGCGAGGAAGAGGATCTTTTGCACTTGGCTGCCCAATCCGGCCTGAGCGTTACGAATTACGCATTACGCGTTACGCATCACGCATTACGCGTTACGCATCACGCATCACGCATCATGCATCACGTGACCTACTTTGGATGGGTGCCCGCCGAGATGCTGCCCCCATACTTCGCCCTGGCCGATGTGGCGATCTACCCCTTCGACGACACCCTGGTCAATCGCGCCAAATGCGCGGTCAAGTTGTTGGACCTGCTGGCGGCGGGCGTTCCTGTCGTGGCCGAGGCAGTGGGACAGAACCGTGAATACATCCGTCACGGGGAGACCGGCTGGCTCGTGGAGCCCGGCGACGTGGATGCCTTCGCGGATGCGGTGGTGCGGCTGCTAGAGGATGTCGAGTTGCGCGAGCGGTTGGGCCAGGCAGCGGCGAGCGATGTGCGGGGGCGGTTTGGCTGGGGAAGACTCGTGCCGATTGTGGAGCAGGCTTATGGATTGAGCGAGGCAGCATATTGAGAGCGTACTGCGTGTTCCGTATTCCGTTCTGGCACGCGCTACGCAACACAGCGCACGCAATGCGCAACACGTTCACGGCTCATTATCCGACAGTAGCCCATTGACAGCACTATCCCAACACTCGCAAGCAGTGCGCACCTCGTCACCCCTGGTGAGCGTGCCATCGTAGGACACTGCACCATCGTGTGCCGTCCACCCCGAGAGCACCATCGGCAATGGCCCCCTACCGGCGGGAATCCACTCGCCGTTATAGCGCCGTGCCAGATGTAGATGAGAGGCATCCGCAAAGCCCCCCTCACACGAAGGGTGTCCGATTGGCTGACCACGCTGCAAGTAGACGCCGGGTTGAACACGGTCCTCGCCGCCGATGTGCAGGTAGAACAATACCCAACCCGTCTGCTCGAAGCCGTCGCCGTCGAGGTCGAGGAGCACCTCGCCGTCCTCGCTGCGCAGCACCAGGCCTGGCGCGGCAGCCGTGACCCAATCCCGAGAGGCTCTGCAATCTGGGATTTTGTCGCTCGGCACGAAGTCGAGAGCCGCGTCATTGCCGTCGTTCCACCAACCTCCGTGAGGTCCGCCTGTAAAATACCAGGTCTTGCCCGCCTCCCATGGCAGCCATAACTCCGGCTGTGTCAGATCTGGCGGCACCAGTGGGTCTACTGCATAGGCAAAGGGGTTGCCGAACAAACGCGCGTAGGTTGCCAGGAAGCCGTCTTGGCCGGTCAAGGCCAGCCACTCGTCCCAGGTCGCGGAAAGCCCAGCCAGGCAGTTCTGCACCCCTGCTGTGCCCGGATTCAGCCCGGGCGCGAACGCCGCGCGGACGCCGTTAGCCAGACGCGCCGTTGTGTGCTTGCCGTACTTCCAACCGTAGTAGCCTTCATTGAGCCGTACTGCTGCCCAACTCAGTTGTGAAAACAGTCCTGCCTGGCATGATTGGGCGCACCCCAGCGGAGATGCGAGCGTTTCGGCAGCCGGTTGCGGTTGGGTCACCCAGCCCGATCGCAACTCCAACAGGGTCAGCAGCACGCGCGGGCCCACACTGAAGCGCCGTGCGACAAGTTGGACGATCTCGGCGCCGCTGAGCAAGCGGCCTTCGACCTCCTGGGTATAGCGTGCCAGATAGCCGCCATGCTTAGCCACGAACGTGTTTGGGTCGAAGGCAACATAGGCCGGTCCATAGACCGCCTCGCTATCAGGTATCAGTTTCAGATAGGGACCGGCCTCGGTGGCGGTGATTGGGATGGTGAGCACCTGCCCCACGCCGATGCTATTCGCATCAGGCAGGTTGTTGGCGGCGACGATCTCTTCCACCGTGCAGCCAAAGAGCGCAGCGATGAGGCTCAGCGTTTCGCCAGGCTGTACAATATAGGTCTCTATACCCCCATGAGCGGAGACGGTGACGATGAAGGTTGGATTAGGCGTCGGGGTACCGGTGTATGTGCCTGGGTAGATGGCCGTTGGAGAGGAGGCCGGAACGTGTGGCGCCGTAGTCGTAACGCCGACCGGCGTGGGAAACATCGTCTGTTGTATGATAGCCACGGTCTGTTCGGGCCGTTCCCCTAGCGTGAGATGCGCGGTAATGGCCATTGCGATCACCGCACATATCAGGATCAACGGCAACCCGCGTCGTAGTTCCTGCGTCACCACCTGTTCTCCTCGCCGCGAATCGCTGTCCGGCGGCGATGCGAACAAGTCTACCAGAGATGATGAAAAAGGCAAGCGCTTGACGCCGTCAGATTGTTGTGGTAGTATGTAATATATAACAATTGGCCGGAGCGGCCCAAAAGGAGGAAGCCCGATGAGGAAAAGCGTCTTGTTTGTTGGCTTGGCAGGACTTGTGATCGTGTTAATCTTGGCAACCGGCTGTCTCAGGGCAGCGTCTCCGGACGTGACGCCGACTCCGGCAGTGAGCGCACATGGCTTGGGCGAAGTACCTGGTGCGACGATGGATGCTACAGCGATGGCTGCTGCGATGATGGGTACGGCGGCGGCCAACTCGACCCTCGCGGCGTCGGTCGCCATCTCTCCGATTGCGACAGCCACACTACCTCCCACGCCTGTGCCAACGTTGGTGCCCACCATTGCCGTGCTGCCCACGGCCACGACCAGTCCCCCCACCGCGGCGCCACTTCCCACTTATACGCCCGTTTCTGGTCAGGTCACGTACGTCGTACAGCCGGGCGACAACCTGTTCCGCATCGCGCTGCGCTATGGCACGACCGTGTCGGCTATCGCGAGCGCCAATGGGATCGCCAATCCCAACCTCATCAAGGTAGGGCAGACGCTGCGGATTCCCTCTACAGGCGTTCAACCGACGGCTCTGCCTGGGGGTGAGACTACCTATGTGGTGCAGCCAGGCGACAACCTGTTCCGTATCGCGTTGCGTTATGGCCTGAGTTACACCACCCTGGCGCAGTACAACGGCATCGCCAATCCGGCCCTCATCCGCGTTGGGCAGGTGTTGCGCATTCCACCGCGCTAACCCCTGTTGTTGAATGTGACGAGAAGCCGTGGGCGATCTAGCCCACGGCTTTTTGCTGTCCGAGACCGTGAGGGAGCACCATTCCATAAATATCTTGACTGCGCACGAAAAATATTGTACAATAGAGTTGTTGCATAATAATTGATCAAAGTGTACAATCAGGCTACTCAGTACACTTGCGAGGAGTAGCCGATGATTACCTACGAGAAACTAGAGAAAAAGCCCCGTGTCTTCAAGAGCATCGCTGGCGTTACGATTTCTGAATTCGAGGATTTGTTCCAAAGATTCGTTCCTGAATGGGCTAAGTCGGAAAAAGAGCGGCTTGACCGCCCGGATCGCCAGCGTGCTATTGGAGGGGGACATCCTTACGCTCTTGCACTGAGAGAGATGTTGTTGATGACCTTGGTTTGGCTGCGTCTGTACTTGTGTGTAGAAGCATTGGGTTTCTTCTTCGGTGTTGACAAATCCACTGCCAATCGGAACACCAAGCGGGTTTTGGCGGTGTTGCGTCGTCTGGGAGACGCCACATTGGGTTGGCCTGAGCCTCCGAAACGCGGAGAAGGCAAAAACGTCGAGCAAGCTCTGCACGACTACCCTGACTTGCTGGCGATCATCGATGCGACCGAACAACCTGTACGACGTCCCAGCGACGATGAACAACAGAAAGCACACTACTCCGGCAAGAAGAAACGTCACACCCGCAAGACCCAAATCATCACCAACGAGAAAGGCGAGATCCGAGACGTCAGTAGCTCCGTACCCGGCTCAACTCACGATCTGGAACTGTTCCGCCAATCCGAGGCGGCTGAGAGCATACCAGAAGAAGTCACTGCCGGCGGTGATGCCGGTTACCAAGGTTTACACAATGAACTGCCTAACCATAGCGTCTTCGTCCCTCACAAAGCGAGTCGTAATCACCCACTGACAGAGGATGAGAAGCTAGCCAATCGAGAATTGTCAAGCATACGCATCGTGGTTGAGAACACGCTAGCCGAACTCAAGCACTTCAAAGTGCTGGCAGAGCGCTTCCGCCACGACCTCGGCATATACGACGATTGCTTCCGTTCTGTCGTGGCTATTGTGAATCCGCGCATCTCGCGGCGGGTGGCAGCGACCGCCGCATAGACCGGGAGTGAAGCCCTGGGATTACTTGCTCCTCGTTCAATCTGTTGTTATTGTGCAATAACTCTAATATAACCAGTGCCAGGGGGATCCAAAACGAGGGGCGGGACGTGAAGAGCATGAAATGCAAGCGAGGTTCCCCAATACTACTCATGATCGCCCTGTTCGTGAGTAGTGCCTTTGCCTCGTATCCCCAGAATACGAGCGACGGCTGTCGCTACTTTGTCGAAACGGGTCATTACGTCTGCGGCGAATTCCTTCGCTTCTTTGAGGCAAGAGGGGGAGTAGAAATCTTTGGATTCCCGATCACGGAGGCATTCAACGATCCCAGGCTCTCATTGTATGTACAGTACTTTCAACGCGCTCGAATAGAATCCCATCCGTACAACCCGGAGCCCTACAAAGTACAATTAGGGCTACTGGTTGACGAGTTAGGGTACATATATCCCCCAGCCCGTCCAGAGCAAATCCCCCCGTTCAACAGTGCTCTCCAGTACTATTTCCCTGAGACCGGTCACGTTGTATCTCTTGCATTTCTGGAGTACTTTCGTGCCAAAGGGGGGATTGACATTTTTGGCTACCCACGCTCAGAGTTCATGTACGAGAACGGGTATATTGTCCAGTACTTCCAACGTGCTCGCATGGAATGGCACCCCGAGGACGCTCCTGGTTCCCAGATGCACTTGACCAACTTGGGCGAACTCTACATAGAGCGTTTTGGCGTCCCCAAGGACTATATGATACCTCGCCCGCCACCTAGTACCCTGGATGACTCTATCGTGCTGTCTAGACCGGATTCGGTTACCAAGTTGGACATCACCGCGTCGGTGCGGTACGCCATCACTGGGCGTACAGGTACTCAGACCGTCTTTGTTTACGTGAACGATCAACAGCAAAAGCCGATCGAAGGCGCTACAGTCAAGATGGTCGTTCACTACCAAGCAGAGAATCAGTCCTACAATTTCCCCCCGACCAATGGCAGCGGCTTTACGCGGTACAGTTTCGATATTCGCCCATCACCGCCGGGTTCGAAAGTGGTGATTGACGTAACGGTGATGTATGGTGGTTTGACCGGCACAACACAGACATTCTTCTCACCATGGTGGTGAAGCCACGAATACGCCAAAGCCCGCTCGTGTGAGCGGGCTTTTTCGTCGAAAGGAACTGCGCCTGTTCAAACGGCAAGCGCCTGCCGGCAAGTCAGTACCTTTCCCAGTGCATGACCTCCTCCAAAGGCCTTTTTGTCCCTGTGGGCCACTCTGCCGGCACCCCGACAGGGATCAGCGTGAATAGCCGCTTCTCCCCAGGAATACCCAACAGAGCCTTGAACTCCTCCTCCCAAGGGATGGTATCACCTTCCAACCAGCAAGAGCCATAGCCCAGAGCAGTGCTGGCAATCAACATGTTCTCCACGGCAGCAGAAGCATCTTCCACCCAGAACTCTGAGGCGCAGTCCATCACCACTGCGATGACGGCTGCGGCCTTCTCCATCCATCGGGCAGCCACGCTAAGCCGCCGGATCATCTCACGGTCAGTGACGACAACGAAATCCCAAGGCTGCCGGTTGTAGCCAGACGCAGCCCACCTGCCGGCGTCCACGATCTTTTCCAGATCCGTTCGGGGAATGGGATCGCCAGTATACTTGCGGATGCTCCTGCGTTTCCGAATTGCTTCCAACGCGTCCACATTCCCTCCATTCTCTATTGAGCAACAATGGTGAGCGTAGGAGGCAACACAACGTGATCCTGACCCGCGTCGGTCAGAACTCGCCCTGTCCCCGGATCATAGAGGCCAATCACAATCTGTGCTGGCCCGGTGTAGGCCATGTCATAGAACGCCATCGGGTGAACATCCTCAATGGTCTCACCGGCCGTCCACGTATCCATAGGACGGGTTCCACCAGCGGGTTGGCCGTCGTGCTGAGCAATCAGGCGGCCATCCGCTGTCAAGAGATGGGTGAACACCAGATAATTCATTGGGCTGATGCCCTCCAGTTTCCGCCAGTAGAGCGTCAGCATCAGGGGTTGCCCGGTGTTGATCTCGCCGGACGGAAGGCGATAACCAACCAGTTCGGCAAAGTCACCGAACCGGACACGCACATCACCCGAGGTCTCGGCACGTGGCGTACTCGTCGGTAGTGGCGTCGGTGAAGCCGGAGGAGGAGACGGCACTGCCATGACGGTGGGGGCCAAAGTCGGTGTTGGGCTAGGCTCAGGAGTGTAAGAAGGTGTGACGACAGGAGTCTGGATGCCTGCGTCCAGGGTAGATGTTGGCACAGGACCTGTGTAGTTGTAGGCGGACAGGGTTGGCAGAACAAAGTGAACGCTGAAGAAGACTATCGCGCCGATAGTGACAAAGGTCAATACCATCGTCCACGCCTGAACCACCTGTGAAGTAGCGGTCTCCCGCTCAAGCGTGAACAGGGCCAGTCGGCGGGCACGGTGGGCAGATAAGGCACGCGCGACATAGACAACGGCACCGACCGCAGCGATCACGTAAAAGATCCAAGCGTACTCTACGACCCGTTGGAGCAGGACCGTCATAATGCCCTCAACACCCCCCGAACGATGGCCTCGAGACGTGGCATCAATATTCGACCTGCTTCCAATACCTCAGCGTGGCTCGTCTCCGCCTGTGGCACATCCTCCGGCGGGACAACGTTGCTGATGCCAGAAAGACCCAGCACCCGCGTGCCGCCGTGCCGGGCGACGGTGACCTCAGGCACAGTGGACATACCGACTGCATCCGCGCCGATCAGGCGCAGAAAGTGTAGGTCAGCGCGGGTCTCGAAACTGGGGCCGGCAAGACAGATATACACCCCCTCGTGCCAGGGCACGCCTCCTTGAGCAGACACCTGCCGCGCAAGTGCACGCAAGTCCGGGTCATACGCTCTCGACATGTCGGGGAAGCGTGGGCCGAATTCGCTCAGGTTGGGCCCGCGCAACGGATTGAGGCCGCACATACCGATCAGGTTGATGTGATCTCGGATGAGCATCACATCACCTGCCCGAAATGCCGGATTGAGGCCGCCGGCTGCATTGGTAACGATCAGAATCTCGATGCCCAAGACCTGCAATACGCGCACAGGAAATGTGACCTCGGCCATCGAATGGCCCTCGTAGTAGTGGGGGCGGCCCTGCATCACGGCAACCGGTTGCCCTTCCAGCCAGCCAACGATTAGCCGGCCGGCATGCCCCTCCACAGTGGTCACGGGGAAATGTGGGATATCGCTGTAAGGAATCGCAACCCCGTTCTCGACGACATCGGCCAGTGGATTCAGGCCCGATCCCAGAATCAAGCCAACCCTGGGGCGAATCGGGGTACGTGTTCGCACCGCTGTCGCCGCAGTCTCAAAGTCGGCCCACGAGAAGAATCTTGACATCGGACGGCGAACCCCCGGCTGCCCTAAATCCTATCCAGTAACTCCTGTTTCTTGGCCTCGAATTCCGCATCGGTGAGCAAGCCCTTCTTGCGCAGATCGTCCAATTCAGCAATTAGCGCTGGGACATCTGAGACACCCGATCCTTTCGGACCGGATGCACGCTCCGGCTGCTTCTCCGCTGCACTGCCTACCAACCCCTTCTGATCGAGCAGTTCCTTCTTGAACCCAATTGGATCGGCAATCCGATGGAAAACGTTAACGCCGATGTCGGAACCGCTGATGATCTCAATATCCCCAAATCTGAGCATTCGTCCCCAGGCCGACTGCGTCATCACGATGTCGTTGATCTTTTCCAGCGAGGTGTCGGAGACATGTTTGTTGAATACTCCTATGATCTGGATGATGCGCCGGTTGGTGACGACGTATTGCCTGTTCCACCAAACCCAGAGACGAAACAAGAGGTGTCCGATGGGTATGAGCGACAGCAACAAGCCCCACAGCGTGAAAGGCGGAAAGAGCAAGAACCCTCCTATTGAAAGACCGAGGACGACGATAATGATCGCCACATCCACCAAGATCGTGGGCAACAAGGTGATCCAGTGATCACGCGCCACGCGCACAATGCGCTCGTTGCGCGCCAGCAAGTTCCTGACGTAACTCATGGTATGCCTCCTCGAAAGGATTATCCAGCCTACGCCCGTGGATGGGCCAGATCGTAAGCCTCGCGCTTACGCCGGGTAGAGACCTTGGTATAGACCTGGGTAGTGGAGATATTCGTGTGTCCCAGTAACTGTTGGACTTCACGCAATCCCGCTCCACCGTCAAGCAGATGAGTGGCGAAAGAGTGCCGCAAGGTATGGGGGGTCACTTCTTCGATGCCGGCGAGCGCCGCATATTCTTTGACTAACAACCATAGACCTTGGCGCGTCATCGGTTGTCCCCGGTGGTTGACAAACAGTGCTTTTTCGTCCTGCCCCCGCAACAGCTTGGCGCGGCCCCTTTCCAAGTACTCCTTGAGCGCCTGCAAGGCACCCGGATAGAGTGGCAGGATGCGCTCCTTCTTGCCCTTACCCAGACACCGCACAGTCCCTGCCTCCAGGTCAAGCGCATCTGTCGTCAGTTCTATCACCTCACTGGCTCGCATACCCGTTGCGTACATCAATTCGAGCAGAGCGCGATCCCGCAGCCCCTTTGGGCTATTGGAGCGGGCAGGTACGGCCAAGAGGCGTGCCGTCTCTTCGGGGCTCAGGGGACGAGGGAGGCGCTTGTCCACCGGCGGCGAGTCAACCGCGACAGTAGGATCATCCTCAAGCGTACCTTCTGCGACCAGGAAATGAAAGTACGATTTGACGGCCGCGATCTTGCGGCTGACCGTCGAGGAAACATATTCGCGCTTCTTCAGGTAGAGGATGTAATCCAGGACATGGGCTCGACTGACGGCCCGCCAAGAAGAGATGCCTTGGTCGGTCAGGAAGGTCAGAAACTGGGTGAGATCATTGCGATAGGCTGCGACGGTATGTTCCGAGTACCCCTTCTCGATCGCCAAGAAGCGAAGGAATTCTTCAATCTCTCCTTCCATCGCTAGCCTCCCTGCAAACCGGCTTGTTTGATCATTATAGCATACTTTCCATAAAGCCAAAAATGCGGAATGCTAGAGAGGCACAAGGTACCCACCTGCTAAACGAACAGGACCCCGCATTGCGGGGTCCTGTTCGGCAGTGCGGTCCACTATTACGTTGTCACGCGGTGACACTTCGGCTAGATGGAGTTCACGATGTTGCTGAAGATGTTACCAATAGCCGGGCCCAAGAGGGCCAAAATTACGATCACCACAATAGCCACGAGAACTAGAATCAACGCATATTCGACCAGCCCTTGCCCTTCTTCACGCGGTAGGAACAACATTTCTCTCACCTCCCTCCAAAGGAATGTATAGACCTCAATGTTCTATCCTACACAGTCGCCATTATTATACTGGATTCGCACTGCTACCACAATAGGAACTTTGTACTAACGCCATTGGTCACAAGTTAAGGATTCTCTCGATTTGTCAAGTCGGCTTGGCACATCTCGCACAATGCGGTATGATTTGCGGTATGAGCGAGAA
>FWPU01003865.1_pt1 | contig 36370 bp, 28 predicted proteins | sample 2228361 | NCBI WGS metagenome assembly FWPU01 (sample SAMEA103939777, study PRJEB20133) | metagenome
TCCCGTGCTGCGTGACACTGCGAGCCGATCCCTCAAGCCGGCACCAGGGGCGCGGCCACTCGCTCGCGGTTCCTTATCCGCCGTTTCGGGTTTTTTCGCTTTGTCCCGTCGGGAGGTCGTATGGGGAAGGGGTTGAGGGGGAAGCGGCACTCGAAGGTGGCGAAAAGAGTGGGAATGGACAGGGAGCAATGGCCTCGGCATGGGGTGGGAGGCTCCCGGCTACGGCCGTCAGAAGGAGCAGGAGGAGCCGCGTGCGCAGAACGCGCTGCTCCGTTTTTTTGCTCCTCCCGGCCGTTCTGCCCGGTTGGGTTGCATCCGGAGTCAGGCTGTACGGGGGTTAGCGAAGTTCCATACCCAGCCGGAAAATCGGCAGGAGCATGGCGGCCACGATGTATCCGACGAGCCCTCCCACGATGAGGATGAGAGATGGTTCCAGCAGGGTTACGAAAAGCCGGAACCGGTGTTCAAGCTCCCTTTCATAAAAGGCGGCCAGTTCCAAAAGGGATTGTTCCAAGTGGCCCGATTCTTCGCCCACGGCAATCAAATTGGACATCAGGGGCGGAAACCAGGGATTTCCCTGCAGCCCGCTTGAAAGGGTAGCGCCGGCCTCCGTCATCCGGCGGCGCGCGGCGGCGACGCTTTCCCGCAGCACGCGGTTGCGGAGGGTGGCTCCGCTCAGTTCCAGGGCACGCTCGATGGGAATGCCGGACGTCAACAGGAGGGCCAGCGTGCGGCTGAATTGAGCCAATTCAGCATGCTGCGTCAGCCGCCCGAACAGGGGGATGCGCAGCCGGATGCGATCCGTCCACCCGCGGTTTTTTTCGAGGGTTGCGAGGCGATGGAGGATGGCTCCGCTGAGCAGAACAAGCAGGACAAGCCAGTGGCCATGCGTGGAGAAAAGGTGGCTGATTGTCATCAGGATTTGTGTGGGAAGCGGAAGATCACGGGCGTCGTGGAAAAGGCCCGTGACACGCGGAAGGAAGAAGGCCAACAACACGAACACGGTTCCTAATCCCAACAGGATGACCAGGCAAGGATAGGCGAGGGCGCTTTGGACTTTGCGCCGGAGTTCTTCAGCCCCTTCACGGGTTTCGGCAAAACGCAGGAGAACCGTATCCAGTGCGGCGGCGAATTCCCCTGCGCGCACCAGATTCACAAACAGTTCCGGAAAGGTGGCCGGATGACGAGCCAGGGCATCGGAAAGGGACGAACCGTTGCGGACCTGCGCTGCCACATCGTCCAGGATCACGGCGAGACGAGGGCTTTCACATTGCCGAGCCACGATAACCAAGGCTCGTAGAATGGGGACCCCTGCGCGGATCAGGCTCGCGAGCTGTCGGCACAGCACGGTCACAGCGCGATCGGAAACCCGACGTCGGATGCGTATCCTGCCGCCTTTTATGCCACTGGTTTTTTCTCGAACCCAGACAGGGCTATACCCCATCCGATCGAGAGCCGTGAAAACCGCCGCCTGCGACTCCGCGTTCATCTCCCCCTCCACGGTGTGATGGGGACCCCGTTTTGCGCGGTACACAAAAGTGGCCATAACGTTAACCAGGCTCGGCCGTTTTCCTCTCACAAACCGCCGGTGGTGTCAACCTCCTAGGCGCAGGGGGGCCGCCTGTACGACCGCGACCGGCATGTCCCGCGGACGGCCGGTCGGTTCAGCCGAAACGGACTCAACCGGCGGAGCAGGCAGGCGTCGGACGGTTGCGGTCCGAGGGGGGGTTCCCTGGCGAGCGGCCGTTTTTCTCGTGTTCCTGGGACCGGCGCCGGAAGAAGGCGTCATAGAGCGCCCGGACGGCGCGGGTCACATCTTCCTCCTTGACCCCGAACATCATGCTGATTTCCGAAGCGCCCTGATCGAGCATTTCAATATTGACGTTGGCGTCGGCCAGTGCGCGGGTGGCCGTGGCCGCGATACCGACATGATGCCGCATGCCTTCGCCGGCCACCATGATGAGGGCTAATCCATGCTCCACTTCCACCTCCGAACAGCCGAGTTCCGCGCGGATGCGTTCCACCATGCGTTTCTCCGTGTCCGTATCCAAGTCGGCCTCCCGAAGAACGATGGACAGGGTGTCAATCCCCGAGGGCATATGTTCGAAGGATAACCCTTCCTCTTCGATGATCTGCAGGAGCCGACGGCCAAATCCGATTTCGCGGTTCATCAGGTACTTGGTCATCGAAATCGTACAGAAGCCGGTCTTGTAGGCAATGCCCACCACCTCTCCGGTGATGTGGCGACGCTTGGGTACGATCATGGTCCCGGGCCTTTCAGGAAAGTTCGTATTACGGATGCAGATGGGTATGCCGGCTTCGACCACCGGAACGATTGCTTCTTCGTGCAACACGTTAAACCCGGCGTACGAAAGCTCGCGCATTTCGCGGTAGCTAAGCTCAGGAATGGGCTGGACGTCTGGCGCCAGGTCCGGGTCAATGGCGCAGACCGAGTCCACGTCGGTGAAGTTTTCGTAGAGCTCGGCTCCCACGGCAGCGGCCAGCACGGCTCCGGTAATGTCGGACCCTCCGCGGGGGAAGGTCACGACTTCGCCCTCGCGGGTATATCCGAAAAATCCAGGAAGCACCACGATTCCGGAGGTGTCGCGGAGCCGGGCCAAGTGGGCATAAGATTCCGGAAGGATTTGCGCGTTTCCATACTCTGCGCTGAGGAATAGCCCTGCATCGCGCGGGTTCAAGTACCGCGCATCCGCTCCGCGCCGGGCCAGTTCGGCAGCCACAATCCGCGCGCTGTAATCTTCCCCTGCCGCCTTCACGCGGTCGAGGTAACGTCCGCGGTGGCTCGTAGAGCTCGCCACCCGTTCCCGGAGATCCTCGCGGAAGCTTTCCAGCAGCGCGGCAGGAAGCGGCAATTCGTGTTGCATTAACGCGAAGCGCGAGAGCACGGCCTGCTCCTCCCGTTCCGTGGGTTTGCCGGCCAAACGGTTTTCCGCGCAGGCAATCAATAGGTCCGTCACTTTGGTGTCGTCCGGGGTGCGTTTTCCCGGTGCGGAGACAACCACGATGCGGCGGGCGGGATCGGCCAGCACAATATCGCAGACCGTCATAATCTTTCCCGCTGTGGCCAGTGAACTTCCACCGAATTTGCAGACTTTCATTGTTCTGGTTCCTCACGGGCCGGATCCCAGATGCGGATGCGCGTCACCGGCGCACGGACCTGGGGACAGGCGTTTAAGGCGGCGATCGCCCTTTGCATAGCACGCTCCGTGCAGCACTCCGTGAAAATGACCAGCGCCGGCCTGTTCGCGGATCCGTGAGTTTCTCGCGAACAGCTTGCCACCCGAATGCCCTGCGCGCGCAGACAACCGAGCACAGAAATCATCCGGGTGTGCGGACGCACAAGAGGCACACGCACGTAGTAGGGATGAGTGAGCGTTTCCGGGTTGCGCCACGCTCCCGCATACCCACCGCGCGGAAAGGACAACCGCCGGGAGGCATGACCGGCGGCCAGCGCGCCAGCTACGTCCGCCACGTCGGCGAGGACGGCGCTGGCCGTCGGGAAACGGCCCGCGCCCGGCCCGTAGTAAAAGGTGGTTCCCGAAAGATCGCCCACCACTTCAATCCCATTGAACACGTCGTCGACCGTCGCCAGACGGTGAGTCTCCCAAACGAGAGTCGGATGCACGCGCACGTCGAGTTCTTCGTTCCGTATGACAACGAAGGCGAGCAGCTTCACGCGGTAGCGGTGCGCCCGGGCGTTGCGCAGGTCCTGCGGCGTGAGCCCGCGGATTCCTTCCCTATATCCCCGATGGATCGGGACCACAGCGTCCACCGCTAACGAGGCCAAGAGGATCGCCTTATGGAGCGCGTCGTGCCCCTCCACGTCGAGACGGGGATCGGCTTCCGCGTATCCCTGGCGTTGAGTGGCTTTCAGCGCGGCATCGAAGGACAACCCCTCCTCCATCCGTGTGAGCATGTAGTTGCACGTTCCATTGAGAATCCCCCGTATGGCCACAAGGCGATTGGCCACAAGCCCTTCCCGCAGGGCCTTCACCACCGGAATCGTTCCGCCCACGCTCGCCTCGAATCGAAGCTCGGTCTTGTGGCGGCGAGCTAGAGCGAACAGCTCTTCGCCGTGTTCGGCCAGAAGAGCCTTGTTTGCCGTGACGACAGGCTTTCCGGCTTCCAGAGCGCGGCGGACAAAATCCCGTGCCGCACCCGTCCCGCCAATCAGCTCGATCACGATAGACACGGCCGGATCGGAGATAACGGCGTTCCCGTCGCGCGTGAGCAGGGTGGCGGGAACGGAAATACCGCGATCACGCTCCCAGTCCACGTCGGCAATCCGGCGCAGGACAAGCCGCATGCCAAGGCGTTCGGCCAGACGCTCACCAGCGGTCTGGAGTGCCGCCACCACGCCGGAACCGACCGTACCGAACCCCAACAATCCGATTCCTATTTCCTTCATCGCGCTTTTTTCCGTGGTACGGCGATTTCCCCGTGGCGAACGGTTCCGCTTTCCGTGCGCCATGACGGCGTAGGATCGTCCTCCGCCACAGCGGAAGGCCCGCACAGCCAGCCGATTCCTTCATCGGCTCCGCGCCTGTTCGATCGGAGGACCCGACGCCTTGTCGCATGCCCGATCAGGCGAGGTCAGCGCAACCCTTATGCGGCAGGCGTGCGCAATGTAGCCATAAGAAAAACCGCACACAAGATCAAACCTGTAGCCACGTTGGCCGGCTGACGCGGCAAGAATCCGGCGAGGGGGACTTCGGCCCGGAAACCGTGGGCGGAAGACCGACGGGGGCTATGCTGTCGTCATGGCTGGTGTAGCCGGTTAGCGTTCGGCGCCGCGTTGTTCGGTCTTGCAGCGCGGAGGGCGCTTGAATACTCTACGGCCGCGAGTGATGGACCCTTGTCGCGACAAACGGCTGCTCATCTACGACACGACCCTGCGGGATGGCGCTCAGGGTGAGGGTATTGCCTTTTCCCTGAGCGGCAAGCTGCGGCTTGCCCGAAAATTAGACGACCTGGGAGTGGACTACATCGAAGGCGGCTACGCCGGTTCCAACCCGACCGACAAGAAATTTTTTGAGCTCGTCCGCCGTCATCCCCTGCGTCATGCCCGGCTGGTGGCCTTTGGAAGCACCCGGCGTGTGGGCACTCGCGTGTCTCGCGATCCTTGGATGCGAAGCCTCCTGGATACCCATACGCCCACGGTTTGCGTTTTTGGAAAAAGCTGGCGCCTGCACGTCCGCCGTGTTCTTCGAACAACGCTTCGCGAAAACCTCGCAATAATTTCCGACACCATCCGTTTCCTGAAGGATGCCGGCCGGGAGGTTTTTTTCGATGCGGAGCACTTCTTCGACGGATATAGGGACAGTCCGGCCTATGCCATGGACGTGTTGGAAGCTGCCGTCTCTGCCGGCGCGGACATGCTCGTGCTTTGTGATACGAACGGGGGCTCTCTGCCCCACCAGATCGCCGACATCGTCCGCGCGGTCCGCACGGCAATCCCGGTTCCCCTGGGGTTCCACGGACATAACGACATAGGATTGGCTGTGGCCAACACTCTGGAAGCCGTACGCGCGGGCGTGAGGCAGATTCAAGGCACGCTGAATGGATTCGGCGAGCGCTGTGGGAATGCGGATTTGTGCACCCTGATTCCCACCCTGCAAATCAAAATGGGGTATCGATGTGTGTCGCCCGGACAGCTGCGCCGACTGCGCGACGTGTCCTTGCTCGCCGATGACCTGGCCAACGTGCGGCATCAGCCGAAGGCTCCCTATGTGGGACAGAGCGCCTTCGCGCACAAGGGGGGGGCACACGTCAACGCGGTTCAAAAAGATAGCCGCAGCTACGAGCACATCCCGCCGGAGACGGTCGGCAATCAACGCCGCATTCTTGTTTCAGAGCTGTCTGGGGGTACCAACGTTCTGCTGAAAGCGGTTGAACTCGGCATGGGACACCGGGAATCGTCTCGGGGCGCTCGGGACATCCTCCATGCGCTGAAAGCGATGGAGCACAAAGGGTATTCCTTTGAGTCAGCCGATGCGTCTTTCCATCTGCTCATGCAGAAAGTCCTCAAGAAACATCGTCCGTTCTTCACCCTGGATGGATTTCGGGTAATTGTTGAGAAACGCGGGCGGGACGAGCCATGCCTGTCGGAAGCCACAATCAAAGTCCGGGTCCGAGGCACGTTCGAACAAACCGTTTCCGAAGGCGGCGGCCCGGTCAACGCTCTGGACGGCGCTCTTCGCAAAGCCCTTGCCCGCTTTTATCCGTCCATCGGCCGTGTGGCGTTGACCGATTTCCAGGTCAACATCTTGAATCCGGAGCAGGCCACGGCGGCAACGACGCGGGTTTCCATCGAATCGGGAGACGGAAAAGAGACCTGGCGCACCATCGGTGTGTCGGACAATATCATTGAAGCCTCGTGGCAGGCGCTCGTGGATAGCGTGGAGTACAAATTGTTTCGCGACGAGGCGCAACGACGGAAGCGGCGCGTCCGTTCGGTTCGCGGCCGCCGGAGGCGGGGAGAGGACACATGAACGCTCTTCCGGAACTGCCAGACAAGCGGTACAATCCGGCGACGATGGAGCCTCGATGGTACCGGTTCTGGCTGGATCGCCATTTGTTCCACAGCGACTCCACACGCGGTGGTCAGCCGTATTGCGTGATGATTCCTCCGCCGAACGTCACCGGCATTCTGCACATGGGCCACGCCCTGAACAATACGCTTCAGGATGTTTTGGTGCGGTGGCGACGTATGCAGGGTCGCAACACCGTGTGGGTTCCGGGGACAGACCATGCCGGTATTGCCACGCAGAACGTCGTGGAGCGGGACCTGCAGGCCAGCGGTCAGACCCGGAGTGCCCTCGGCCGAGAAGCGTTTGTGCAACGCGTGTGGGAGTGGAAAGAAAAATACGGCCGCACAATCATCGAGCAGTTGAAGCGGTTGGGCGCTTCGTGCGACTGGACGCGGGAACGGTTCACGATGGATCCCGGCTTAAGCCGAGCCGTCGTCGAGGTTTTCGTGCGTCTCTATGAGAAGGGCCTGATCTACCGAGGCCAGTACATCGTGAACTGGTGCCCCCGGTGCCAAACAGCCTTGGCCGATGAGGAAAGCGAGCATACCGAGGAGGACGGGCATCTCTGGTACATCCGGTATCCTGTTGTGGTGCCCGGCAAAAGCCGGCCCCAAAGGCCGCCGGAACGCTACATCGTGGTGGCCACCACGCGGCCGGAAACTCTGCTCGGCGACACCGCCGTCGCCGTCCATCCGCGCGATACGCGGTATGCGGGCCTCACGGAACAACGCATTGCCCTTCCCATTCTGGAGCGGGAACTGCGGGTCGTGCAGGACGAGTTCGTGTCGCCGGAGTTTGGAACGGGCATTGTCAAGGTCACTCCGGCCCACGATCCCAACGACTTCGCCATCGCCCAGCGACACGGTTTACCGGCTATCACTATCTTCCACGAGGACGGAACGTTAAACGAGGCCGGGGGGCCCTACCGCGGCCTTGACCGATTCGAATGCCGGAAGCGTCTTGTCGCCGACTTGCAAAAACAAGGGCTTCTGGAAAAAATCGCGCCCCATCGCCTCGCCGTCGGGCGCTGTTATCGGTGCGACACGATCATCGAACCCCGACTCTCTACCCAGTGGTTTGTGCGCATGAAGCCCCTTGCCGAACCGGCCATCCAAGTGGTCCGTGACGGCCGGGTCACCTTCACGCCAGCTCGTTGGACCAAAGTGTATCTGGAATGGATGGAGAACATCCGGGATTGGTGTATCTCGCGGCAAATCTGGTGGGGGCACCGGATTCCTGTTTTCTACTGTGCGGGCGGGCATCAGTGGGCTGCCCGGGATGTGCCGGCGCGCTGCCCCGCGTGTGGGAACAGCGAGATTCGTCAGGATCCGGATGTGCTCGATACGTGGTTTTCGTCCTGGCTTTGGCCGTTCAGTACTCTGGGCTGGCCGGATTCGCACCGCGATCTACAGTTTTACTATCCCACCAACGATCTGGTCACAGCCTCGGAGATCATCTTTTTTTGGGTGGCCCGCATGATCATGGCCGGGCTGGAGTTCATGGGCAATGTCCCGTTCACCCGAGTCTACATCCATGGGACAGTCCGTGACGAAATGGGCCGCAAGATGAGCAAAAGCCTCGGGAATATCATTGACCCTTCGAAAGTCATCGATCGATTCGGTGCCGATGCCTTGCGGTTTAGTCTGTTGCGATTGGCCGCCACCGGGCAGGACGTTTTCCTCTCCGACACCACGTTCAGCATCGGGCAGAAATTCGGGACCAAACTTTGGAATGCCGGTCGATTCCTCCGTTTGCATAGTCCCCCACGGCTCGACGCTTTTTCCCAGCCAGGGCCTGACGCATGGGGTGAATGGCCCCTCACGCCCGATGACCAGCATATTCTCGCCCGCCTTCAGCAGGTCGTGGCCGGCGTCACGACCAACCTAGAAAAGTTCCGCTTCAACGACGCCGCCCATCTTCTGCACGAATTCCTCTGGCATCAGTACTGCGACTGGTATCTGGAGTACGCCAAGGACACTCTGTCTGATTCCGTTGCGGGGCGGAAACCGGTCGTGCTGAAAATCCTACACTACGGTTTTTCCACCGCTCTGCGTCTTCTCCATCCGATCATGCCTTTCGTGACGGAGGAGCTCTGGCATCTGCTGGGCTATGGGGGACCGGAAGACTCCATCACGGTCGCGCCGTGGCCGCAGCCCGTGTCGGAGGATATTTTGTGCCAGTGGGGTGTGGACTCACAACTCGTTCAGTATGTCGAAGATAAACACGATCTGATCCGGGAAGGCCGCACCTTGAAAGCCGACTATGGGATACCGATCCTCCAAGAGGTCGAATATCGGATTCGGCCCTCATCGCCAGACGCTGCCGAACGCCTGCAGAGCGACGAACGTTCCCTCCGCACCGCTCTCAGGGCATCTCGCATATTCATTGACCCCGACTGGACGCCCTCGCGGGCCACGCCCGGTGGTGTCACCAAACTCGGCACGATCTATTTGCCTTTGGAAGGACTCCTTGATCCCTCCCGAGAAAAGGCGCGCCTCACAGCGGAACTGGAAAAAGTCGCACACGCCCTTGACCGAGCCAACGCCAAACTGGCCAATCTGGACTTCCTCCAAAAGGCAAGACCGATGGCCATCGAAAAACAAAAGGGTTTACAGCGCGAACTCATCGAGCGCGGTCAAAAGCTTCGCCGGATGCTTCACATACTGGACGGCATCTCCGACGGGTAACGCCTCCGCATACACGTCGAAACGGCACACGCTTCACAACGGACTGGGCGGGACATGGTCCACCGCCGGGGCTGGGCCGCGGAGGGAAAAAACGCTCTCTCTTCTCCCGATTCGCGTGAGGACACGTTCCGCTCTGCGCGGCATTGGCAGCCTGAACGGTCACGCCGTGAAAAGGGAAACGGCGCACGACACGGGAGAAAACAGATCCTACTTTGAAAAGGCTGCTTCTTCGACCACACGAGATGGATCGGGACGTGGGCGATTTCGACACACGCCCGGGTCCCGGTCGGTGCTAAACGTTACAGAAACGCGGCAAGGCAAGCCCATCGGTTCTGGCGCGAAACGCTGGCCATAGACGGTACCGAGCGGCGCCTTGTGCCCGTTGTGTGTGGTTCGCCAGGCACGATCCGCCGCACTCCCACCAACGCTCCCATCGAGACTCAGGTGGGTCGCGATGGCATGGGGAGCGCTTCCCGACCGGCGGGCATCGGAGGAAAATCCGGCCATTCCAGCCCCGGGACCAGATCACCTATTCGGATGGGGCGCCCGGTCCGCATGGAATGGTTGGCCGCTACACCGATGAGGATAGACCACGCACCGGCTCGATGGTCGGCGGCACGTCGATAAGGATCGGGCGGTTGGTGCTCGGGATCGAAGAGGTAGCGCAGAAGGACGGGATCGGCGCCACCGTGTCCTCCTCCGGCCGCAGCAAGGGGGACTTCATAGGCCGGCGCGCCATGCGGATACACACGAATCCAGGTGCCTTCTTTTTTCAGGGCGCTGGGGACGGTTCCATCGGCATTGATATAGACCGACTCCTCCACCTTGCTTTCCAGGCGGCCTTTGGTGCCATTGAAAGCGATGACATACCCTTCCCACGGTGCGAACGCGTTCAGCGAGTAGGTAAGCGTGGCGCCGTTGGAATACGTGACGACGACGCTCATGGAATCCTCGATATCAATGGCCCCACTGAAGACGCACCGATCGCGGTAATAGCCGTCATAGACCTCGCAATCGAGGTAGAGCGCGCGGAGGGAGGCATTCCCTTTTAGGTCCAGAAAAAAACCACACCGTCGGGCTTCCGGGCAATCCAGACACCGTTCGGTGCGTTGCTGCAGTCCGTACCGTTCGGCGGTTTCAGGCCGATAAAACGTTCGCCGGCCCGTGGCATACACTGTTTCGGGCACCGCGGATAGCCACCAATTGACGAGATCGAAATGATGCGTGGCTTTGTGGACGAGAAGCCCGCCGGAATTTTCTTTTCGGCGATGCCAACGCCGGAAGTAATCCGCCCCGTGATGGGTGTCGAGAAGCCAGTGGAAATCCACCGAAAGAACATGGCCGATCACCCCGGACATCAGCAGTTCCTTGACCCGTGTGCGTGGAGGCGAGTAGCGATAGTTGAACGTCACCTGGCACTTCCGTCCTGTCCGCTTCTGTGTGTCCAGGATGCGCTGGCAACGCTGTTCGTCTATGGTCATAGGTTTTTCGGTGATAACATCGCATCCTCGCTCCAGGGCACGGCAGATGTAGAAGTCATGCCAGGAATCCGGCGTTGTGACGATCACGCAATCGGGCTGTTGCTCCGTGATCATGCGATCGAACGCGTCGTCACGATATCCGGGGATTTCGCACCCCGTCTTTTCGCGAACCCGGTTGATCGCAAGGCGAAGCCGGCCTTCATTCCGATCGCAGAGAGCAACCAGTTCGCAGGACGGGGCATACGTGATGGCGACCGCATCCCGAAACATTTCATGTCGGCCTCCAAGGCCGACCTGCGCATACCGCCTTTTGCGTTTCATGCGGCCATCGGTTGCGACCTTTTGCACCGGAGAGGGTGCCCCTGCATGCCACGGACGCGCCCTCCGACGGGTGCCTCACGAAGCCTGGGGAAGCGTCCGCCCGGAAGGACGCCCCCACACGCAGAAGTCACCGAAACATCCACTTCGCCATACTGTTTCGTTGTCCGTCCCGGTCAAGAACAAAAAAGTGAAGGAGCGGCTGTCCAGGCTCAACAAGCCGCGTGGGTCTCGCCAGAATAGCGCCGAACCGATTGACACGATCGCAGGATAGCCCCGATGAGTGAGAACGCACCCCTTGGTGGAACGCCAGCGCCCGCTTCCTCGGAACACCCCGTTGGGGCTCCGCCGGAGCGCGCAGAACGGTTGTGGGCCTGTTATTGCCATGTGGGAGGGCTGGCCTGGGTCCTTCCGATTCCGTTTGCCCACGTGGTCGCCGTGCTGGTGCTCTGGTTGTTGAAGAAGGACGAATGGCTGTTTGTGAACGACCAGGGGAAGGAGGCGCTGGATTTCCAGCTTAGCGTGGCCGCGTACACGGTCGGAAGCCTGCCTTTGTGCGTGATTCGTGTGGGCTTCATTCTGTTGGTGGCCATCGCGGTCCTGGAGTTGGTTCTGGTTATTCGCGCGGCGATTCGGGCAAGCGAGGGGGTTCGATTTCGCTATCCGGGCTGTATCCGGTTCCTCCCATGAGCCACCCGAGAGGTTTCTGTCGGGGGTGGGCGTTCATGCACGCATTTTGGCTGGCGTTTGTTCCGTTGTTCGTTGCCGTGGATGCCATCGGGGTTCTGCCGTTCTACGTGTCGCTGACGGAACGGCTGCCCGCTGCGCAACGGCGGGCGGCCATGATCCAGTCCCTTCTGACGGCTCTCGGTGTGACCCTATTCTTTTTGCTGGGTGGGCCGTGGCTCCTAAAGCGGCTGGGCGTGACGGTCCCGGATTTTATGGCCGGGGGCGGTATTGTGTTGCTGGCGTTTTCGCTTGCGGACCTTCTCGGGAAGTACAACGTGGGGCCAGGAAAGCATGCCGACACGGTTGGGGCTGTCCCCATCGGCGTGCCTCTTCTTTGCGGACCGGCAGTTTTGACCAGCCTGGCGCTTCTGGCGAATGCCCACGGCGTCGTGATAACCGGGGCGGCCCTGCTAGCCAATATGGCGATTGCCGGCATGGTGTTCGGATGCGCGGATGCGCTGATACGCTGGTTGGGGCACACCGGCGCGCGAACGGTGGGCAAGATTTCCAGCATCCTGCTCGCGGCTTTTGCGGTGATGCTCATCCGCCGCGGAATCGTCGAAACCGTTTGCGCGGTCGCGCTGTAGGTAGGGAAAGGAAATAGCGGACTTGTGGGCGGCGGACGTGGGTGTGTCAGGCGTTTGGAGTGGGACTGGCATGTCCGACATCGGGATGGTCCTATGAACTGATTTTTCTGGAAATACACGCCATCGGGATGCGCCGCGGAGCGGGTTTGACGGTTACCTCAGAACTCTATTCGCCCTTGATTCCATTGGTCAGCTTCCTCTCCGGCGAATACTTTCGGCGTCAACGTGTTCAGTTCGCCTGTTTCCGGAAAAGAGTCGGCATGAATCCTTGAGGCCTCAGCGAAAGAGCGTTCCCCGCACATTGCCACCGGGATGCGTATTGTGCGCCGACACGACTCCGTTCCGCGCCACCCCATTTTTCGGTTCGCTGTGGATGCCCGGCGCAGACAGATTGTCGCAGGGAAACATCATGCGTCCACGCCCGCCGGGGTATTTTTCGGGAAGACTCGGAAGGACATGAGCCCGACTTCCGATTCGTTTGGCCAGGCACACATAGTCGGGGATCTGCTCCCGAAACAATCATACGGTACGCGAAAAAGGCGTGAAGCACATGTGTCTTGCCTTGGTTGAATCGGCATCGGTCGGCGGAACCGATGCTCTGTGGAAAGGAGAGGAGATTATTGTTGTTGGACACCCGCGTTTCGGTGTCGGGGGAAAGAATGCGCTTATCCGGCGTCGAACCTGGCTTGTGAAAAGACCTCACCCGCTGTCGCTTTTCTCCGTCAGCATCTGGCGCCATCGGCAAGAACAACATCGGATCGAATCCTTGCTTTCCGTCCTTCAGCGGTGCTCTTGCCCACCGGCCAAGAGTCCAGCTAAAGTGGCCATAGGACAAATTCGCACATGAGTATCGGGTCCACCGTATGCGGGCATCCTCATCCGCCTGTGCTTTTGCTCCCCGGAAAAACCCCGCGCTTTGATGGGATCATCCTGGATTTGGACGGTACCCTGACGCGCCCAACGTTGGATTTTGCCGCTATTCGACGGGAAATCGGCATTGGGGCAGATGACGATTTGGTGGAGCGTATCAACATCCTGCCATCCGATCGCCGTATCGCTGCCTGGGCCATCGTGGAACGACATGAAGAGGAAGCTCGGCGCCGACAGGTGATCCAACCTGGGGCGCGCGAACTCCTGGAACACTGTCGTCTCCGGGGTGTTCGTACCGCTGTTGTAACCCGCAACACACGCCGCAGCGTCGAAACATTTTGCGCGCGATATGAGGTCTCTTTCGACACGGTTGTTACACGGGAGTTCCCTTTCATCAAGCCGCATCCAGGGCCCATCCAATACGTTCTTGCGCAATGGAAAATGACGGCCGAACGCGTACTGACCGTGGGCGACTACATTCACGATATCGCCTCCGGACGAGCCGCTGGCACCTTGACCTGCCACTTCCGGAATCCCGGGTGCGCGACCGGAAACATCGAGGCGGACTTCTCCGTGAAATCCATGGGGGAGCTATGGGAGCTCGTGTTTCCCGACGAAGCATGCGGTGATGTTGATCTATCCACACATCTCGGCACGTAAAAGCGGCTTGGCATTGGCCGCACAGTTTGATAGCTAGAAACAAAAAAAAGTGTGCACATATGGACGAACAGATCCTCGAAATACTCCGGCAACAACTGACGGAACTCCAAGAGATACGGCGAAAGCTCGATATTCTGATTCAGACGGGGGGTGGCGGCCCTCAGGAAAGTCCGAACCGGATTTCGGAACCCGTCCGAAAGAGTTCAGCGAGTGGAAAGATCCTGGATACACTGCTGGGCCATTTGACCACGCGCAAGGAGGACAGGTCCGGCTCTCCGCTTCCCCAGCCCTCCAGAGCAATAGCGTCCCCAAGCCCCGCCTTGCTCAATGAGTTGAAGGAAGCGATCATCTCCGTCCTTTTTGAAGCCGGTACCCCTATGACGTTCGAAAAAATCTTCCAGAAGCTCCAACAAGAGGGCGCCTCTCTCCCTGCTGACCGTCCCAAGCTCTATGTGCGCAAGCTCCTGTATAATCCTAAGCTGTTTCGCATGGTACGTGGAACGTTTTCCCTTGTTGAGGGAATTCGTCCTGGCGTTGTGCTTCCCGCTGACTCCGCGCCGGTTGTATCCGACGCAGAGTCCGCCGCGCCTATCGAGGCCTCTAAACCCTACCTTCTCTCCTTCTCCGATGACATCTCCGATGACATGGCGGAGGTAGCGGATCCCTGCGCCACCGGAGAGGAAACGCCAGCTTTGTCCATCCCACCGTCGCAAGACCTCTCTCCGACAGAGCCGGACTTCCGCGCAAAGCCTCTGCGTCCAAGCGAAACCCAAGGCCAGGGCAGCGTAATCCCGCCCGGCCATTATACCCGGACCCTGGAGGCCCTTTTGGGCTCCGACGCGACCCAACCTTCATCTTCGGAGGGCTAGCGCATTTGTTCACGACAAGACTCAACCGGTCGTCGTCCTAATCGGTTTCGCCTACGGCTTGCAGTCGGGGCGCGCAGGTGTCACCCGAGCCAAGCCCGAAAAACGGAAGCGAAACGGGGATAGCCGCGAGGCAAACAAGATGTCCGCGAAGGATGCGCATCAGTCCGCAAAGGTTGCCGACGATAAGGGTAGCCCCAAGGCGGTACAGACGGGGGCGCAATGACCGTTGCGTGGCTGATATCCGTTGTGATTGTTGAAACCACGGCTGCTGTGATGCTCGCGTTTGTTGCCGTTTCCCTCCTCCGTCAGCTTCGCCAAAAAACACACAGCAATCAGACCCTTATTGCGCACCAGCGGACGCTTGAAGCCGAGCTTGCCTTCGCGCGCCAGAAAGAAGCCGAAGCGTTGGCCTCCGTATCCGCGTTCGGCCAGTGGCATCGTGCCGTCATCAATCACAGCTCCGACATCATTTTTGTTCATGGCCTGACCGAAGAGCACGAACCGGGACCGCTCCTGGAGGTCAACGACACGGCGTGTGCCCTACTCGGCTATGATCGCGAGACTCTTCTGAGCAAGACCGTTACCGATCTCCTCGACGTGGAGGTCCCTGTTACCACCGAGTTCCCGACGGATGTGCAGGTCGAGGGACATAGACGTAAACTGGCTCAAAGGGTGGTCCGCAATATCATCGAAAAAGCGTTTCAGGGAACAGTCGTCCGTCAGGATGAGTCGCTGTGGACCCACGCAGGCCAAAAACTCCCTGTGGAGATGGTCGCCTTTTGCGCCGATTTCGGGGGTGATTCCCGCATGGTGTGGATTGCGCGAGACGTTTCCGCCATCCGGGCTGGCGAATGCGCGGTGCGCGAAAGCCGCCGACGCATGGAAGATTTTTTCTCCCATTCGCCCCTTGGCATTGCCATGTTCGACACCGATCGCCGCCTGCTTACGGTCAACCGGGCCTGCCTTCGAATGTTCGGCATGCCGGACGCTCGGGAGTTCGAGCGGTTCAATATATTCGACAACCCCTTCCTTCCTCCGGACGCCAGACGGGCACTCCACCGCGGTGAATCGATCCGTTGCGAAATTGTCGTGGACTTTGTCGACGTGCGAAAAACGGGCACGTTTTCCTCGCACCGTCGCGACAAGGGGCATTTCGATATCCTGATCAGCAACTTGGGCGTGGATGCCGAGTATCGCCCTCGTGGATATTTTGCCCAAATTGAAGATATCACTCAACGGCGTCGCATCGAGGCCGAGTTGCGGCGTCTGCAGATGACAGGGCCTTCTGCAGAGGGGATTAGCGGAACACTCGAAGATGTCGCCCTGACCGATATCGTCCAACTGTTTGCCGCCGGGGGACGAAGTATCGTTCTCACGCTGACCCAACGCGACCTACAAGCCCAACTTTACATGCGTGAGGGCGCCATCATCCATTGTGTCCTCGGCGCCAAGACGGGGGAAGAGGCTTTCTACGAAGTGGTCCGATGGAAACAGGGGAAATTCACGGCTAAACCCTGCACGGAATTCCCACCGCGTACAATCACCGCTCCGGTTATGACCCTCCTGATGGAAGGTGCCCGACGTATGGACGAAGTCGCACACGAATCGGTCCCGTCCGATCAGCCCGTCACACCCGGGAAAAGGTCCCACCGCGAATGGCCCTAGCACCCGAGGCCCCTCATGCGCTCGTGTATCACCTGCCGAAACCGACTGTCCAAAGGCGCGCGTTTCTGTCCCACCTGCGGTGCGCCGGTTCGACAACGACGGGGCCGGATTGTCTGTGTCATGGTCATGGGTCTTGCAGCCGGCATCATCGCCTATGCCGGGAGAGGCCGCTTCCCCACGGGTCTATCACGCCCTCCGCGCCTTTTGCCCACGTGCCCCGTGCCGTCGCCCATGCCGCCTTCCGCCACGGCCGACGTTCCCGCGGACAGCGGCATAGACAGCCGCTCAGAAAAAAACGCCATGGAATGTGGCGACCATCCATCGCCTATTCTTGCAGAACGCCGGCCAGCCATTCCGCCCGCCCCTGCCTCGGAAGGGTCTGAAACCGTCCGCCCTCCCGGCACCACTCCGTCCCGTTCACCGTCCTCTCTCCTACAGCCCGGCAGCCATGTCCAGGTGACTTTGCGCACGGGAGTTGTCCTAAGGGGACGCTTGCGCCGACTCACTTCGGAAGCCATCGAACTGGAAGGAGACAATCTCACGGTTACGCTGCACCGCTCTCAACTCCATCCGGCGAGTCGCGCACGTTTTTTCCCCATTGAGACGGATCCCGTTCCTCCTCCGTCGATCGCCACGCCGCACACCGCCTTCGGCCACCCGCCCGCCGCCTCCCCCATCCCCGTTCCATCGGAATCGGTGCGTCCGGACCGCGCGCCACATCCCGTTACTTCCCAGCCCTCGACGCATCCAGTCCCCCAGCAAGACGCCGCGCAGATTTTCTTTGACGCCTTTTCCCGGTAGACCGTCACTGTTCCGCCCGTTCCGCCTAAGAGCCTACCACGACTTACACCATCGGTTCCGTCATAGAGCGGGATACGGACTCGGCAAGCCGTGCCGCCTGACCGGTTTACCTTCCACCCCGACGGCCGATTGAGGTTTGCGTGTTCTATCCCCGTTTAGCTGGGACCCCGCTGTTGGCCTCCATGGGCGTCTGTCTGGGAATCGGTGCCCACAGCCGATGTAGCGCGGTAGCACCGGCCACGCTGTGCGGTAGCCCTGCCCATGACCTTCCGGTCGCCACGCCGTCATACCGCCACCCACCGTATGTTCCCTTTTCGCTGGGCAGGTGCGCGAGAATTTTTCCCGCCCATTTTCGTTGCGGTCCCACGCAGAGCTTGGCTATGCTGACTCTCGCGCACTCAGAGACCAGCCGTTTACTTGTTTATTTATGCTTAACGCGCTACGCCAAGTCGACGCCTCGCTATTTTACCTCATCAACCGTAGACTCGGTACTCCCTGGCTGGACCCCCTTTTTACCGGGCTCTCATCACTCGGCGAATGGACGATGGCCATTATTGCCGTGGTGATGGTGGCTGAAACCGGACGCCGATGTTTCTGGCGGCATGTCGCAGCTCTTGCCGGCGTGCTCCTTCTCGTGGTGCCTCTACACAGCGGATTGAAGCGGTCGGTGAGTCGTCCGCGCCCCAAAGCCGTTTTCGAACATGCCTCGGATCCCGCAGCGGCAGTGCGTATGCCCCTGGGGGATGCTTTCACCCCACGCCACAACTCCTTCCCTTCCGGCCACTCCGCCTTCGCGTTCCTACTCATGTCCTATGTCGCCCGGACGCGCCCCCGCTATCGGGTGGCTGCTTGGACTCTGGCCAGCGGTGTGGCAGTGGCTCGCGTGTACGTGGGAGCGCACTTTCCCTCCGACTGTGTGGCAGGGGCACTCTTGGGCACAGGAGCAGGCGTTCTGGCCTCAAGCCTCTTTCGCCGAATCCAGCCAAAAGCGGCTGCCGAAAAAGCTTGCCCGTCGGAATGAACCGTCTGAGCACGCCTCGCTTGTCCGATGCCATTTGTCGACGCGCCTTTTGGGCGCTCCTTCTTAGCCTTACCGCCTATCGTTTGGTCATCGCCGGCTTGCTGGGATTGAGTACAGACGAGTCCCACTATGCGCTCTACGCCCGGCATCCGGACTGGGGGTACTTCGATCATCCGCCCCTGGTGGCCTTCCTGGGCGCGCTCACAACGGTCGGCGGCCGGACGCATCCTTTTTTCTTCAGACTGGGTCCAATTCTCTGCGCCTTACTCACCGCCGTGGTGTTGCGCAAACTGGCTATGGAGCTGACCAACAGCGAACGGCGTGCTTTCTGGGCGGTCGTTTGGTTTACCCTGTTACCGGTGCACTTTCTCCTGGCGGGGGCCCTGTTGCCGGATGCCACGTTGCATCTGTTTTGGTGTGCGGCGCTCCTGGCGGCCTGGCGAGCCTTTCGCGATAACAGGTGGGGAAACTGGTTGCTAGCCGGCGCGTTCGCGGGAGGCGCCTTGCTGAGCAAATACCACGGCGCACTCCTTCCGGTCTGCCTTTTCGGATACGCCGTCACATCACGGGAAACCCGTCGTCGGCTCCTTCAACCCCATCCGTATGCGGCGGGTCTGGTGGCCTTTCTCCTATTTTTGCCCAACATCGTCTGGAACTACCGGCATCATTGGGCTTCTTATGCATATCAATTCCGCCACGGCACGGGCAGCGGACGGTTTACAGCGGATAAACTTTTTGAGCTGCTGGGCGGCCAGATGGTTGCCGCCTCCCCGATCATTCTTGTCCTTTTTTTTGCCGCCTGCTGGCTGGCTCGGCGGGAGCATCCTCTTGCGCCCGGCCTGCGCTTTGCGCTCTGGACAAGCCTTCCCGTGTTCGGCCTGTTCGGCGCCATGGGACTGTTTGGGAAAATCCTCCCCCATTGGACAGCCGTCGGCTGGTGCACGGGCGTCATGGTGCTCGCCGAAATCCAGGATCGCAAGGTCACAGATACCGGCCCTAGCGCCCGACGCTGGGCTCGGTGGCTTACAGCGGGCGGCGTGGTGGCATTGCTGATGGTTCTATTGCTACAGGTGGCGATGACGTTCCCGATTGTGGAGCCTCTCTATCAGGCCCTGCGGACCTGCTCCCTGCGCCTGAACGCCTATGTTCCCTGGTGTCCTGTGCTGCCGCCATACCGCAGCAAGTTCGATCTCACCAACGATTTGTACGGGTGGGATCAAGCCGCAGCCGAAGTCCAGCGTATCCGGCTGTCCATGCCCCAACCGCATAAAACATTTGTCTTCGCCCACCGATTTTACACCACAAGTCAAATCGGCGTCTACCTACCGCGCGACACCCGATTGGCCTCTTTCTCACGCAAACCCGGCCAGTACCAGTTCTGGTTCCAGCCGCGCGAGCACGAAGGATGGGACGCGCTGTTCATCAATGACGACCGCTGGCCCAAGGATCCTAATCTCTACCGCGAACGCTTCGCGCGCATCGATCCTCACCCCCTTCGCTTGACTCTCACACGGCGTGGAACCGTGGCCCATGTCCTGGACGTCTACCGGTGTTACGGATTCCGCGGATGCCTGGACACGGCGCCATGACGTCAATCCGCTGCCGCGCTCTGTTCGTCCTGCCCCTCCTTCTCGGCATCGCTGGCCATGCCGAAGAATCTCTCTTCTGGAAAACCACGATACACGACATCGCCGCCGACCATCGCGCCTTCTATTCCCTGAAAGGTCTCAAGCTCCTCGCGGGAGGACTCCTGGCAGCCGGCGGCCTTGCCCACTCCTCTGCCGATGAAAACGCGCGGGACTGGTACCAGGATTCCGTGCGCGAAGACGGCACCGACGAGGCCGCCAGACTCGTTAAACCCTTCGGCCACGGCCTTGTGACCTTGCCGGTGATGGGCGCAGGAGCCCTGCTCTCACACTGGGACACGGAATTCCGCTTTTGTCGCTCGATGGGCCGTTGGGGAGTGCGGAGTCTGCGTGCTGTCCTCGTGGGTGCCCCCCCCCTGCTTTTTCTTCAGCGCGCTCTGGGCAGCACCCGGCCCTCAGACCCGGACGCCCATTCACACTGGCAGCCTTTTGATGATAGCAACGGCGTCTCCGGACACGCGTTTATCGGTGCTGTGCCGTTCCTCACAGCCGGTCGCATGACGGACTCTGTGTGGATCCGCATGCTCTTCTATATGACCTCCACACTCCCCGGTTGGTCGCGGGTGAATGATGACGATCATTACCTTTCCCAGGCGACGCTTGGCTGGTGGCTCGCCTGGCTTGCCATACATGCGGTAGAGACAAGCGATAACCGATCTGGCCCGCTCAGGTTCACGGCATGGATAACCGCTGACGCCCTGACGTGGGGCGTGCGGATTCCACTCTGACTCCCTCCTCCGTCCGTCCCGTAGGAATCCCCTTCCCCCGTTTCATGTTCCGAGCCGGGTGCCGTGTCGATAGGTCTTAGACAGACATGGCCGGTTACCGCAAGGGCGTGCTTTTTTCTTGCCATACCTGCGGGGTTCTGTGATTTCATTGGCCGTGCGGCCGCGCGGTGAAGCGCCGCGTGTTGAGGCATGCGTGAGACGCAGAGTGCGGGTGGCCGGCATTCCGACCCGGCGACGCTGGCCGCGAAAGCCCCTCTGGGGCCGTGCGAGGCATAGCCGCCTACGCATGACCGAATGACTGCCGGCGTCGGATGAGGCGAGGTATCGCTGGCGTGTCCGGCGGATGACGCTTCCACCACAGGCGGCCTGCGTCGTTCCTTTCCAAACGGAGAGGGCCCATTGGTGCAAGGCCTTGTTCCAGAACTGGAAGAGTTCAAACCGCCAAGCCGCAAGCCGTGGCTGATTCTGGCGATTCTCCTGATTGTCGGAGCGGCCCTGGCCTTGCGTCATGTGTTCAGGCCGTTTGTTTGCCACACGGCGGAAGGGAAAAACCGCCGTTCATCGGGCACTTTGAGCGGGATAGGGACAAATGTGCCGCCGCTGAAGCGGGCTTCTGCAGAGGCGCCTTCCCCAGGCGGGAAACCGGCAACATACCCGTTTGCTGTTACGAATCCGCGCACGCGGCCAGATACGACCGCCGTGCCGACAGCCGGGCAGACAGCAGTCAACACAGCCGAATGGAAGCGCGCCCTGGAAGAAGCCAAAGCCTGGGAACAACAGGGTGATCTTCAGCAGGCACGGGCACGATATTTTTGGGTGCTCGATCAAAGACCGATGCAACCCGAACTCGTGGCAGCCGCTGAGGCCGGTCTTGGACGCGTGCATACGGCGCTTGTTTTCTCTCCCCGATCCATGCCGGAGAAGGTCGAGTACGTCGTGAAAAAAGGAGACTTTTTACAGCGAATTGCTCGCAATCATGGCACGACCGTCGAGCTCATTGAGAAGAGCAACGGAGTGCGAAAAGGCGGCATGATCCGGGCCGGCGATGTGCTGAAAGTACTGCGTGCTTCGTTTTCGATCCACGTGAGCCGGCGACGGAATGACCTGGTGCTGCGGATGAATGGCCGTTTTTTCAAGCGCTACCGAGTGGGAACCGGACGTGACGACAGAACTCCGCGGGGCACGTTTGTGATCGCCAGCAAGGATGTGGACCCGGTGTGGTGGCCGCAGGGACGCGAGATTCCATACGGTCATCCGGAAAACATTTTGGGCACGCGATGGATGGCTCTTGAGGCTACAGGCGAAACCCCCAAGGTAAAAGGCTATGGAATCCACGGGACCTGGGATGAAAGCACGATCGGAAAGTCCGAGACGGCGGGTTGTATTCGCCTCACGAATCGTGATGTTGAGGAACTCTTTGCCTTGGTGCCGCTGGGCACGCCCGTGACGATCGCCGACTGACCTTCCGCTATGCACGAGTACCGCACGCATACCTGCGGCGAATTGCGTCGCCACCATGCGGGATTACGCGTCCGCCTCTCGGGATGGGTCTTCCGTAAACGTGATCACGGAAGCCTCCTTTTTGTGGACCTGCGCGATCACTACGGTGTCACGCAGGTGGTCGTCCGACCTGAGCGCCCGTTCTTTGAAGGGTTCCAGAAACTTCGACTCGAATCCGTTGTGACGGTGACCGGATGGGTGGAACAGCGGACTCCCGACACGGTGAACCCTGGACTCGCCACGGGAGAAATCGAAGTCGTCGCGGAAGAGCTTGTGGTGCGTAGCGTCGCGGATGTGCTCCCCATTCAGGTGGCCGCCGAGGAGGACGCACCGGAAGAGGTGCGGCTGAAATACCGCTTTCTAGACTTGCGTCGCGAACGGCTGCACCGCAATATCGTCTTGCGTTCCCGTCTGATGGCGAGTTTGCGTCAGCGGATGATGGCGCTGGGGTTTGCCGAATTTCAGACGCCTATTCTCACCAGCAGCTCGCCCGAAGGCGCGCGCGATTACCTGGTCCCCAGCCGTCTCCATCCCGGCTACTTTTATGCGCTGCCCCAAGCGCCTCAAATTTTCAAGCAGTTGTTGATGGTGGCCGGCTTCGACCGATATTTCCAGATCGCTCCCTGCTTCCGTGACGAGGATGCGCGAGCGGATCGTTCCCCCGGCGAATTCTATCAGCTCGATCTGGAGATGTCTTTTGCCACCCAGGACGACATATTCGCGGTGGTCGAAGACGTGGTGAGCGGCGTCTTTGAGGAGTTTTCCGGCTGCAGCGTGGAACGTCCGTTTCCTCGGCTGCGATATAAAGATGCCCTTCTCCGCTATGGCACCGACAAGCCGGACCTACGTATTCCGTTACAGATCGTGGACATGACCGGTGTTTTTCAGGAATCCGGATTCAAAACCTTCCGGGAAATTGCTGCCACCGGTGGCGTGATTCGTGCCCTTCCGGTGCGGGCCGTTGCCGATCGGCCGCGCAGTTTTTTTGACCGGCTTGTTGAACAAGCCAAGGTTTTAGGCTCCAAAGGGTTGGCTTACATTGTGTGGGAGGGAGAAGACGCGAAGGGACCGGTTGTAAAGTTCCTGACAGAGCGAGAACGTGAGGCCGTGCGGCAAGCCGGTGGAGTTAATGCCGGAGACGCCGTGTTCTTTGTGGCGGGCCCGGAATCGGAGGCGACCCGGATTGCCGGTGGCCTGCGTGTCCGTATGGGGCAGGAACTCGGCCTCGTTGAACCCCATGGCTATCGCTTTTGTTGGATCACCGATTTCCCCATGTTCGAGGTGGACGAAGAAACCGGCCGACTCACGTTTTCCCACAACCCCTTCTCCATGCCACAAGGAGGGTTGGAGGCCTTGATGACGCAAGACCCCTTGAGTGTGCTGGCCTATCAGTACGATCTGGTGTGTAACGGTGTCGAGTTATCCAGCGGCGCCATTCGCAACCATCGCCTGGACGTGATGTTCAAGGCCTTTGAGATGGTCGGGTATTCTGCTGCCGAAGTGGAACGGAAGTTTCCCGCGCTGGTGAACGCCTTTCGATATGGACCGCCGCCGCATGGCGGCATTGCCCCCGGCATTGACCGCATGGTTATGCTGTTGGCGCGCGAGTCGAACCTGCGTGAGGTGGTCGCCTTCCCGATGAATCAGCGAGCGCAAGACGTGATGATGGGCGCGCCTTCAGCGGTGACCGAACGTCAGTTGCGCGACCTCCATATCCGGGTAGACCTTCCGAAGCCGGATGCGCCTCTTGCATCGCACTAAGAGGCCTGTGGGTGGGATGAGGCGCTCGATGCCCTGACTCCCGACGTGGGAGATCCAATACCCCAGGCGGATAACGGGACTTCCTCTTCTGTGCGGGTCGTGAGAGACTTCACACGAACGCTCCCTCGAGCCACTTCGTCCGGCCCGATGTAGATGGCGCGTTCGTAGCCACCGCTTCCCACACGGGAAAAAAAGTCGCGCGCTTTTTCCTCACGAAGGGCCAGTTCCACGGTGTCGCCCCGCGCGCGCAGGCCGCACGCCAGGGCAATGGCCGTGGGGCGTTGGTCGGAGTGCATGTAGCCGATGGCCACGGAAGCCCGAAGCGGCGAGGAACAGCCGAAATCCCTGCGGCTGGAGAGAATTTCCGTTACCACAACGTCGCCAAATCCCAAGCCGACACCCGGGATAGATTTCGGAGCCAATTGGGCGAGAAGGTTGTCGTATCGTCCTCCGCCGAAAATGGCGCGGAACTCCCGCCGTGTGTCGTAAGCTTCAAAAACGATTCCTGTATAGTAATCAAGGCCGCGTACAATGGCGAGATCAAATCGGGTGCCGCCGCGGATGCCGTAGGCGTCCAACATCCGAGCCAATGTTTCCAGCGCGTGACACGCGGGAGTCTGCTCGCCAAGAAAGGACGCCGCTTCGCGCGGCGAACGCAAATGCCGGAGGTCCAGAATAGCGTCGGCGGTTTTGGGTGCCAGACCGGCCTCCGTAAGGTGTCTGCGGGTTTCGTCCGGTCCGATTTTTCCCTGTTTGTCGAGGATGAGAAAAAGGGAGGCATGTTTCTCGGCAGGGATGTCCAACCGCCTGAGTAGGTCATTCAGGAGGGCGCGGTTGCTGTAATGGACACAGATGTCGGAGGGCCCGAAGCCAAGCAGGCGCAGGACGTGGATGGCGGCGGCGATCAGTTCGGCTTCGGCCGAGACAGACGATTCGCCCAGGATATCGAGGTTCCATTGGTAATGTTCGCGCTTACGGCCGCGGGACATGCGTTCGTATCGGAAGCACTGGGCAATGGTAAACCACCGCAGGGGAAAAGCGAGCGATGCCTGCCGGGCTGCCACCATGCGAGCGAGTGTCGGTGTCATTTCCGGGCGAAGCGCCAGAAGTCTCCCGCTCTTGTCGGCAAATGTGTAAATTTGGTTAACGATTTCTTCCCCGCTTTTGCGCTGAAGGAGAGGGAGGTTTTCCACCACGCAAGCGTCGTATTCCTGAAAGCCGAATTGACGGGCCGCTGTGCGCCACGCATCAAAAATTCTGTTTCGCACAGCCATGTCATCAGGGTAGAAATCGCGCATGCCACGCGGAGGCGCAAGGGAAATAGGAGAACTCATGATCTTTCCACAACAGAAAGTCTAACCCCGTGATCCGTCATCCCCACAGGACTAACCAGGCGTATGGGGCACAGTCTCCCGGAGATGGCCCGATCCTTGCTTGACCCGGCTTCCGGAACGGCAAACAAACCTAGGAGGTTGGCGAAACGGATTGATTTTGTGCCGATAGGGCGGCGACAACAGCCTTCATTTCCCGTCCAGGCTTGAACTTCACAACGGCGCGCGCGGGAATGGGGACGACATGGTCCGGCTTTTTGGGATTCCGGCCCACGCGGGCTTTTCGCGTTTGGAGCTCGAACACTCCGAAATCGCGGAACTCGATACGCTCTCCCCTTCCAAGGGCCTCAATGAAGTACTTCAATGTTTTCTGTAATATGGTGTACACGTTTTGTTGGGCGATTCCTGTCTCCTTAGAGAGCCGAACCACCAAATCCCGTTTGGTCAAACTCATAGGTAACCTCCTCGAGTTGATCGTGATATACTTTTGTCCCATCCGGTCTGGCAAGACAAGCCCAAAAATCCCAAAACTGCGGATAAGGAACCGCGAACGAGCGGCCGAGCCCCTGGTGCCGGCTTGAGGGATCGGCTCGCGGTGTCACGCAGCGCGGGATGGCGGGGGATCGTGGCAGGGAACCGGACGGTCGCCCACCGGTCGTCCAACGTGCCGTCCGCACGAACTACCGTTCGCGCGCGACTCGTAAATCAGGGTCACCATTGACGCTCTTTCTGGGATCGTGTAAAAATATTTCAACTGTGTTTACGCCCCCTTCGTCTATCGGCTAGGACATCAGGTTCTCATCCTGGAAAGAGGGGTTCGATTCCCCTAGGGGGTGCCACCCTAAACGCGGTCCTCTTGTTATTGACACCGGTATCGTCTCGCCGCTTCCTGGGCGCTATCCATTGTTCGCCCCCATGTGTTGCAGAATGGGACGCACCGTTTGGTGCGCGCCGGCGATAAGCCGCAAAACGGAATCCAGCCGGAAGTCATCCATGTGCAGGCGGGTCAACACGCCCGGCAGAAGAGGCGTGATGTGCGGCTCACCGGGCGAGCCGATGAGCAAGGCGTGGGTCATCACATAGGCAAGATTCACGTAATCCGTATGCGGGTGAACACCGGGGCCATGGTGATAGCGGATAATCCGAGCAAGCGGTTCGTCGAAGTGCCAGGCTTCCGCCACCCAGAATCCCACCTCGGCGTGCGTGGTGCCTAGCACACGGCGTTCGGCTTCAATCATCGGCACTTGCTGTTCGACGGCGACCGCATGAATGCGTGCGGTTTCCTCCTGGAACCACTGCTCCAGAAGGATGCGTCCGATGTTTGCGAGTAGCCCGGCGGTGAAAAGGTCCGCAGCCGGTCGTTCCGGAAGAAACTGCGTTTGCAGGGCGCCGGCGGCTGCCGCTGTTCCCAGCGCATGCGTCCAGAGAGCCACAGGGTCCCAACAAGGATTCAGCCGTCGTGCCTGAAGGATGTCCAAAGCCAGCGTTCCTGCTGCTACGGCTTTGAGACGGGCGTACCCCAGGAAAACGACCGCTTCATCCAGATTCGCGACTTTCCGCTCCAGTCCCATCGCGGCCGCATTGACCAGGCGCAGAATTTTGGCCGTTAGGACAGGATCGGTGTGAAGGGCCGCTGCCAAATCCCGCGCGCCGGCACGTTCGTCCGCCATCAGCCGCTGAATCTTTCGGAGGATACTCACCAATGTGGCCAGGGGCAGGTCTTTTCGTAGGCTGTGCTCCAGCCGCGCATGGAACTCAGCGCGAAGAGAGGCTTGCATGAAACTCCTCTTCAAGGAACCGCAGCACGCAGTAGCGCAGAAGGCTCATCTGATAATCGCCCGCAGAAACCCGTTCAAAAAGCCGATCTATCTCTGTGCGTTTTCCCACATATTCCGGGTAATCCCACAGGGATGAAAAAGTGACATGGGAGACCCTGCGGTCGCCGGTCATCCAGGTATCCTCGGGGCGGACGTCGACTTCCGAAACGCCATGCCGTTGGATCGCCTCAATGACCAGTTCGGATAAGACGCTGCCGGCCGCTAGAAGACGTTGCTCACCCTGCGTCACGTCGCGGGCTAAAACCATGCCGGGCCGAAGCGCGCTCACGTGGACCCGCATCCCCTTCCTCCTGGGTGCCTCTTGTGGCTTCCGGGTTTTCTTTTTTCATTGGGTCGTCCTGCAGCCTATCGGCCTTCCTTCGGCATTTCAAGCGCCGCTTTTGGGTCATAGCGCGCCGGCGCGCGGAGCCTTTGCGAACCGATGGGGCTGCCGTCGTTTCCAGGGGTCGGACCTTTTTGCCTTTTCGAAAGTGACCTGTACGGCAACAGAACGGGTTCTCACCGGATTTCTGGTTACGAAGGCACAGCGACTTGATTTTCTTTTCCGGTGGCCGGGAGGGTGGGGAAGGCGGTACACACTGCGTTGCGAGGCGTGCCGATGGCTCGGGAACAAGGTTTTCTTTTCAGAGGGCCAGATGCGGAACGCCGTTCCTTGGAATTCGAATAACCAAGCTCGGTGCGGTATTTAGCAATTGTTCGTCGCGCGAGGGTAATCCCTTTCTGCCTCAAGGCATACTGGATGTCCTTGTCCCGCACAGGGTGTTCGGGATCTTCTCCCTCCAGCAACTCGCGCACGAGCCTTTTGATGACCTCTGGTGTGTGTGCGGATCCGTCCGCAGAGGTATAACCGGAACGGAAGAACGTTTTGATCGGAAAAGTGCCGCGGGGCGTTTTGACGAACTTATTGGCGATGGCGCGGCTTACGGTGGTCTCATGGACCTTCAGGATGGCAGCAATGCGGGCCATGGTCAGCGGACGAATCTCGCCGCCGGGCTTCTCCAAAAAATCGCGTTGGAACCGCACGATTTCCTCCATGACCCGCCGCAGGGTTTCCTCGCGTCGCCGAATGCCCTGGATAAAAAACTGAGCGGAACGAAGCCTTTCGCGCAAATAAGCGTGCTCCTCTGGCGTCAGGGAAGAGGCTTCCAGCAACTGGCGACAGGCCGCGCTGATGCGTAGACGCGGCGCATATTCGCGGCACAGTTCAACGCGCCATTGACCGTCAATCGGGAAGACCTCGACATCGGGTATGGCCTCAAAGGACTCGCCTGAAAACGCCAGGGTGCGTCCGGGGCGAGGATCCAGTTGCAGGATGCGATCGCGCGCGCGAAGCACCTCCCGCACGGGTACGCCCAGCGTCCGCGCCAGCTCCCGATACTGGCTCCGGCTGAGCGCTTCCAAATGACACTCCACGATGCGTCGTGCGAGGTCGTTCGCGGGGACCCCGTTCATCTGCAGAAGAAGGCACTCTTTGAGATTCCGCGCGGCCACGCCTGGCGGCGCCAGGGTTTGCACGCGGCGCAAGACGTGTTCGGCGCGATCGAGCGGCATCGGCACCTCACCAGCGAGTTCTTCCAGGGGGACAACCAGGTAACCGTTGGCGTCCAAACTACCCACAATGAGTTCGGCCAGGCGCCTGTCCTCGCGCGACAGGCCCTCCGTTCCGAGCTGCCTCAGCAGTTCCTCATGGAGGGTAGCAGGCCGGGATACGGATTCCATGCGCCAGCGGTGGTAATCCTGCGCCTCCGCTATACGATTCGGGTCCCATTCCTCCGTGTCGAGAGGCTCCTCGTGGTCTGACAATACGCTCCCGGCCGTCTCTCGCCACAAAGCCATCTCATCCGCCGCATCGCCCACGCTGGATGCGAGGGCTTCCGCTTCCCCGATGTTTTCCTCCGTGCGGAACGCATCCCCATCCGATTCGTCCAGACTCAGGACGGGGTTCCGCTCGAGCTCGGTGCGCACCAGAGAAGACAGTTCGTGGGTGGGCAACTGGAGGAGTCTGAGCCAGTGGAGAAGTTGAGGCGCCAGGTTAAGCTGTTGCCGGACCTCAGGAGTGAGCTGAAGTGTGACTTGCATATTTCAGGGAAAATCCGACGGGGCGCAGCCCAGACTGGCTTATGCCCTTTGGGTGAAGAGGCAAAAGTTGTGCCAAGTTACCAGCGGAAGCAACAAAATCGAGTTTCTTGCGTCATGCCCCCACAAAAAAAGGGTCTCCTGCAGACTCGCGCGTCTTGTAGGCGAAAACGTCCGAGAATCCTACGCCTCTCGGGGTGAGGGGGCTTTGTCGTTTTTTTCGGCCAATCGTGTTGCGGAATGCGCAACGGCAAGTGGGACAGTTACGTTGGTTTGCATTGCGGGGGTATGGAGTGGATGGAAGGGAAAAGGGGGAGCCGTAAGGCTATACAACCTTTTCCACGCCATGTTGGTTGAATCGGTCCCAGCCAGAGTCGGGTGGGTGCGTTCCCTAATCGGGAAATCCCCCCCGTGCGGGATAGTTCCGCCTTGTCAGGTGGGTGCCGGTCTTTCATAGTGTCCGGTGCGTGCACGTGCGGTCGTGCAACGGGCTTGGCGGTGTGAAGCCTAGCCTGAAGCCGCTTTCCTTTTGCTGCGTGGGCACAGAAGGAGGATACCGACAAGTCGCTGAGAGAGGAATATTATCATGATGCAGGGGAGTCCTGAGCGCATTATGAACATGGCGTCGGCATTCTACGAATCGAGTGTCCTTTTTGCCGCGTCAGACCTTGGCCTCTTTGCTGCGCTTGGCGTACGGCGGGAAGCGACCGCTGACGATCTAGCCAACGCGCTGACCCTCCACCCGCGTGGAACGCGGCTTCTTCTGGATGCGTGCGTGGCGCTGGGGCTTTTGATCAAGGAGGAGGACCGATACCGGAATGCTCCAGACACTCAGGCTTTTCTGGTGCCGGGCCAACCCAGCGATCTTTCCGGAGCCATCCGCTACAATCGCGACGTCTATCCGGTGTGGGGCCGACTGGTCGAGATGGTTCGCACGGGCCAACCCGTGGAGAATCCCGCCCTTCACCTCGGAGAAGACCCGGAACGGACACGCACGTTTGTGCTGGCGATGCATAGCCGCGCAATGGCCATTGGCCGCGCGGTCGTCCCTCACGTGAAGCTGGAGACGTGTCGGAAACTTCTCGACGTGGGAGGCGGTCCGGGCACCTATTCGGTTCTCTTTGCCCAGGCGAATCCTGATCTTTCCTGCACCGTTCTGGACCTGCCGGAAATCATTCAGGTGGCGGAAGACTTGATTCGCGAACAGGGGATGCACGATCGGGTTCGCACGCTAGCGGGCGACTATCACCGTACGCCGTTCCCCATGGATAATGATGCGGTGATCTTTTTCGGTGTGCTGCACCAGGAAAGTGAACAGGCCATCCAGGAACTGCTGCGGCGCGCGTTTGATGCTTTAAAACCCGGCGGCCGGATTTTTGTTCTGGACATGATGACGGATGCCACGCGAACAGCCCCTCGATTTTCCGCCTTGTTTGCGGTGAACATGGCGTTGACCGCCGCGCACGGCTGGGTGTTCTCGGACGCGGATCTTCGGCACTGGTTGGAGACCGCAGGATTTTGCGATTTTCTCTGTCAAGCATTGGCTCCGCCGCTTCCCCACTGGCTTGCTTCCGCCCGCAGACCCTGAACGAATCGCTCAGGCCAGACGACCGGCTCCGCATGGTGGACCCGGCGACATGGGGAGTGCCGCTCCTTTCCAGGAACGCCCGCCTCTTCGGTCACAGCAACACGGGCCTGGCCTAAGACGCGGCAGACCACCACGTGATGAGCCATTCCTTGATTTTGTCTGACGATTTATAATAGGATGCGTGCCGCTGTTATGGAGCCGCAACCCGAAGCCACTCCCTACCTTCAGGAGAGCCTCATCCGCGAACATCGCCCCATGGGGCGGGAGTATCGGGTTCTTGCACTGGAGTCGCCGGCGATCGCGCGCGCGACGCAGCCCGGTCAATTCCTTCACGTCAGAATCCGCCAGGCACCGGAGTGCATCCTGAGGCGTCCCTTCAGTGTCTATCGCGCCACGCAAACCCGGGTGTCCTTCCTTTACAAAGTGGTTGGCCGGGGCACACGCGCTCTGGCCGAGTTGAAACCCGGCGATAGACTGGACGTCCTGGGTCCCCTCGGCCGTGGGTTTCCGATGAATCGGGCTGGGACCTTTCCGGTTCTGGTGGGGGGAGGCTACGGCGTGGCGCCGCTTGTGTTCCTCGCCAGCCGTTTCCGCTCACCGGGTGTGGCCTTCGTGGGCGGTGCCACCGCAAGCGATCTTCTCTGTTTGGGCGATTTCCGCAGGTTGGGATGGCCTTGCCAGGTGAGCACCGAAGATGGGTCGCGCGGAACACGCGGGGTTGTGACGGACCTACTGGATGCGTGGCTGCGGCAGCATCGTGAAACGGTACCCGAGTTCTATGCCTGCGGCCCGGACGGCCTGCTGCAGGCGGTGGCGGTGCGGGCCGCTGCCAAGGGCAGAACCGCATGGGTTTCGTTGGCCCGGCATATGGGTTGTGGATTGGGCGCCTGTCTGTCCTGTGTCGTGCGCGTCCGCGACAGCAAGGGCAGGGAACGCTGGGCGCGCGTTTGTCGCGACGGGCCGGTGTTTGAGGCACGGCAGGTGGTGTGGAGCACGCTGGGCCATAGGAGCGAAACGTGAGGTCAACCCGCGAAAGGCCGAATCGGGCCATGGGGGACGGCGGTTCACCGGAACAACGAGGTGCGCCTTCCCTTGCCGTGGAGATTGCCGGCATCCGCATGCAAAACCCGGTGATGGTCGCCTCTGGTACCTTTGGCTATGGCGAGGAATTTTTCGGCCTCCTAGACCTGCGGCAGTTGGGCGCTATTGTGGTCAAAGGGGTAGGCAGAGAACCGTGGGAAGGGAATCCGCCGCCGCGACTGGTGGAGGTTTCAGGTGGACTGGTGAACGCCATTGGACTCCAAAATCCCGGTGTGGAGGCCTTTATCCGCGACCACCTACCGTTTCTTCGCCGTCAGGGCGTGCCGGTGATCGTCAATATCTGGGGGCGCACGGCGACCGAGTACTGCGCCGTGGCGGAACGCCTGGAGGGGGCAGAAGGGGTCCGCGCCGTGGAACTTAACATTTCCTGCCCGAATCTTCGCGAAGGAGGGCTGGCGTTTGGCACGCAGGCACGATCTGTGTACCGGCTTGTATCACGGGTTCGGCGTGTCACGCGGCTTCCTCTGATTCCGAAACTTCCTCCCAATGTGCCAGATATTGGGTCCCTCGCCAGGGCCGCTGAGGAGGGGGGCGCGGATGCGGTTTCCCTTATCAACACCGTGCCGGCCATGGTCATTGACGTCGAGACGCGCCGCCCCATCCTGGGTAATCGCGTGGGCGGTTTGTCGGGCCCGGCGATTCATCCCATCGCGGTGCGACTGGTATGGGAGGCGGCCAGAGCCGTGCGGATCCCTGTCATCGGGATGGGCGGCGTTAGGGAGGCCCGTGATGCCGTGGAATTGTTGATTGCGGGCGCCCATGCCGTGGCCGTTGGGACAGCCCTTTTTGCCGATCCCCGCACGCCGTTGCGAGTCGCCGAGGGCATCCGGGACTATTTGATCCGGCATGCCCTGAGCGACGTGCGCGCGTTGATAGGGTCCTGCATCGCCTCCTAACACTCTTTACCATGGAAACCCTCTTCCAAGACACGGAGCGTCCGCCCACCGAGCATGTCGGACGTGTTGAAGCGACCCTTCCGCCCTGCGCCAACGGGACCCGCCGTTCCGCACGCGCTGTGTTCTGGATTTTGCTGGCCGCGTTCGTGGTTTTGGCGAGCGGGTGGTGCGTGTATTTCCCCTATGATCCGAGACTTCTGTTTTATGCGGTGCCTTCCGAGGCCTCATGGATCAGTCGGCACCGCCATCTGGCTGAACGATGGGATATGCTTGTCCGTAATCCTGTCCTGCGGCACGTGGCCTGCGTTCTGAGCGGCGCACGCGACATCGAGGAAAAGCTGAACAACGATCAGACGATCAGCGCCTGGATTCGCCACTATGCCGGTCGCGATGTGGTGACAGCTCGTGTGCGGGATTTTAGTCCGACCGCCGTCGATACATGGATGTTTGCCTCGTGGGCGGGCGCACGGGCGCAGTGGTTTCGTTTCCTTGCGAATGTGGGTCTGATCGGGCCGCGCGAAAAGGTCCCTCTGGGAGGTGGCCGCCAGGGATGGCGTTTTCCGGTGGATGCCGGCGAGAAAGCGTTTCTTTCTGTGGCCACCGTTGGAGGTGTGATTCTCGGCTGTGTGTCCGAAGACCCGTCGGGTGTGCGTAGGTTGGTGGCACGGCTGGAGCGTCGGGTGCAGCCCCCCGCCCCCCTTCGGCGCTGGCTTGAAGACGTTCCGCGCGCGGTCCCGGAAGACGTCTCTTCGGAGGCCACACGGGATGTACGAACGAAGGAGGTCCACCAGAGTCCGGATTGGGGTTGGATGCGGGTGGGAGACGGCATCACGGATTTTGAATGGACGCTGCGGGCGTGCACGCTGAACGGATTGGCGGGAACCGTGGTAGGGGCCGCGTCACCGCCCCTCTTGGTGGGCCAACGCGGATGGGACGCGGAGCAGACACGCCGATCGGACTCGAAGGAAATGGCGGCGGCTTTGGGAGACGCTCCAGCGGTGTTGGCCGTGGTACCTTGGGAAACGCTCGAAAGTCTTCTGAACGGACCGGGAAGACCGCCCGAGTGGACTCGGCTGTTGGCCAGGGTTCACTCAGCGATCGCCGAGAATGCGCCGGTATGTGTCATGTTGGCCACACGCGCATACGACGGCCGTTTGTTAGGAATCCGCGCACCCACATTTTTGCTGGCCCTCAAACTCCGAGTGCCGGAGAAAGCCACGGATCTGTTAGCGGATACGGTCGAATTGTTGAACGGCGCCTACGGCTTCCGATTGGTGGCGCAGCCACCACAGGTTGGGGAGCAGGACGTTACGGTTATTGCGACCTTGCGGAAGGAAGGGTACGGGCGATTGGCGCCGGCCGAACAGGTGGCCGTAACCCGTCGGGGATCATGGCTTTTCGTAGCCAGTAACCAAGAGGGACTGCGACAGGTAATGACGTTGTGGAAAAGAGCGCCGAAGGAAGAAAAGTGGGCCGTGGATCTGAGCAAAGCCTCTGGCACGCACTGGCTCTGGCTGGACGTGCGCGAGGCGAAAACCATGACGGCCACGCTGTTGGCGGTAGTCGATCTTCTGCGACTGGCAGGCCTGGAGATTGTGAAGGAGAAGGAACGAGGTATGCTGGCGGCGTTTCGGGACTGGCTGCATGCCCTGCAGCCTTTGGAATCCTGCTGGATAGACTTTTCCAGACGGGGCGCCGGGTTTTCTGCGGATTTCCTTGCCGGCCGAGTTCCGTGAACGCCAGGATCCTGGGTAAAAAGGGAGGAACGAGACGCCCGGTGCTTGTTGGACGGTGAGCGGCGACGCACGAAGCCGACTTCGGCAGGAGTGTGTCCACAAGACGCAGACGTGCGCGTGCGAGCAGACCTGTTGGTTGGGTGGTGAGGAATAGCCGCATAGGCTCTCCGTCCTGACCTTCTTTTTGTCTGGGTTCTCCGACAAGAGGCGGATAGGCGAGGGGGGAGAACGGGAGGCAAGAATACTACTTCCCAACCGCAAACCGCTATGGTAGTATCACGGAAAATGCAGTGGCCGGTCCGATGAGTTAGAGAGTAGGCCATGAAAGGAGGTTCGCTATGCGTATCGTGAAGGGTCTGGCGATGCTGAGTGCGGGCGCCATACTCCTGGGTGTGTGGGGGTGTGAGGGCGGAGGCAATGACGACGATGAAGGAGGAACAGGGACGGGAACAAGCGAAACCAACGAGACGCCAACCGCCCAGACCTTCGTGGACGCGACGGTGACGCTGGCCGCGGGGGGTGTGTACGATAGCGGGAAAGTGGTTGCCCCCGGAGAGGGGATTATGTCCGGCCGTGTCACGACGACCGGCACGAACGCTCTGGAGGCTTGGTTTGTCAAAGTGGCAGACAGCTCGGAGCATAGCAAGGCGAGCGGAACTAATTTCTCCATCAATGTCTCGACCGAAGAGGACGAAGAATGGCGGTTCAAGGTGGGAAATCCCGGTACGAATTCGGCGGAGGCGCAGATTAAGGTGTCCTATCAGCCGTAGGCTGCGGCCGTTCGCGTGCGGAAGGCAGCAAGACGGCGTCCCTCTTTCGGCTGCCGGAGACCAGTCAGCCACGTTTGGGTGGCACGGGAGGACAATGCGTCTACGCCATGCCGAAGGTGCGCCCAACCTCTAGGAGGTGACGGCGCACTTTGTAGGGCGGGAATTTTTGGGAGAGGCGTTGGGGCTCATTCGCCTTCGGCTTCAGCAAAGGCGGCGGTGAGAGCTTTGTAGGCGGCGAGTAGGGCGTTTTTGAGGGGTTGCTCCTCGTTTTTCCGGATTCGAAGTTGGTTGAGGAGGTCCTCTCGTTTTGCGCCCGTCAGGCGATCCATCTCGGCGACCATGGCGCTGCTTTTGGCGACAAATTCGTCATAAGCGGCCTTGGCAGTGTTGAATTGATTGAGCGCTGTTCGTTGGGCTGGGGTCATGGGACCCCTGGAAAGCGTCTGAATGTCCACCTGGGGAATGGGATAACGGTTACCGCCGAATTCGCCTCCGCCGGCGCCAGCCCAACCCTCGTCCATGATAAGCTCGATGGTCTTCATTTTGGCTTGTTGGATGATGATATCCTTGCCGCCCGTGGCAAAAATAAACTTCCTTTTGTCGTACCCTTTGAAAAGGGCCGTTTCTTCCTTGGCGGCATCGGCCGTGCGGTAAGAGGCCTTCTTGGGATGCTCGAGGACCAGTTTGACCACCCGACTGGCATGTTCCTTGACAAACCGGCCCTTCACCGTCATGAAGTGGAACCGGTTATCCTCGTAGGATTGAAACGAACCTTCGTGGGTCTTCCCTGTCACGGTGAGCTGATCCGCACCTAGGGCCACCATGACGACTCCGCTCCAGAAGGTACCCGTGCGTATCCATGGCTTCATGATTCGTCCTCCTGACCGACCACGTCGGCGAACATACTCTTGCCACAATAGGCGCTTCTGTCGCAAGATCATAAAATAAACGTCTGCAAGGGACGAAAAGTTTCTTGTCAGTCAAGTCAAGTGTCCATACATGGTATCCCCTTTTTTGGGATGGAGGAGTATGGGATGGAGGTAGGAGATTTTCGAGGAAGACAGGGAGGAGCAGGCCGATATGAGGAGCGATGTGAGGCGCCGTGCTACGGATAAGTGCGATGGGGGTTTGATACCCTTGGTAGGAGTTGGCTCGCACAT
>FWPU01001316.1_pt1 | contig 36367 bp, 30 predicted proteins | sample 2228361 | NCBI WGS metagenome assembly FWPU01 (sample SAMEA103939777, study PRJEB20133) | metagenome
CAAATAAATAGGTTACGCCTGCGGCTTCTCCGGTCGTATTTCTCAACAGAGCGGCGGAGAGACCAACAGGGATATCCCTGCCATCTTTCGTTTGACATCGAATTTCTTGAATTTGGATCGTTTTCCCCGCTAATACCCTATTTCGGATAGATTGAAAATGATTTTCCTGATCGGGTGACAAAACCGGTAATTCTTTTCCAATAACCTCAGATGCCGTCCAGCCAAAAATAGACGTAGCCGCCGGGCTCCACTCAATCACCCTCCCATCCATGTTCTCAACAATGATAGCCAGCGGGGAAGTGCGGATAATTGCGGAGAGTTTTTCGTTGGACTCCTTTAAGGCTTCCTCGATTTTTCGGTGGGATCTCTCCCGCTCCTCCAATGCCTCCGCCATTTGGTTGAAGGTTTTTTCCAATTCCAGCAAACCATCTGCGTTGGCTTTCATCCTGGGCTGAGTACGAACCGCCAAATCACCGCGTGCAATCTTTTTCGCCGCATTCAGCAAAGGCTCACTTCTTCTCTCCAAGACCCTTCCGCTAATCAAATACGCCAGCAAAATACTCAACAAAAAAACCACTATAAACAAAAATCCAATGGTGTAGAGTAACTTTTGAAAATCACGATTTACATTTTCAAGAGGTAAACCGGTGCGGACAATTCCAAAGGGCTGGCCATGAAGGGTAAGCACTCGATAAGAGAATAAGCGGGTTACACCATCAATCCCCGTTGCCGTCAACCTCCCTTGATTTATGATTTCACCACTCTTTATTTTTTGAACCATAACAGGGTCGGTTTTTCCGATCATGGTGGGATTTTCAGGAAACATTGCGACAATGGTTCCACTTCGATCCGTGAGGACTGTTTCGGTTTCAGCAGGAATACCAGAACGAACAACAATTTGTTGAATCAGATCAACAGGTACTCCTGCGTAAATATAACCACCGGGTTGATTCTCATTATCTTGAAGTGGGACTACCAGTGGCAGGATCATTCGATTTGTAAATGGATCGCTTTGCAAAGTCCCAACATTCAAAGTTTGTTCTTGTAAAGATTGGGTTACAGCATCCACTCCTTCGAGACTATCCACTTCCGAAGTGTTTGGCATCTGACAGAAAGCTTTTCCTTCTTCATCTAATACCGCCAGGCTGACAAAACCCCCTCGCGCAAAATATTCACTTAACAGTCTTCTGCATTCAGCCAACTGTAAAGGCATCCAGCGATCAATCCGTGTGCCTAATTCCACTACAACTATTTGCGCATTTTCAAGACTCCAAACCTGCCTCTCAGCAATACTATTGACCAGTAAATCAGTTTGGTTTTCCAAATTTTGATAAATATTCACTCCCCAGTTAAACGCAAAAAAAACCGCTGCAATTACCATTGGTAAAATTGCCAATAAAATCAGCAGCGTAAGCCTGAAGCGTAATCCCTTAAACGATTGAAACATTTGACATAACAATCAACAAAAATGGCTAGAGCGAAAAAGGCGATAAATCCCCAATCACCTTTTTGTACATAAGAATATTAATATTTTACAGAACATTCTAAGAAACACAAGCCAATCAAATGAACTATTTCTGAATTAACCCCATAAAGAGAGTAAAATTGAATAAGAAAATGAGGGAATTATGACAGATCCGAAAACCATGCTTGAATTTCGACAAGACGAATTGAGCAGTGCTGCAATTTATGAATCCCTTGCCAGCATCGAAAAGGATGAACGCATCCGAAAAGTATACGAAAAGATGGCAGCGGTAGAACTTAAACACGCTAAAAGCTGGGAAGAGAAACTGCGATCAGAAGGGGTCGAGCCACCACCTTTTCGACCTTCAATTCGCGTTCGTTTGATCATCTGGTTAGCCAAACGGTTCGGTCCTGAAATGATTCTTCCGACCCTTCAGGCAATGGAGAAAGATGGCGGTTCCGCCTACCTCCAAGTTGATGCGGACAAGCAAATGGCAAAAGATGAACAAACCCATTCGCTTGTTCTTGCGCAAATTAAGAGAACAGTCCGGGGTGGCATGGAAGGCAGCGCACTTGCTCAACTGGAAGGCCGTCACCGTTCGACTGGTGGAAATGCCTTGCGAGCAGCGGTACTGGGCGCCAATGATGGTCTGGTGAGTAATTTAAGCCTTGTCATGGGGGTTGCTGGAGCGACCATGGACAACCGCTCCATTCTGGTGGCTGGCATCGCCGGTTTACTTGCCGGAGCCTTTTCAATGGCTTTGGGTGAGTGGCTATCCGTTCAATCCTCTCGTGAATTGTATGCGAACCAAATCAAAATTGAAGAAAGCGAAATAGAGCAAGCCCCCGAAGAAGAAGCCGAGGAATTGGCTTTGATTTATGAAGCTCGCGGTATCCCCTCTGAACAAGCAACCCAAATGGCTTTAAAGATAATGCAAAACAAAGACGGAGCATTGGATACCCTTGCCCGCGAAGAATTAGGGATTGATCCTGAAGAATTGGGCGGATCAGCATGGGAGGCTGCTATCACCTCTTTTATCTTGTTTTCCATTGGTGCGATAGTCCCGGTAATTCCTTATACTTTTCTTGGTGGAACAACGGCCTTGCTATTTAGTATCCTGTTCAGCTTTGTTGGCCTATTTTTACTTGGCGCTGCGATTACCTTGTTCACCGGGCGCTCTATCTGGTATTCTGGTTTCAGAATGGTAATCTTTGGTATGCTGGCAGCAGCAATCACATTTGGTATTGGCAGATTGATTGGAATTAGCATCGGCGGATAAAAATTATGAGACCCTTTGAGCAACTGATTACGTTTCTACCTGCCATTGATCTTATTCGTACCACAGATTTTTATCAGAACGTTTTAGAGCTTCCATTGGTTCGCGACCAAGGCGATTGTAAAATCTTTCGCGTATCTTCCGGAGGATTCATCGGTTTTTGTTCTCGCCCAGAAATACCGTCCCCAGCAAATTCCATCATCTTAACTTTAATCACAAGCGACGTAGATGAGTGCTTCGCAAAACTGGTTAACGCAGGGGCAATTTCCATAAAAACACCAACATACAACCCCAAATACGCCATCTATCATGCATTTTTACTGGACCCCAACGGATATCAAATTGAAATTCAGTGTTTCGATGACCCCCTTCCAAGCCAATAAAATGAAAACCGATCCGATTCCCTATGGAAAAACCCAAATACCAATCCATCTACCTTTTCGGTACGATTGGTATGAACCGAAGGACTATCCACCGGCAGAACAACCTCTCGCCGTTGTGATCCATGCTTTACAAAACCCATTGGGTAATCCCAATCTTAATTGGTCACATCCTCCCCAAAAAGTTGCCATCAGCATTAACGACAAAACTCGTCCTGTACCGTATAGATATATACTTCCACCTCTACTGGAATGGTTGAACGAACACGGCATTCCCGATGAGAAAATTGAATTATTTATCGCAACCGGCACACATACCCCAGCAACGAATGAGGAAATCCAAACCATCATTCCAACAGAAATTTTGGATCACAAAAAAATTCGAATTTTTTCCCATGACTGTGATGATCAGAAAAACTTAATTTTTCTTGGTACAACTCAACGGAAAACCCCCGTTTGGATCAATAAAAGATTTTTTAACGCGGATTTACGGATTGTCACCGGTAATATCGAACCACATCATTTTATGGGATATTCGGGAGGGGTCAAAAGCGCAGCAATTGGATTAGCCGGGCGGGCAACTATCAATCACAATCACGCCATGCTGAATGATCCGCTTGCCTTTTTGGGTGAATTTGAGCAAAACCCCATGCGTCAAGATGTAGAAGAGATTGGCAGCATGATGGGAATTCATCTGGCTTTAAATGTCATCCTCAATGCCAATCGTCAAATCTTGACCGCCTTATTTGGTACACCCGGGGCAGTAATGGAGAAAGGCATATCCATTTCAGATAACTTATGGAAAGTACCGGTATCTTGTGCTTATGATCTTGTAATCGCCTCAGCGGGTGGTCATCCCAAAGACATCAATTTCTATCAGGCTCAAAAAGCGATTACTCATGCTGCTCTTTTTGCCCGACCCGGTGGTGTAATTATTCTTGCTGCGGCCTGCCCCGAAGGAATTGGCAGCCAGAAGGCGCTTGATTTCCTGGATCAGGCGACAACACCGGATGAAGTCATTATCAGGTTCCAACAGGCAACCTTCCAAATCGGGCCTCATAAAGCTTACCAAATTGCCCTCCAGGCTAAGCGTAATCATCTCTTTCTTATTTCTGAAATGCCCAACGATTTGGTACGCAAGTTTTTTCTCACACCCGCCAATTCGATTGAGCAGGGAATTGAACTAGCCAGAAATCTACTACCGAAAAATTTTAAAACTGTTGTTTTACCGCACGCAACTGCCCTCCTGCCCAATTTAAGAACTTCGTGAAGAACAAATGAAGCGACCCATTTTTGAAAATCCTGAACTAGATGGATCCACCTTTTTTCTGCCTGGTAATAAACCTATCGGAGTTCTATTGTTGCATGGCTTTACTGCAACAACTGTTGAAGTCCGCCCACTAGCTGAATATCTCAACAGGCAAGGGTATTCAGTGTTTTGCCCTCTGTTGCCCGGACATGGAACGCGCCCGGAAGATATGATCCCAGTCCGATGGCAGGATTGGTATGAAACTGCTCAGAATGGCCTCGAAAGGTTAAAAGGCATTTCAAACCTTTTTGTGGCAGGGGAGTCAATGGGAGGATTGCTCTCTCTACTCCTGGCTGCTAGCCATCCTTGGATTAAAGGGGTTATCCTTTATGCCCCTGCAATCAAAATTGACGGGATTTGGCGAGCAAAGTGGCTTGCTCCTTTCGTAAAAATAATGCCAAAGAATTATCTACCAGAGGAAGAGGAGTCTGAAACAGAAACTGATACTCTTCCCTGGCAAGGGTATAATGTTGTCGCATTGGCGGCAGTTGCCCAATTAGAAAAGTTGCAAAAAGAAGTTCTCAGGCAAATTTATCGTGTTCATCAATCGGTATTGATTTTTCAGGGCAAACAAGATCGCACCATTAATCCTTCTGGTTCACAATTGTTATATGAAAAATTACCCTCCCAGAATAAATCATTGATCTGGCTGGAAAAAAGCGGTCACTGCGTTGTCTTAGACCGGGAATTAGACATTGTAAAATCCAAGACGATGGAATTCATCGAAAAGACAATTTCTCAAAGTGGTTACCCATGATACTTTCCAGTTCTGTATTTCTGACGATAGTTCTTGTGAATTTAATTCCAATGACACAAAAAGGCTGGTGTTCGAAAAAGTATTATTCACTCTTTTATTTCTGACCAGAATATTTCTGTTTTTTGCATGGATAATTCGTTGAAAGGGTTATATAATTGTAAAGAAGTGCGGTAAGAAAACCCCAATTTATCGGAGGATAAATGACCGAAAATTCCCGCCCGCCCGGTAAAACCACAATCGCACCCGAAGTGCTTGTTTCTGTTGCGCGGCTGACAGCCCTTGGAGTACCTGGCGTCAACCGACTTGCTACCATCCCCTCAGAAGTTGAGCGTTTTTTTAGCCGCGGAATGAGTGAAGGGATTAAGATTTCGGTCGAAAACGACCATGTTTACATTGACCTCTATGTCATTCTCAACCGAGATGTAAAGGTGCGCGAGGTGTGTCGGGCAATTCAACAGCAAGTCGCTCGCGCGGTCTCGGAACTGGTTGGTATGGAAATTGGCCGTGTCAACGTTCACGTTGAAGATATCGAAACTGGCTCAACCTCAAATTAAAGTTGAAAAACTTATTTAATTTTGGAAAATTAACAACGAAGGTGTTATGAAACCCCGAACCAAGGCACGAAGCATAGCCTTGCAGGTGCTTTATGAATGCGACCTGACCAATCATTCTCCGCAGGCCGCCATGGAAGAGCGCCTGAAAGACGAAACACTCGATTCAAACTTGGTAAAATTTGCCTATGATATCGTCAATGGGGTTTTACCAATCACTCGACAATTGGATGATTTCATTGCTCAACATGCCCCCGAATGGCCATTAGATCAAGTAGCCGTAATTGATCGAAATATTCTACGAATAGCCTTATGGGAATTTGCCGTTGAGGGTTGTACGCCGGTTAAAGTTGCCATAAACGAAGCCATTGAATTGGCAAAAATATTTGGGGCCGATAGTACACCGCGATTTGTCAACGGTGTTTTAGGTAGTCTTGCAAACCGGCAGCAAGAAATAAGGCAAAAGTTTAAAAAAGTCACCTCATCAGAGGACGGGAAAACCGCTCACCTGAATTGAATCATGCGAGCGGTTTCTCTTTTCCTCGATGATACATCCTATCGCTGAGGAAATTCAATGAGAATGGCACACAAAAAGGGAATTTTCCGAATCACACTTCAAATTCTATTCAGTTTATCTCTCCTCAGCGCTTGTTCTTTAAGTATTCCCTCGTGGAATATTCCCCCTTCAACACCACCCACAGCGATCAACAACACTCAGCCAGACCTGAGTTTTACCACGGTTACGTTTTTAACGAAGCCGCCAGTTAATGGGCCAAAAGGCAATGTCACCCTTGAAATTCTTGATGAGGTTACTGGTCTGGCCATGAACCCCCAGCGTTACCCGATGGTTAAAAACGAGGACGGCTCGTTTCAACTTGAATTGCTTTTCCCGGTCGGTTCAGTGGTTCGGTATCGCTACTTAAGGGGGGATTTCCCCTATTTTGTTGAATACAATTCTCAAGGCGAACAAGTTCGCTATCGCATGGCAGCAATAAACTACCCGCTCCTCATAGAGGACACAATTTCCGCGTGGACTGATTTTCGTTATAGTGGATTAACTGGCACAATCAAAGGACAGGTTTTTGATTCCAGCACTAAAGCCCCCTTCCCGAATGCTCTGGTGTGCGTCGGTGGTATTCAAACCCTTACCGCCAGTGATGGTTCTTTTATTGTTGAGAACGTTGCCGAGGGAATTCATAATTTAGTGGTTTACAGTATGGATGGTAGCTTTGAGACATTCCAGCAAGGGGCAGTCGTTGCCGCAAACGCAACCACAATTGCTCTGACTCCATTAACCCCATCCAAATTTGTCAATGTTACCTTTGTTGTTCAAACCCCTGCGACTGGCTTGCAAGGGTTACCGGTTAGAATGGTAGGTAATCTTTATTCATTGGGAAACATTTTTGCAGAAATAAACGGAGGCTTCAGCAACGTTGGCGCTCGTGCTCCTTTGCTTACCAATGTTGCCGAAAACGCTTATGCCATAACCTTGCGTTTGCCGTCTGGTTTTGACTTCCGATATAAATACACCTTGGGAGATGGTTTTTGGAACGCAGAACACGATTCCGCGGGGGGATTTGTCCTCAGGCAATTGATTGTTCCCCCCAACGATACCACCATCACAGATCAAGTAACCAGCTGGCAATCCGGCAATGCCGGTGCAATTACTTTTTTAGTGAGTGCACCAAACAACACCCCAATTGAGGATAGTGTTTCAATCCAATTCAACCCCTATACTTGGACCAATCCACTCCCAATGTGGTCTTTGGGGAATAATCAATGGCTGTTTGTCTTGTACAGTCCACTCAATATGTTTAATTCCCTTCAATATCGCTATTGCCGAAACGACCAATGTGGATATGCGGATGATCTGACAACTTCTGGCTTAGGAGCAACTGGTTATACTTTGGTGATCAATGAAGAATCCCAAATTCGGCGGGATGAAATTAATGCCTGGTCTTTTTGGAACACTACTTCGACCCCTACTGAGATTGTCGCACCCACACCCCTTCCTCGTTTAAAGGATTTTATTCGCGGCATTGAAATCAGTCCCAATTACAACCCCACCTGGCAGCCTTATTTATTTTGGGGTATGAATAAAATAGCATTACTTAAAGCCAACACGACCATCTTAACGCCAACATGGTCGTATACGAACCCGACCACACCGGTTTTTGAGCCTGTAGCCGGTAAGGACTCGCTTTGGTGGGATAATCTTCAGGCCATTCAAACTGCTCAGCAAAGCCAATTGACTGTCTGGCTGTATCCCAACCTTCGCCACAGTAGTGATATATGGGCTGAAACCCATTCGGATAAAAACTGGTGGCAAAACTGGTTTGAACGATATCGAACCTTTGCAATCCATTTTGCGGACTTAGCATCCCAAACCAACACTCCAGCACTTATTTTGGGAAGTCCGCAGACTGCTCCCGCTTATCCAGATGGGGTCCTTCCAAACGGAAAAGCCTCAGGTGTTCCGAATGATGCAATCGAACGGTGGCGCTCTATTTTAGAAACCGTCCGACAGCGCTATGGTGGAAAAGTGGGTTGGAGTCTCTTGCTCACTGACGAAAATCCAACCATTCCAGAATGGGTGGATATGGTAGATTTTCTTTATATTCAACTTGCAATTCCCTCCTTATATTCTTCTTCACTTTCACCAGAAGAACGGCTCAACCAAATTCAAGACTATATGGATTCGGTCTTGTTTCCAATTCGCGAAACCACCACCAAACCACTGATCATCGCAATAAGCCCGCCATCAACAACAACCCAGAATGTCCTTTGCCCAGACGAAAACTGCCTGGCTATCGAAACGCTTTTCCCGCCACTTTCTACGCCGGAACAGTTTTCAGTCGACATCCAAATTCAAGCCGAGAGTTACACCGCTTTTCTAACCGCGGTAAATGAACGCCCCTGGATTGATGGAGTTGTATCTCAAGGGTTTTATCCTCCTGCAGCCATTCAGGATGCCTCCTCCTCAATACACGGAAAATCGGCATCGGACATCGTCTGGTACTGGTACTCAGGCTGGTCAGAGGAAACCCCCTAATTATCCAATCTAAAGGAGAGGATCATTTGATGCAGGTCTTTGGAATTCCATCAAATTACGGAATTGAGAACCATGGCTTTCAAAACACCGGCAATATTTATTGGAATTATGCCTCAGCCAGTTTAATTGAAGAGGGGATAAAGCGCAATGAAGTTGCCCTCTCATGTGATGGGGCTGTCATTGCTTACACTGGTAAACATACTGGCAGATCACCAAATGACAAATTTATTGTTCAATATTCGCAGCAAGAAAAGGAAATCTGGTGGGGTAAAATTAATCAACCCCTCTCTCCCCACTCCTTTGATCAAATATACAACAAATTTCTCGCCTACTTTCAAGGGCGAGATATTTTTGTTCAGGACGTTTACGCGGGTGCCCATCCAAATCATCGGCTTTCCATCAGAGTAATTACCGAGAAAGCCTGGCACAACCTCTTTTCACGCAATTTGTTGATTCCCATACCCGTTTCAGAAATTCCTCACACCGTTCCAGACTTTATCATCCTCCAAAGCGAAAACTTTCAAGCCGATCCCAAAACAGATGGCGTCCGTTCCGGTACCGTAATCTTAATAGATTTTGAGCGAAAGATAGTTTTGATTGGTGGCACGGGCTATGCTGGGGAAATCAAGAAGTCAATCTTCACTATTATGAATTATCTCCTGCCGCGTCAGGGTGTGCTTTCCATGCATTGTTCTGCGAATGTTGGCAAGGATGGTGATGTGGCTTTGTTTTTTGGGCTGAGCGGTACCGGGAAAACCACCCTGTCGTCCGACCCAAATCGTCAATTGATCGGCGATGATGAACACGGCTGGTCCGATACAGGTATCTTCAATATCGAGGGTGGATGTTATGCAAAAACCATACGCCTGAATCCCAAATTCGAGCCTATGATTTGGGCAGCTACCAATCGCTTTGGGGCTGTATTGGAAAACGTTGTGTATGATCCGATTTCCAGAGTAGTTGATTTCGATTCGGATCAATATACCGAAAATACTCGAGTAGCCTATCCGTTATCTTTTATTCCAAACAGCCTCGGTCAGGGATATGCCGGTCATCCGCAGAACATTTTCTTTTTGACCGCCGATGCCTTCGGTGTTATGCCGCCCATTGCTCGATTGAATTACGAACAGGCAATGTACTACTTTCTCTCAGGCTACACTTCCAAACTGGCAGGAACAGAAACCGGTTTAGGCAGCGAGCCGCAGGCTACTTTTTCGACCTGTTTTGGTGCACCCTTTCTACCGCTCCATCCCAATGTATATTCTGACTTGTTGGGAGAAAAGATCCTGCGTCATAAAGTCCAGGTTTGGTTAATCAACACTGGTTGGATTGGCGGCCCATACGGTATTGGAAAACGGATCAACTTACCATATACCAGGGCAATGATCACCGCAGCTCTCAACCATGATCTGGATGAAGTGCCTTTTCGACAAGAACCATTTTTTGGTTTGAATATTCCCCTTTTTTGTCCGGGAGTTCCTTCAGAAATTCTCAACCCTCAATATAACTGGAGTGACAAGCAATCCTATCAGGAATATGCCCGCAATTTGATTGCACAATTTGAGGAGAATTGCACCCAATTTGCCAAGAATGTCACCAAAGAAGTTCTGGCAACCGGGCCGCATCTCTAAATCGGGTTATGCTAAATAAAATAAAATTATTGCAGCCATAACTAAAAAGGGTGCATAGGGTATTGCAGTGAAAGGGCGGTAACGGCGGGCAAGCACACTGACTAACAAGTACAATCCACTGAAAACGCCGCCCATCACAACCGAAAAGAATAAACTGATAGCAATTTTTGGCCATCCCAGCAATAAACCCAAAACCCCGCTCAAATTAACATCTCCAAAGCCCAAGGCCACTTCTTCGATTTCCTCACCTCGCCGTTTGGACATCCAGCGGTTAAACAGAATGCCAAAGTAATAGAGAATAAACATCATCCCAAAACCTGTAATACCGCCGAGGATGGTGTCCAATAACCCGTTCCAGTAAATCCCCAATGGAATACATATCAAAACACCTACTCCAATGACTTGATACAAAACGACTCGGTATTCAACATCCATGATAAATACCAATGCAAAATAGAAAAAATAAGGCAGACTCAACCAAAAACCGAATCGTTCAGGTGGAAAATAAAATAGAAACGGTACAAGAATGACGGAAAATACCTGCACGATGCGCATTCGCCATGTGGGATGCGCACCACAATTACTGCATTTTCGCAGCAATAAGTATTGATGGAGATATATCTTGTTCCCGCAGGAATGACATTGAAGATCACTCAATCGGCGAGTTCGAGGTAAAACATCCGCCAGATAATTCAAAAGAATACCCGTCAGCCATCCCGCCAAAATGAGCAAGGGAAAAACCCAAAAACTCATGATTAATCCTGTGCAGGAGCGGAAATCAGTTTTTCACTGATATTCCCTTGGGCCATTGCCATTCTTTCTTGTTCTGCTCTTTTGAGCAATTGTTCGCGTAAATCCTGAATATCACGCGGCAGCAAGTAAATCGCACCTAAAAAGAACAAAAAACACAAGATCCACGCGCCCACACAGATGATCAAAATGGCGTCCTTCAAGGAGGAGTTAACCGCAATCAACCCGGCCAAAGCAGGAGCGACCGCTGACCCTCCCTGTTCAATGAGATTCTGAACAGAATTAGCAGTGGACCTCACTTCGGGTAGCGTAACATCATAGACTGTGGAGAGGACATTTGGAGCTGCAAAAGGAATGAATATTGCCGTGATTGCCATGGAAATGGTGAAAAACAAGGTATTATTTTCGGGAATGCTCAGGGAGAACCACAATAATAAGGCGCCAGTAATGACGCCGAATGCGGATACCATTAGACGACCGCGTATATTTCGTTTGAATAGATAATCCCCCAATGCACCACCAATCGGATAACCAGCCGCTAAGAATAACACTGCAATGACCATTGTGATCAAAACTTGATTTGAGTCGAATCCTCTTTCCGTTTCCAGATAGCGGAAAAACCAGAAAGTAATTACCTGCCAGGGGAATACCCCAAAAAATCCCTGCGTAAAAAGCAACAGAAGGCTCTTCTTTCGGAAGAGACCTAAAGCAGTTTTCCACTCAAAGCTGTAATGGATGTGTTGTTCGATATTCTCCAGCTCCGGTTCGGCACCACCTCGCGGCATCTCCTTGACCGTTGTGAATATAATAACCGCCAGCACAATACCGAGAGAGCCGGTCAGGATAAAAATTCCTTGCCAGTGGATCAACTGGGTAAGAGTGATTGCCAGAACCATTCCAATCATATAACCGAGTGGGCTGGCAATTTGTAATAATCCGTACACTTTACCACGGGTTTTGGGTGGAAAGTAATCCGAAATCAGAGAATATAAACCGGGATAACTGGCATCATCAATCCCGGTTGAAGCACGGGTAACAACAAACACGCCAAAAGATTTCGCCAGCGCACTCAGCCAGGTTGTTGCTCCCCAAATCAATGAAGCAAGTGCTAATAACTTCGCTCGTGCAAACCGATCATAGAGATACCCCCATAGAGGGTAAAAAATTCCTCCAACCAGAATCGCCCCGGAGAAGACCAACCCCATTTTTGCTTCGTCAATTTGAAAATACTCCATAATAGGAGTGGTCAATGGGCCAATTAATAATTTATCGGCTTGATGTAGTAACATGAATACAAAAAACACCCCAACTACAAACCAGCGATAGCGTGAAGATGGTTTCATCCTTACTCTCCTGATAAATAATTAACCTCAAACAAGCAAAGTATAGCCAAAGATGGAAAAATGGGAAACAAATTACCCTCCCCAATTTTTATCAGAATTGAGAGGGTATAATACATTACCTTTATCAAAAGTTAGCCATGCCAACAAAAAATTTTGAGCAAATCAAAAATATCGTGAGATTTTGGCAGACCGATCCATCAGTCTCTCCAAATATCTGCGGGGTTCATGTTACCCCTCCAAATCCAGGGCAATTTGTTCCATTACCTGAAAATCTGCATAGCACCTTTAGAAACACCCTTGCAGCGGAGGGGATTGAGGCTCTTTACCAACATCAATGGGATGCCATTCAGATCATTACCCAATGCAAAAATGCTATCATTACCACCGGAACTGCCAGTGGAAAGTCGCTTTGTTATCAAATTCCTATCATTGACAATTGCCTCAAAGATGAAGAATCTACTGCAATGCTGCTCTTTCCAACAAAAGCGCTCACCCAAGACCAGTACAGAAATTTCCTTCGTTTTTCTCCCCCTTCTCTACACTCTTCTATCTCGATTTACGATGGTGATACACCAGTTTCGCAGCGAAAAAAAATTCGTCAAAGCGCACGAATTCTACTCAGCAATCCCGATATGCTCCATACGGCTATCCTTCCCCACCACCCCAATTGGGAAAAATTATTACGGGGTTTGAGGTATTTCGTGTTGGATGAAGTGCACCTTTACCGTGGCGTATTCGGTTCTCATATTGCCAACCTGATCCGACGCTTAAAACGAATCTGCCGCTTTTATTCGACAGAGCCGGTTTTTATTCTTACTTCTGCAACCGTTGCAAATGCGAGAGAACACGCCGAAAATATGATTGAAGAACCTTTTGAACAAATATCGGACAGTCATTCACCAAAAGGCACCAAGTATTTTTTACTTTACAACCCTCCCATAATTCATGAAGAATTGGGGGTAAGGCGGTCTGCCTTGAGTGAAGCCGTTCGAATTGGCGGTGATTTGATCGTCAACGGCATCCAAACCCTTATTTTTACTCACACTCGAAAAAACGTCGAATTAGGAATTAAATTTCTCCAAAGCCAAAATCCCGAACAAACCCAAGAAATTTTTGCCTATCGGAGTGGTTACCTCCCATCCGAACGAAGAAAAATAGAAGAAGCATTAAAATTTGGCAAAGCCAAAGCCGTTGTCTCCACCAATGCACTGGAGTTAGGAGTAGATATTGGGGGAATGGAAGCGGTTATCATCAGCGGCTACCCCGGAAGTATTGCCGCAACCCATCAACAAGCCGGCCGGGCTGGAAGAAAAAAGCAAGACTCTCTGGCAGTTCTGGTTGCTTCCTCAAATCCGTTGGATCAATATATCATCAAACATCCAGAATACTTGTTTGAAAAACCACCAGAAGTGGCATTGATCAACCCCAACAACCCTTTAATCTTATACCAGCACATCCGTTGTGCAGTATTCGAATTACCATTTCGTCAAAATGATTCGTTCGGAAATCTTGACTGGACAGCCATTCATCCTTACCTGAAAGTATTAGTTTTAAACCGAGAAGTATTCCCGACCTCAGACCGTTTCATCTGGCGGGGAGACCAATACCCATCCCAGGATGTCTCTTTACGAAGCACTTCTGGTGATTCATTCTTACTCCATGTTGAAGAGGATGACCGATTGACCACAATTGGCGAGGTGGATCAAGCCAGTGTGGATTGGATGGTACATCCTAATGCTATTTATCTACATCAGGGTCAAACATTTTTTGTTGAGGCCCTGGAACTCGAAAAGAAATATGTCCGCCTTACCCCTTTCGATGGGGATTATTACACTCAACCATTAATGGAACAGAACATTCAAATAATTTCCGAGGAGAGAATCCGTTCGATTTTTGGGGGAAAAATTCATTTTGGCGAAATTGAAGTGACTCGCCAATTGAAAGGATTTCGAAAAATTTCTTGGCAAACCAGAGAAATTTTGGCAACAGAAGATCTGGAGCTCCCTCCACGCACATTGCGCACAGTCGGATATTGGATTGAAATGAACCCCCAAAGTATCCAGTTACTCACCAACCTCAATTTGTGGAGCGGAAAGCCGAACAATTATGGGCCAAATTGGGATCAACAAAGAAAACTTGCTCGTCAACGCGATCAATTTACCTGTCAATTATGCGGCGCAGCAGAAAAAGACATCCCCCATCATGTTCATCATATCGTCCCCTTTCGTCAATTCCCCACTTACGAACTTGCCAACCGATTAGAAAATCTGATCACTTTGTGTCCAGCCTGCCACCATAAAGCAGAGAGTGTTGTTCGCATCCGCAGTGGCTTATCGGGTTTGCGTTACCTCATTTCCCAAATTGCTCCTCTTTTCGTCTTATGTGATCCTGGAGATTTAGGGTCGCATAGTGACCCTCAATCGCCGATGTGTGAAGGTAACCCGATTGTAATGATTTATGACAACTCAGCTGCCGGCATTGGTCTATCTGAAACCCTTTTTGACAAACACGAACTCATTCTTGCCAGCGCACTTGAAGTTGCTCAAGACTGTTCTTGTCTGGATGGTTGTCCCTCTTGTGTAGGGGTTGGCGGAGAAAATGGAACCGCTGGCAAGGTAGAAACTCTGGCCATTCTCAAAATTCTGAACGGTATGCCTCTTCGCGTATAATAAACCCATGGACGACTCTTTGATCAATCGGCTGCGATCCTTAGGGATGCAATTGGGGAATACCCCGCATTCAACGAATTCAACATTAAAAGTCGAACGATTGATACCAATTGAGAAAATTTTAGATGGCAAAAATTATCCAACTATTTTTGGGGATATTTTCATAACCGAAAAACAATATCCAATAGATTATCGCCACGGTATCGTGGCTTTCTCTAACCAACGTGACCTTTCTTCGTTGCTTGCATGGTCTCGTCTCCCTCTGTCGGACAATCTTTCAATAGAAGATTTTGTTTTTCTGGATACAGAAACCTCCGGATTAGCAGGCGGGGCGGGTACCTTTGTCTTTTTGGTAGGATTTGGATTTTGGAAAAATGACCGTTATTTCCTCACCCAGATTTTCTTACGAGAGCCGGGCGAAGAACCAGCCTTTCTGACTGGGTTGGAAGAGTTACTAACCCCTTATAAAGTCCTCGTAACTTACAACGGAAAATCTTTTGATGCCCCCTTACTAAATAACCGTTTCATTTTGAACGGTTTTCAATCGCCTCTTAAAAACATGCATCACATTGATTTGCTCTCGCTCACCCGGCGAGTTTGGAGAAACCGGCTTGATGACCGATCGTTGGGAAATCTGGAACATGAAATCCTCAATTTCGGCCGCGCCGAAGAAGAAATCCCCGGTTGGATGGTTCCCCAAATTTATTTTGAATTTCTGCAAACCCAAAATGCAACTCCTTTGAAAGGTGTGTTTTATCATAATGAAGTGGATATTTTATCCCTATCGGCTTTATTCCTACACCTGGCCGATTTGTTGAGAAATCCACTCGCAGCCAGGAATCCACAGAGTTTGGACCTGATCGCCATTGCACGACTATATGAAGAATTGGGGGATTTTTCAGGTGCAATTCAATTATATGAAGCAAGTCTGGAAATCGGATTACCTGCTCACTTTTTTATCCAAACTCTATACCGTTTTGCAAGCCTGCACCGCCGAACCGGTAAAATCGAAGCAGCCCTCACGCTTTGGTTAAAAGCTGTGGAATACCATGAAATTGATGCTTGCATTGAAATTGCCAAATTCTACGAACATCATCAAAAATCCTGCCACCAGGCTCTTGAATGGACAGAATTGGCACTCGGTTATCTGGAACAATCGCCTTTGCCCCGTTATATCAAGAAACAAAAAAGAGCAGAATTAGAACATCGCAAAGAGCGACTTTATCAAAAACTAAACCGTCGAAATAATCAGGTCACTCCATGAACACCTCCAAAACGGATTTACAAAATCTCAAACAGATGGTTATTAAGCAGAAAACCAGTCATTTAGAACCTCCTGATAATCAACCTCATCTTGCCCAACTTCATGAAATCCTTTACCAGTACGAGGAGCATATCAGCAAGTTGGTTTTCCAGGTCTTTCAAGGAAGCGGAGAGTTCACACCCTATGAAAAACTGGATTTACTCCCGGAAGAATTCAAACGGGCAGAAGAATACACCGATTCCGAGAGTCAACGACTACTCAATCAATACCGTCTCTACAAAGAACGATTGGATGAGATTTACAAACTTGTTCAAGCCATATTGAACCCTGTTCAAAACGGAGAGAATTCTCATGGCGGATGAAATTCAAAAGATATTTACAGCCTACGGTCAATTAGAAGCAGACATGGTTCGGCTGATGCTGGAGGCAGCTGGTATCACAGTGATTTTAAGACGAGAAAGCGCTGGCATGGTTTATGGATTGACAGTCGGGCCGTTAGGCGAAGTTCACTTATATGTCCCTTCCAGTCAATTCGAAGAGGCCAGGCAACTTATTCATGCAATGCAATCTGGCGAGTTAGAAAATCTCAACAGCGAAGATGAGGGGAACACAGAAAACATAGATGATGACAATGACTAAATCGGTTCTGCCATCCTTTTGATTTTCTCCTGATACCATTCCATAATTATTCGAGTAAATTTGCCAGCGTTACCCTGCCCGATGATGTGATCATCAATTTGACAAACCGGTAAAACTCCGCGACTCGTACTGGTAATAAAAGCCTCTTCCAAAATGGGTACATCTGTGTACAAGACCCCCTCTAAGGTGCAGGGTATTTTCAATTCTCGAACAATTTCCAGAACATGTTTTCGGGTAATACCAGCCAAAACATGTCCGTCGTCGGTATATACAACTCCACCCTTGACTGCGAAGAAATTACTGCTTAACCCTTCCAGCATTCTACCGTTTTCACCCACCATGACCACTTCATTGATCCCCTTCGGCAATTTTTGACGGATCTCATCAGCAGCATGGATAAACGAAGTAGTTTTTGCGTTAGGATTCTCGCGCTGCATGCGCATGGTAATTACCCGCACTCCTGTTTGATAATCCTGCAAGGAGGGTACGATAAGGTTTTCTAGAAATATATAAATTTCAATTTTACGGCTATCATCCAATGCAAGAGGTATACTGATACGCACTCTCGCTTCTTCGGCTGGAAAATTTTCAAGTAATTTTCGTAACACTCGGCGAATTTCAACTCTATTCAGTTTGACTTCCCGTTGAATCAACCTTGCCGATTGTTCTAAACGATCAAAATGGCCTTCCAAATCCAATACATAAAATTTTTCATAAGTCCGAAAAGTGGTGTAAACTCCATCCGGAATCAATCGATTCGCCTGATCCAATGAACTTAATTCCATGTTTTCGAAAACTCTTCGGAACGAATATTTTTCATTTGCCTGGATGATACAATACGCTAAAATCATCTTATCTTCACCTCTGGGTAATTGATCCTGTGGGATTATACCGGTTTTGGAGTAATATCTTCCGAGGAATATAGGGTTTTCAAGTGAAGACAAAATCATCAGACTTTCGTTACCTTTTTTCGGTATTTTTGATTATTTTTTTCACCCTCGGAATCGGATTTGCCGCCGGTTACTTCTTAGGCAGCCGACAAATCTCCTCCGTCACCAAGTACCAATTTCCACTTTTTGAACATGCTTATGAATTGCTTGTTCAACATGGTTTTTATCCATTGCCCGATCAGAGAAAAATTGAGTATGGAATAATACGTGGTCTTCTACAAGCTTACAACGATCCATATACCATTTTGGTTGAACCTCCTCAACACGAGTTACAAAGTCAGCAATTACGCGGTAATTTTGGGGGGATTGGTGCTCGCATTGATCGAGACATTCAAAACCGGTACAGATTGTTTCCCTTTGAGAATTCACCTGCATTTGTCGCGGGTGTTCGAGACGGAGATATATTATTGGCTATTGACGATATTGAAATAAACCCCGAAACTCCTCAGGATGATGTCATTTCCCTGTTGAGAGGGGATAAAGGGACAACGGTTCGTTTATTGATTTTCCGCGAGGCAGATCAAACGGAGTATCGCTTTCAAATCATCCGGGAGGAAATAGCCCTTCCTTCTGTAACCTGGAATTTACTACCAGAAAATGACAGTATTGGATATATTCAAATTAATTTGATGGCATCCACAACACCAGAGGAAATTCAAAAAGCAATTGAAGATTTGAGATCCCAGGGTAGCACGGCTTTCATCCTGGATCTCCGCAATAATGGTGGTGGTCTGGTGGATACGGGCGTCAAAATTGCCCAATTATTCTTACCTGCTGGCAGTCCTATCTTGCCTCAGACCTACCGAGACAAAGAACCCAAAACCATTCGCGCTGAAAAAGATGGTCCTTTCGTCCATCCCCCCTTGGTTATATTAATCAATCATTCGACTGCCAGTGCTGCCGAAATCACCGCAGGAGCATTGAAAGCTCAACAGCGCGCGGTTTTAATTGGCTCTCCTACCTTTGGAAAATATACCATTCAACTGGTGTTTGACATGCAAGATGGTTCGTCATTGCATATTACTTCAGCAGAGTGGGAGATCCCCGGTCTGCAGCCTCCCGTCCGTGATCATGGTGTTTTACCCGATATCTGGATCGAAAATGAAACAAGCGATAATCTCCAAAGTCGTTATATTCAAGCCGCCATTCAATCTCTACAACCGAATATTTCTCCATAAATAAGTCAGGCGGGCTTTGTTCGCTGGTAATCTTCGGGCGTATCCAGGTCTTGCAATACAGTTGGAGTATCTACTTCAACATAATGAATTTCATCCTGGTGCTTTCGTAAAAAATCACGCAAGGTAAAGGATGGGTTGAGATTTTCCAATTCACTCCAAAGACCACATTTTATCAACCAGGGGTGTCCGCGCCGAAATTGGAAACTCGGCACGATAATTCTGGCATTGGTTTTCCCATAACACTCAAGAAGTTTCCCTACCACCTCCCCTTTCATTTGAGGCTGATCACCCATCACAATCAAGACTGCCGAAGCATCGTGAGAAACGGCTCTGATTCCAACCTTAATGGAATCAGACATTTCACCATTGGAATAATCAGGGTTGAAAACCGTCTCAACTGGAAATGGCAAAGAATTAATATTGTTTTGAATTGCCTCACGATTAGCTCCAATCACAGTATAAATTCTTTCAATTCCGGCATAATGAAGTGTTGTTAATACGGCTTGCAGCACGGTTTTTCCACCCCATTCGAGCAGCAATTTCGGTTGACCCATTCTGGTTGAAAGCCCAGCAGCCAAAACGATTGCGGCCACGTTATTGACTACGCGAATATCTTTATCCATTCCAGCTCCTCAACCACTCGTAATCCTCTTCTCGATCAATATCTTTAACTTCATCCGGGTTATTCCATTCAATTGCTTCCACTGGATATTTCTGAAACAAAGCCTTCCCACCTCGATCGCCTTCCAAATTCAACAAATCCTCAAAACAGCGTTGGTCAAACAGAACGGGGTTAATAAAATTGCCCCTACAAGAAGTCGAAAAGATCAAACCGTTTTTGGTTCGATGGGCGTGAATCAAGTCTTTTATTAATTGCTCAGGTAACTGAGGTACATCACTCATCAAAAAGATTGCCGCACCAACCTGATCAGCCACCTTCGCCAGCCCTCTTTTTACTGAAGTACTTAATCCTCGTTCCCAATTCGAATTATGCACCCGAACAATTGAAAACTCCGAAATGGCATCTTCTACCAATTCGTGGTATGCACCGGTAACAACCACCAAAGGACTTAACCCGGCCCGTAAACCTTTTTGCACCACATGCCAGATAAAAGGTTTTCCTTGCCAGTACAAAAGTTGCTTGGGGCTTCCAAACCGCCTGGAACCACCCGCAGCCAACACAATCCCTGCCACCCGCTCAAAGCGCTCCACCACCCGATTATCCGGTATGTCCCGGGCAGCGGCACCCCATATCACTTGCTGATACTTTTCCAGCAGCCCTTTAGAGGGAGCCTCTCTCTCTTTGCCATTTATAACCGCCTGATCTAATTGATTGAAGAAAACACTCCGGATGGCATTTTGGGGTATATTTTTTAATCCGCCTTCTTCCGCCAACAAGTACTTTATGACCATTGCTAATGAAATTTCCTGCCCAATGGACGAATCGGTGATTTGGGCAAAACGTTCGGCCCGAAAAACCACTTCTTCATTGAGTATTTTACCCAACCCTGAAAGGCCAGTGACCACTACAACTTGATTGACCCATCCAGGTACCGGCGGTTCAAATTCAGCAGGGGCTTTAAGGGGCAGCCTGCGAGAGCCATCCGCCTCAATGATCAGCGGCAATCCCAAACGCTCACAATTTTCCCGAACAAGGTTAATCTCCTCATCAGATAAACCCCGCGTTCGATTTCTCTCACCAATTGGACCGGTTAACAAGAGAGACCCCTGAAATTCTTTTTGAAATATATTATTGACATCACTCGGTTTTTCAACAAAAAAATGAGAAGTGGCGAGGTTTAATTGATCAGCGCAGAGATGTGCCGTGGCTGCCAGCACCACAGGTGATTCTAACTCCGCGGCAGAATTAAACAAAATTGTGCTTTTTCCACCCGCCCCAACAATAGCAAGCCGGCTCTTTTGATGCAGTCTCAGGCCTTCGCTCAGGCGCATTTTAATACCCGCATAATTTTCTGCGCAAAGCAGGTATAGAAAGCACTGCTTCCAGCGCTCCTCCGCCTACCGCTAAGGATTTGTCGGAAACCAGACTGCACAAACGCGGGTCTTTTCTCGGGTCAATATCGCCTACTTTCATCCCTTTTGTAACCAGCAAACCTTCCATTACCAAACCGCGAACTACACCATCAAATTGAGCCAAAATAGTCATACCGTTTACTTCAGCGACCGGTTGACCTTTATTGACAAAATCACAAATCCTTACGAATGGTTTAAAGGAACCATTCTGTGGTGCCCTGAGAACACGCTCTTCTACAAACCCATTTACCCCCTCTGGTAAACCACTATCGGCTTCGGCAGTACCGTTCCAATAAACTCTGCCCAACGTCGGACCTCGTTTCGTCTCGACAACTGCGTGGCAATTCACCCCAACCGTAAAGCCCGGTCCTAATCCGATCACCAGCGAAGCAGCCTCTAAACCGATTTCAGGCGGAGCTTTTTTCAACCGTGCATCCACAAGGACGTCTGGTTGAAACCATCGAATCGCCTCTGCCTGTGGGTCAACCAATACTGGAACGATCCTCTTTTTTAATAACGCATATACCTCCTCTTCAGAAGAGGCTTTTTGTGCCGGCACTTCTTCCACCATGGTCGAACCGCTGATTATTGCTTCCGCAAAAGAAACAAATCGCCGCACCACCAATGGGGTAGGCAGTTCAACAAAAATCACCTCGGCGCCTGCACGAAATAGACGAACCCCAACCCCGCTGCCTAAATCTCCACCGCCGCGGATGAGTACTTTTAATCCTGACATTGAATTACCCGGTAAAGCGTTATTCCTCCAGTCCGAATAAAATTCTTTCTGGGGTGTAGGGGAACTGGTCAAACCACTTGCCGGTTGCATTGTGAATAGCAGCTCCGACTGCTGGCGCAAGCGGAAGATAAGGCATTTCACCCATCCCGCGCGCTCCCCATGGCCCGCGCGGGTCAGGATACTCCAATACAATTGACTCAACTTTTTCTGGAATATCCAGAATAGTAGGAATCAGATAAGTGGAAAGAGTCTTGGTTAGAACTTGCCCGTCTTGCTGGATGAAATTTTCTAAAATCGCATAACCATATGCCTGCACAACAGCCCCTTCTACCTGACCCTGCACTTGTTGCGGATTTACCGCCTTGCCCACATCATCGGCACAAATCACATTGACCAACCTCACCTGCCCGGTTTCGATGTCCACTTCCACTTCAACGGCTTCGGCAACATAGCCATAGGCAAAATTCGGTTCGGATTTGCCTGTCTCAGGATCATAGGGGGTTGTTCTCGGAGGACGGTACTGGAATTCCGCTCTTGCTGGTCGTTCCTCATTTCTCCATGCCTTCAACGCTTTTTCGGCCGCCCCCCGGATGGCATTTCCCGCCATAAAGGTCATGCGGGATGCCGAAACACTACCTGAATTCTTCGTAACCGCAGTATCTGCAGCGATAAGTTCGACCTTTTCCATTGGCAAACCCAGTGCTTCAGCAGCCATTTGCACCAGTACCGTGTGCGAACCTTGCCCGACTTCAGCGGCTGCATGGTACAAAATTGCTTTTTCGATCTCGGCATCCCCGTGCAGCTCGATAATTGCCCAACAATTTTCCGGCGCACCAAAGGAAAAACCAACATTCTTAAAGGCACATCCAAATCCAATCCCTCGCTTAAGATATGGTTTTCCAGTGTCAACCCGAAAGCCCTCCGGGCGGAACCAACCATTTTCGCCTTTTTTCCAACCAGCAGCCTTTGCGCAGGCTTCCACGACCTTTTTAATGCTTACCCCGGGCGGTAATGGTGTCCCAACCGAGAGCAGGTCACCTTCGTCGAGTAAGTTGCGCATCCGAATTTCCACCGGGTCAATTGCCAGTTTTTCTGCAAGTTTATTCATTTGCATTTCAGCAGCAAAGGCTCCTTGAGGTCCACCAAAGCCACGAAAAGCACCGTTGGGCAGGTTGTTGGTATATACCGCGTAGGAATCAACCTTTACATTTGGGATCAGGTATGGACCGGTACACATTAAAGTGGCATTCCCCAGAACTTTCGTTGATGTGTAAGCGTATGCCCCACCATCAGCGATGACTTCCATCTCGGCTGCAATCACTTTCCCTTCCCGCGTTGCACCCCATTTCGCCCGAATGTAGTAAGGATGCCGTTTGTGATGGCCAATGATGGATTCCTCCCTTGACCAGATAATTTTCACCGGTCGGTTGATACCCCGTTGATGGAGTCGCCAGGCTGCCAGCGCCAGCACAATTTGAACCGACATATCTTCTCGGCCACCAAAAGCCCCGCCTATCGCTGGATAGATTACTCGGACTTGTTCCAAAGGTAAAGCCAGCGCATGGGCTATTTGTTCCTGGTCTTCATGCGTCCATTGTCCCCCCACTATAACGGTTACTCTGCCTTCTTCGTCAATATAACTCAACCCGGCCTCCGGCTGGAGGTAGGCATGTTCCTGTGCTGGGGTTTGATAGAACCCTTCAACGATCACATTTGCATCTTGAAAGGCTTTTTCCACATCACCCTTACGGATGCGGTAGCGGCCAAAAATATTCGATCCCCTGTCAGGGTGGAGCAGAATCGAATCCTCTTTCATTGCTGTCAACGGATTGGTCACCACCGGCAGATCTTCATACTCAATTTCGATCATCTTCAAGGCTTCCGCCGCAATCTCTTCAGTTTCGGCGATAACTAATGCAACCTGATCACCAACAAACCGCACCCGATCAGCAAATGGTTTCGTAGAACCAGGGCCACACAACACCGGTTGATCCGGCATAATTAGACCGTATTCATTATTAGGAACATCCTTAGCCGTAAATACGGCCAGAACTCCCGGATATTTTTCGGCTTTCGAGGTGTCTAATCGCTTGATTATGGCATGAGGGCGATGAGCGAATAAAATTTTCATATATGCCTGACCAGGCAGATTGAAATCACCCGGGTAGAGCGTCTCACCCGTTACTTTGCCAACTGCATCCACTCGGATAACCGATTCGCCGACTACGTTCATAAAAAACCTCCGTTTTTTAACGCTTCATCTTCGGTATTTTTTACCTCGATAACCGACAGGGGGCACATCATAAGGGCCGTAGCGCGAAGGACCCAGTAGCCGGAATAAAATCATACTGATGAACTGAAAAACGAAGTAGATAATAAAAGCCAGAATCAGGGTCATCCCTATTTTGATATATAACAGCGGATCAGCGCCGCTGGCGAGTAAGTCAGCCGGAATAACAAACCATTTCTGGCGCGCGTTCTCCTCGAGCAAAGCGAGTGTTCCAAAGTATCCCAATATTGGCGTCAAGATGATCAGGATGAAACCAACCCCCCGCCAAATTGGGTGGACATAATTACGCGATTCGCGCATCATTTCCTGTTGTTTGGCTTGTAAATTTCCGTATTTGTTGGGCATGATGTTATCCCTCCTTCCGACTCAGTTGCGCAGCATCTTCTACTGCTTGAATTATTTTATAATAACCTGTGCAACGGCACAAATTACCGGTCATTGCCTGCCGAATTTCCTCTTGAGAAGGTGTTGGTCTTTCTTCCAGCAATTTCGCAGCCGACATTAAGAAACCTGGTGTGCAATAACCACACTGTACAGCTCCATCGTGGATAAAGGCCTGTTGAACCGGATGGAGCATCCCATCACTCGCCAAACCTTCTACCGTAACAATGCGTGCACCATGAGCGCGGGTGGCTGGCACCATGCAACTCATCACAGTAACACCGTCCAAAAAGACGGTACATGCGCCACATTCCCCCTCAGCACAACCCTCTTTACTTCCAATCAGTCCGATATCCTCGCGGATGAATCTCAACAAGGATTTTTGATGAGCGCCGATTATCGAGTAGGGCTTGCCATTAACAATGGTTTCAATCGGCACGCCTTCCTCATGAAGGATGGACTTTTCCAAATGACCATGCGGATATTGTTCATCTCCCCATAACAATACGGGGCGTTTAGGGAAATTTTCCCTTTCGGTATGGGTTGCCAATGCATTGAGTGCACGCCGCGTAATCACTTCCACTATCCTCCGGCGATACTCGGCTGAGCCCCGCACATCCGAAATGGGACGGGCAGATTGCATCGCTAGATGTGCTGCTTTTTGAATAACATCAAGGGAAAGGGTTTTACCACATAAGTACTCTTCTGCTTCTGGGGCATGGATAATGGTAGGTGCAACTGCTCCCAAAGTGATGCTTGATTTCTTCACGTGCTCTCCGTCAAAAGTTAAAACCACCGCTACGTTAACCAGAGAAATGGCCTGCGCACGGCGGAGAGCGTACTTAATAAATATCCCCCGTTGATTGGATTTTAGGGCGGGGAAAGCAATATCTACCAGCATTTCATCCGGCTGTAAATCCACCCGTCTGACGCCCTGATAAAAATCTTGCAGCGGAAGGGTACGACTTCCTCGAATGGATTGGAGGGTGACTCGCGCCCCAAGTGCCATCAAGGGCGTAATTGTGTCATTGGCTGGCGAAGCAGTGATTAAGTTACCTGCAACCGTTCCGCGATTGCGAATTTGCGGAGAGCCTACCTCCCATGCCGCTTGGGCTAACGGAAAACCCATTTCCACAATCATTTTTGAAGCAACACAATGATTGTGAGTCACCAGCGGACCAATGTGGATCCATCCATCCTCATCTAAAAAGATTTGATCCTGATGGGGGATGCGCGAAACATCAACCAGGGTTTCAATCCCATGGCGTACGCCTCGCTCAATCTCCAAAATTAAATCCGTTGCTCCCGCAACGATACGAGCTTTCTCCTTTTTCTCGGCAAGGATATTCAAAACCTCTTCGATTGAGACTGCGCTGAACACATTCTTCCACATGGCACCCTCCTAAATCCTCATTCTCTCACCCGTACCCCCATTGCGCAACATGATAATTTCTGCCATGATACTAACCGCTATCTCCTCCGGAGTTTCCGCATTTAATTCTAAACCCATCGGTGAATGGACGCGGTTAAGTAATTCCTCCGAGACCCCCTTTTCAATTAACGCCTTGCGAGTTACCAGCCAGCGTCTTTTTGATCCAATTAGCCCAATGTAGGCCGCCTCCGTATGAAGCAGTGGCTCCAAACCTTCCACATCAACATTACTCCCGCGTGTGGTCAACACCAGATAGGTGTAGGGGGTGATTTTCAAGTGTTGAGGCAATTCAGCCATTTTCACGGGAAAAAACAAATCCGCGCCGGGATTGGCTTCCGGCGTACAGAACTCCGGTCGGTCATCACTGACTGCCACCGTAAATCCCAACCACTTAGCAAGGTGAACCACCGCCCTGCCTACGTGTCCCCCGCCGATCACCACTAGAGTCGGTTTGGGTAAAATCGGTTCCACATAAACCTCCAATGTGCCACCACAAACCCCGGGATCACCTTGTTTGGGATCAACCATGTTATAGCGAAGGTTGCGTATTTTTCCATCTTTCAAGGATTGAAGCGCTTCTTGAATAACCCGGTTTTCCACCTCCCCACCCCCTACCGTACCTATGAATGATCCGTCTGGATAAACCAGCATCTTGCTACCTTCATGACGAGGTACTGAGCCGTTGGTTTCAATGATCGTACAAACGGCAGCGGCTTTTCCCTCCTCAATGATTCTGGCAATTTCCCGATAAATGGCTAACATAACCTTCCTCACCAGTTTTAATGATCAGCAACTTGTCGTTTTGCCTTCAAAGCCCGCCAGAGGCGTTCAGGCGTGATTGGGTTTTCGAAAACATCCGCGCCACACGCATCCAGTATTGCGTTGCCAACCGCTGGAGCAACGCCATCCATTGGGATTTCCGCAACCGCCTTAACTCCAAAGGGGTGAGATGGCTCATAAGTTTGAATAAAAACGGTCTCCAGTTGAGGCATTTCATTAGCGCGAAAGATATGATAATCCACTAAATCCCTTTCGCGAGCCTGTCCGTGATGATCATAAACCATTTCTTCACAAACAGCATAACCTAACGCTTGCGTCATCCCGCCTTCAATTTGACCAGAAGCTGTCACCGGGTTAACAATCACCCCCGAATCAACTGCCATAACTAACCGGTCAACTGTAACCTGCCCCGTTTCAACATCAACCGTTACTTCGGCAAATTGAGCCGCAAAAGGTGGTGGTGAAACAGGTGAATAATACGAACCAATCCCCATGATCTGTTCCTGATCCGTGTGATGCAGGGCATTCAATGCCACTTGCTCCAGGGTTACATATTCACCACTGGGTGCAATTGCCTTGCGATCTTCCAGCAGGATTTCTTCAGGGGAAATCTGGACATTAGGGTAACGTTCCTTAATCATCCGCGCAGCACGTTTTTTGATTTTTTCGGCAACATCCTCGGCTGCTTTGACAACAGCAGCACCGGAGATGTAAGTAGTTGAGGAAGCATACGCGCCTTTATCAAACGGTGTAAAGTCGGTATCCGATGAATAGACGATGATATCTTCCACTGGCACCCCTAAAACCTCGGCTGCCATTTGCGCCAATACCGTATCAGAGCCAGTGCCAAGATCAGTTGCCCCAACCAGGAGGTTAAAGGAACCATCATCGTTCATTTTGATACTGGCACCGCCCATGTCCAGATAGGGAATTGCCGTACCCTGCATAACCAGTGCGACTCCAATCCCTCGCCGTAAATAGGGTTTTCCTGGCACTCTATGCCATTCTGGATTACCAAATTTTTGATCCCATCCGATGATGGCTTTACCCTGGCGGACACATTCTTCCAGGCCAACTGTCTGAATGATTTCCGGACGAGGCTCACGACCTTCACTCCAGGCTGTACTAAATGGGTGCAGCTCCCCCTCACGGATGGCGTTTTTCAGCCGGAAGGCAATCGGATCCAGCCCCAAATCCCGGCTGATTCGTTCCATGTGCCTCTCAACCGGCCAGAAACCTTGTGGCACCCCATAACCCCGATATGCTCCAGCTGGTGGTGTGTTGGTATAAACGATATCCGCATAGAAACGGATATTTGGAGATTTTCGATAAGGTCCATCTCCCACATACAACGCCATGGATTTATGACCTGTATTACCGGTGACCGTCAAACCATGACAGCCATATGCTCCTGTATCCGAAAGCACCCGCATCTCATTAGCAGTAATCGTACCATCCAGTTTGACACCGGTTTTCATGCGAATACGCATGGGATGACGGGAGCGAGCAGCAATGAATTCCTCTTCCCGGGTGTACTCGTACATTACCGGGCGGCCAGTGGCAATCGTCAAATGAGCCGCCACATCTTCGATCAACACTTCCTGTTTCCCCCCAAAGCCGCCGCCGATGCGTGGTTTGATAACACGGATGCGTTTTACCGGTAACCCCAATACCGGCGCTAAAATTCTCCTGACGTGGAAAGGCACCTGAGTACTGGTTCGAATGACAAGACGATCATCCTCATCCCAGTAGGTAACAACAACATGTGGCTCTATATGCGCTTGCTGTACTTTTGGAACCACATACTCGGCTTCATAAATCCTATCGGCTTCCTCAAAACCTTTTTCCACATCCCCAATGTCAATATGGATTTGTGCCGCCAGATTTTTTTGGGGATTCGACTCGCCGAAATTGACGTATTCCGGTTCATCATGGATGATTGGCGCGCCTGGTTTCATTGCCTCACGGGCGTCCAGAATTGCTGGTAATGGTTCATATTCCACTTCGATCAGTTTGAGGGCTTGTTCAGCAATCTCCTCGGTTTCGGCAGCAACAAAAGCTACCCGGTCACCCACGAAGCGCACTTTTGAATCGAGGGAAAAAGTATCCAGCGGGCCAGGAATTGGGTCCGACTGACCGGCCGTCGAGTAAACCACTCGTGGTATATCCTTGTAACACAATACTGCTGCAACACCGGGTAACGCCCTTGCCTTACTCAGGTCAATGTGTTTAATGCGTGCATGAGCTACGGGACTGTGCAGCACTTTGGCAATCAACATTCCGCGTTTTTCGATATCGGCTGCAAAAGCCGGCTTACCCTGAACCAGTTTGATCGCATCCACTTTCAATTCAGGTTTTCCAATTCGCGAAAGCGTCTTTTGGCGGACTTCGGGGGTAATAAACATGCGCGGCATAAAGACCTTTCGGCGAGTCAACACCTGCCTACGGGGGGCGCCCGATTCATTCTCTGGTACCGTTGGCTCATCCTCTCCAGAAGGCCAGTCTACCGGAAGGGGAAAAACAGTATCATCAACCCAATCTTGCTCGTCCGATTCTCCCCTTAATTTCGCAGCCGCCTTGAGTATGGCTTGTACCGGTTTCAAATATCCCGTACAACGACATAGCACCCCAGCTATCGCTTCCCGCACTTCATCTTCACTGGGGTTTGGATTTTTCTCCAGCAAGGCTTTCGCAGCAAGCGCAAAAGCCGGCGTACAGTAACCACACTGGATAGCCCCGCTTTCCACCAGTGCCTGTTGGACTGGATGCAATCCGGGCGTCTTTTTCCAGCCCTGGTCGGGATGTTCTCCCAACCCCTCAATAGTTTGTACATTTTTGCCGTTTACCTGCACAGTCAATAGAGAGCAAGAATTAACCGGCTTACCATCGAGTAAAACGGTGCACGCTCCGCATTCCCCTTTCTCGCACCCCCCGAACTTGACGCCAAAATATCCTTCGCGACGCAGAGAAGTCAACAAAGTTTCGCCATCAGACACTTCCCAATGCAGAACAATACCATTGAGAGAAAAGGACACGGTCTTCATTGCTGCCTCCTCTTTACCCCTGATAATCTGACGCATTTTTATTCATCATTCTTCGCACCAACACTTCGCCTACCGCCTGACGATATTCGGCACTCGCCCATTCATCGCCGCTGTCACTCAAAGCGTTCTTTACCGCTTCGATCAAACCACTGTCTTCCGGGCCATCCAGAACAAGAATAGGCGACTTTCCAAACCCGCCAATTGCAATTCTGACTCTACCAGAGGCCCAACGAGCAATGGCTACCGCAAGAATGGGTTGATCCATCGGCGTTCGAGAAACCTGTTCATAGGCAAGTTCAACATTCAAATTGAATTGAATTCCCTTGATCCAATAACCACGAGGTTGACGGATTGAAAACCAATCCCCAAGAGATTGAGTCTCCTGATTGGGATGCCAGATTAGCACAGCATCCATAGCCATCAGGGCAATGCCTAAAGGTGAACGCCCATCTGTCGAAACAACATACCCTCCCAGCGTAGCCTGATTACGAATGTTGATGGTAGCTGACCTGCGGATAACCTCTTTCAGGTGTATCGGAATGGAATCAGACTCGATTAATTGTTGTAGAGTCACAGTTGCCCCAAGGATTGCCTTATGCCCAACCACTTCAACCTGGTTCAATCCCAATTCTTGTAAATCAACCACGCAAAGATCCTCTTCTTTGGAGCGGCTTAGCACACTACCACCACCCAGTGGTACAAACTTATTATCACCCCTCTTGAATAATTGTTCGGCTTCCGACACTGTCTTTGGGCGATAGTATTCTTTGATCATTGAACCAACCTCCAAAAAATGGATTTTATTCGATTGAGGGAGAACAACGCACTTATTGCTGGGCAAATGTATCAATCAAGAGATTTACATCACCACCAACTGGATAAAGAATTGGGCAAGTGCAGCCATATTTGCGATATTCATTCACCTTCGCGCGGGCTTCTTCCGGTGTCCCGGAAGCGGTAATTCGATGAATCAGTTCCTCCGGTACCAGATGTTTCGCTTTTTGGATTTGCTCATGAGTTGCCGGCCAACCCAAAATAGATTGAATTTCGGCTACCACATCCGATGAAACTCCGGAGGCTTTGGCAATGTGCGGCTGTTGAGCCAGATACTGCGTCAACAATTCCCTTGTTGTATCAATTGCTTTTTCCCGGTCATGGTCAACGGAACAAACCACCAGTTGTGGACGATCCAGGTCATCCAGTGTACGCCCTGCCTTTTTTGCCCCTTTCTCCAGCAGCTCTAATGCTCGGATATTATATTCAGGGGGAACACAGTAATTGAGAACCGCACCATCTGCAATTTCGCCTGTCAGCTCCATCATCTGATCACCAGTCGCACCGATCATAATTGGTACATTTCTGGGTTCGCGCCGCCCATGGACAACATCCAGCTCGATCCCCTCAACGTGCACAAACTCTCCGTGGAAGGTTACCCGCTCCATATTCAACAATCGGCGCAGTACAATCACGGTTTCTCTCATTGCCGTTAGCGGTTTCCGTCTTTCTATTCCCACATTCCTTGCTAACGGGTCCCACCATGCTCCAATACCACAAATAATTCGGTTTGGAGCAAGATCATCCAGTGTTAAGAAGGTAGCAGCTAGCAGTCCAATATTTCGCGTCCAGTTGTTGATCACCCCCGAACCCACCTTAATCCGTTCGGTCACCGCGGCATATGCCGCCATGGGTACAATCGCATCCCGCACCAAACGGCTCTCTGCTTGCCAGACCGCTTCAAACCCGCGTTTCTCGGCATATTTTACATATTCGAGACCATCACGTAGATCATGGGCATCTTGCAAATAAAGCGCTACTCTTTCGGACATGGTTTCCTCCTATTTGAAAATTTTTTCAAGGTTCAATTTGCATCGCTTCGATTTGTTTTAACAAGTCCAAATCTTCGGGCAAGTCCAAATCCAGACTTAATGTGGAGAGCTGACAAATTTCCACCCTGGCCCCTTTTAGCCGCGCTTGTTCAACATGTTGATGAAACGAGCCCGCTCCGTAGCGATATTCAATAATTCCCGCCGGGTTCATATAAAGTGCATTTGTGCCGTCGTTCCGCCGGTCAGGCGAAATGACAATCACCGGCGGATTTTTTGTATGCTGAAGAATTCGCTTGATATCACTTACCGAAAGTAATGGCAAATCAGCCGGCAGGATCAAAATTTCCTGAGCAGCATACATTTGCGCAACCACAGTCGCCCGCTGGAGGGCGGTATTCAATTCCGGTTGACCGTCTTCCTGCACTGTCCGGGCATTATATTCTCTCGCCAACGACAACGCGGCTGGATCTCGGCTTACTACCAGTATCTGGTCAATTTCCTCAACCTCCCGCAAGGTCCGCAACGTGCTGCTCAACATTGTGAAATTCAACAACGCCCGTTCGTCTTCCGATAACACACTTGCAAGACGTGATTTACCGCGACGCAAGGGTTTTACGGGGACAATTGCCCACAAGCCCATTCGTCAAAACTCCCTTCCTGGTTGATGGTTTGGATTGAAATCTTTGTAAAATGCGAGGATTTCTTTGGCGAGTCTGAAACGATCCTGCTCATTTCGCATGATCGTCTGTGTGCTTAATGTCATTATACCCGACGAGACTATCATCGCTTCAAAATTTCTATCGAGTTCATCTATCACGATCCCCCATAATAAATCACCATAATGGCGAACAATTGCCAATGGGGAAGGCTCAATTCCCATCTCCCGGTACATTTTTGCTGCCGGCCCTTTAATTGTTTGCCCTTGAATGATTGGGGATACAGCAACAGCTTTCTGGGAAAGGATCAAAGAAGCAACACCCTTTATGGATAAAATGGGTTGAATGCTTACCCATGGATTGGAGGGAGCAATCACGATCAAATGGCTGCTTTCAAGGGCCTCGACCACCCCATCTGCGGGTAATGCATGATCAATCCCCTCAAAAGCAAACTCCTCAACAGTGGGGGCACAAGCCTGCCGGACAAAGTATTCTTGGAAACCCATCCACCCATACTCGCGGGTTTTCACCATTGTACGTACAGAATCGTCGCTCATTGGCAAAACTCGTGCTTTAATACCCCAGGCACGGCAAAACGCCGCCACAACCTCAGTCAAACGCTGACCTTCTTTCAAGCGCCGTGTTCGTTCCAAATGGGTAGCTAAATCCTTGTCACCCAACCGAAACCATATCGGCCCACCCAATTCGCCAATTTGACGCATCGCTTCAAACGTCTCATCTTTGCGCCCCCACCCCGTTTCGGGATTTGCCAGTCCAGCCAAAGTGTAACAAACCGTATCCAGATCCGGGCATATTTTCAACCCGAAGTGATCAAAATCATCACCGGTATTAACAATAACTGTCAGGTCAATTTCTGGCTGGCACAGAGCAAAGCCATGCGCCAATTTCGCACCGCCCACTCCACCCGCCAGAACCGTTACATTCATCAGGATTTGACTCCTTCACCGAAATAAATCCATTTCTATTGGTCGGGGCAGCTCTGTGAAACTGCCCTCTCGTAGCGGATAGGGGAATCCCCTGACATGAACTATTGGCGTCCGCTCATCCGCCTGCCCCATCACCAGCGAAGCAGCCGCAGCCAACTCATCCGCCGCTGCAACCTGAGTAATGCGCAACTGGTAACCGAACAAATCCGCATTCCCGCGTAAGTCAACCAGACCCGGCATTCCAGATAGTCCAATTGCCACACCAACCGTTCCCAGCCGCCAGGCTCGTCCATGCGAGTCGATAATTAACACACCAATTTTCACTCCGCTTCGATTTTCAATATCCGAACGGATTTGTTGTGCTGAACGATCCGGATCTTCCGGCAGAAGCAATACCCATAAATCCGGATCCCCATAAGGACCGCGCACATTGGAATGATCAATGCCTGCATTTGCACAAATGAAACCGTTTCGATGCTCAACGATAATCGTGCCGGGGCGTTTACGAATTACCTTCCGGGACTCGCGTAACACCAGCTCAATAAACCGAGCATCTTTTTCGACCTCCGCTGCAAGTTGAATCGCTTGATCCGACGGCTGTACTTCGGGCAGATAAACCAACCGGTTTTCGGCCTTGGATACGATTTTCTGGGCAAATACCAGAATATCTCCATCCATTAACACCATGTTCTGTTGGGCTAAGGCCTCCAACGCAATTTCGGCCAGGTTATCGCCTGCCTGAATGAGGGGGATGTTTGCAAGCGGTGTCAGCTCCAGCTTTTTCATCCAGTTTCCTTATGATTTTCGTGGAATTCCGGTAATCCGAATACCCGAAGAGGGTACACCATACTGTTTATTCAATCCTATCAAAATTGAAGTTAGACCCTCCACAACCACCGCATTTTCAGCCGGCCCGGCATTCCAGCCCACCAAACCTGCATCCGCCACGAGTTGTAAAACAATTTCGCGCGCATCTTTATTTCCGCCGCAAACCAGAACATCACATTCCACTTCCTCATCGTGAAGGAGATGTTCATACGAGATATTTTGAAATGCCGCCACTACCTGCACACCTTCCCCCATAATTTTTTGGGCTTGTTGGGTAGCACTTCCTTCCGGTGGCATTTGAACACGGGTAACTTTCCCTGGCACCAGTGGTACGGTTACATCAATGACAATTTTTCCCTCGGCAAAAGGCTTCATCCGCTCGCACATTTCCGCATGAGCAGCATAGGGAACCGTCAATACCAGTATTTCAGCTTCCTGAGCAGCAATTTCATTGGTCTCTCCGCGAATCGGTTCATTAGCACCCACCAATTCGGTGATTTCCCGGGCTGCTGCCCTTGCTTTCTCCTCTAACCGGGAGCCAATAATGATGCGATGACCGGCTTTTGCCCATCGGTAGGCCAACCCCTTCCCTTCTTTGCCAGTACCTCCAATGATTCCGATAGTGTACGCTTTTTGTGGCGACATTGCTTTTTTACTCCTTGGACTTTTTCAGGATACTTGAAAGAGTTTCTGAAACCGTTGCCAGGTTTGAGCAGAATAGCGACGAGCCTCAAATGCAATTTTTTCTTCATCCAACGATAACAGCTCACGATTTCGCATCAGGAACTCGCCCGCCACCATTGTTGAAGTAACCATGCTCTCATGAAAACCGAAAATGATATGCCAGGGCAAATTTTCCTCATTCAAATCAGTGAAAGGATGGTAATCCACAAAAATCAGGTCGGCTTGCGCTCCTTCGCAGACCATTCCCAGCGGGCCCACATTAAATTGCTGCTCAGCAAGAGAACGATTGTTATAAACAGCCATCTCGACAACAGCAGTAGCCGGCATGCGGCGGGGATCGCGATTCCACAACTTATGCGCAAGATAAGCCGTTTTCCATTCCTCCCACATCGCGTTCGAAAAGCCGTCATTTCCCAAGCACACTCTTACGCCAGCTCGCAACATCCCCTCTGGTTGAGCCATTCCTACTGCATTGTTCATATTCGAACGAGGTTGATGGGTAACCCAAGTTTTGGTCTTTGCCAGTAACTCAACTTCTCGAACATCCACGTGGATCGCATGTACTGCAATACTCCGTTCACCCAAAATACCGTGACGGTAAAGTCTATCCACTACTCGTTCGCCGCATTTGTATAAACTGTCATATTGGTCAGCCGGGTCTTCAGCAACGTGAATATGAAAACCGATATCCTCAGGGACTGATTCACGACATTTTTTCAAGGTATCTTCAGATAGAGTCAAACTGGCATGCAATCCAAACATTGCTGCCAGCTTACCGGGTAAAGGATTATTTCTCTGCACCAGTTCGATAAACCGCAAATTCTCTCGAATGCCCTCAACAGCGCCTTTCTCGCCCTCGCGATCGGTTACCTCATAACATAAGGAAGCCCTCACACCGCTTTGAGCAACGGCTTGTGCAATCTCATCCAGCGATCCGCTGATGGCACTCGGCGAAGCATGATGATCTATCAAGGTTGTTGTGCCATGCTTGATAGCATCTATAAGACACACCAAAGCCGAATAGCGAACATCCTCCAAACTGAGCGATTTATCCAATGACCACCATAATTTTTCCAAAATCTCGGGGAAATCTTTCGCCGGCATGCCGGGAATCGCCATTCCCCGCGCAAATGCTCCATAAAAGTGAGTATGTGCGCAAATATTGCCCGGCATTACATACTGACCAGCAGCATCAACCACTACTTCCATGGGATGGGTTTGTTTCAAGTCTTCAAATCTACCTATTTTCGTAATCACCCCATTTTCAATCAACAAAGCCTTATCGTGCAAAATTTGATTGGGGTTTTGCCAGGTAATAATTTTGCCATTCTTGATAATCATATCCACCTCACTCTCTGGGATCAGGAGAATGAAATTTAAAAAACCGAAAGGAATCCCTTTCGGCTTGTTTAGAATTTGTACCGGAATTGGTACCGGCCATTGTTCGATTTTGAGAAAGATAGCAAATTGGAGTTTTTCATAGGATCGGTGGAGGAGGAAGGCGGCACTTTTCGA
>FWPU01003866.1_pt1 | contig 36346 bp, 33 predicted proteins | sample 2228361 | NCBI WGS metagenome assembly FWPU01 (sample SAMEA103939777, study PRJEB20133) | metagenome
TTTAAGTTTTGTTTTATACAAAACTAAGTTAAAAAGTGAGGCAAAATTGCCTCACTTTTTTTTAAAAAAATTTTTTTGTCGGACAACAGTGATTAAATTAACGATGAAAAAGCATATTTATTGCACAAATATTATTTTTTTTTATATTTGAAAATTGTTTTGCAATTAAATTATTTAGTTAAGTTTATGAAAATCAGTAAGCTACTTGCTATATTGTTGACTATTTGGTTAATTTTTACAAATGGGGAAAAGGTGCCGGGAATTAAGGCCCAAGACCCTGAATTCACACAATTTTATGCCAATCCGTTATATTTAAATCCTGCGTTTGCCGGAGTTCTCAGATGTCCGCGTCTTGTTTTCAATTATAGAAATCAATGGCCCAATATTCCCGGAAGTTTTGTTACTTATGTTGCTTCCTACGATCAACATGTTGATGCTTTGGCAGGAGGGGTAGGGTTGCAAGTTTGGACAGACATTGCCGGAAAAACTTTGCGAACCACCAATGCCAGCTTGTTTTATTCATATCATTTGCCTATTAATCGTAAGTTTTCATTAAAATTTGGGGTGCAAGGTGCTTGGCAGCAAAAATCAATAGATTGGTCTAAATTGACCTTTGGTGATATGATTGACCCAAGAAGAGGTTTTGTATACACCACTCAACAACAACAGGGAGCAAACTTGTCGAGTGTTGCAGATTTTTCAGCCGGAGTGTTGGCTTACACCGATATTTATTTTGTCGGATTTGCGGCCCAACATCTGACAGAACCCATCGAGGGTATTTTAAATCCCAACTCTGCAATTGCCAAATTGCCCAGAAAATATACTTTTCATGCCGGCGCTGCATTGCCCATAGAATCGAAAGGAGAACCGGCAAAGTTTTCTCCAAATATTTTGTTTTGGCAACAAGGACCATTCCGGCAATTTCTTTTTGGAATGTATTATTCGAAAGGGGCTATGGTTGGTGGGCTATGGTACCGTGCCAAGGATTCATTTATTGCGTTGCTGGGGTTTGATTCCGACAATTTTAAGTTCGGTTACAGCTATGACATAACAGTATCTAAACTTACCATGAAAACTGCGGGGTCGCACGAGATTTCCATAGGAATTAAATTTGATTGTAAACCAAAAAGAAGAAGGTTCCGTACAATAAGTTGCCCTTCATTTTAGTTATTTTAGTAAATTTGCTAATTCAAAGAATCAAAATATGAAAAAGAGGATCAACATTCAAAAAACATTTGTCATTCTGATGGCAGGTTTGTTGTTTTCACCTTATGCTTGTAAAAGAGAGCGTTCGGGTGCCACAGGATGGGAATACAACAACCCCGATAATGGAGGTTTTCAAAAAGTGCCTTATTATGAACAAGAAACCGGCCCGGGTTTGGTCTTGATTGAAGGTGGAAGATTCACAATGGGGCGGGTGGAGCAGGATGTTACTTACGATTGGAACAATATCCCACGTACGGTCACGGTTTCTTCGTTTTATATGGATGAAGTTGAGGTGACAAATTTTTACTATCTTGAATATCTCTATTGGCTCTCCAGAGTGTTTGGAATGGATTTTCCGGAGGTTTACAAACGAGCTTTACCGGATACATTGGTTTGGCGCGAAAGATTGGCCTACAATGAACCTTATGTCGAATACTATTTACGTCATCCCGCCTACAGAGATTATCCTGTAGTAGGTGTTAATTGGTTGCAGGCAAACGATTTTGCAGCTTGGAGAACCGACCGTGTCAATGAACTAATCTTAATCCGTGAAGGTTTGTTTGAATGGAATCCCAATCAGATCAATGAAGATAATTTTAACACTGAGGCATATTTGGCCGGTCAGTACGAAAGTGGTAAACGAGTGGATGGAGTGATTGATTTGAATCCAAACAACGAATACAGAAATGTGAGAATGGAAGACGGTGTATTATTGCCACAATACCGTTTGCCTACCGAAGCCGAATGGGAATATGCCGCTTTGGGTTTAATTGGCAATACTATCGATGAGTTGATCACCGACCGTAAATTATATCCCTGGAATGGTCATGCCGTCAGAAATGCCGATCCAAAATATCTCGGACAAATTTTGGCAAACTTTAAAAGAGGTCGCGGTGACAACATGGGGGTTGCCGGAAAATTGAATGATGCCGGTGACATCACTACACCTGTTTACATGTATTGGCCCAATGATTATGGATTATACAATATGGCCGGGAACGTTTCAGAATGGGTGATGGATGTTTATCGTCCCTTGTCGTTTGAAGATGTAGAAGATTTTCGTCCTTTCAGAGGAAATGTTTTCAAAACCAAAGTACTTGAAGATGGCAATATTGCTGAAAAGGATACTTTAGGAAGAATTCAATACAGAGAAGTTGATCCTGAAAAAGATAATCTGGCTGAACGTTTGAATTACCGTGAAGCAGATGTAAGAGATTGGAAAGACGGACATTGGCAATCTACAGTATATTATGATGATCCGGAAGGAGCCAGACAATTGGGCGAAAAAGCCATGTATTGGACTGCATATCCTGAATCTAACACAAATTTTGAAAGCACATTAATAAGCAATAGAACCAGAGTGTATAAAGGTGCTTCCTGGCGAGACCGTGCCTATTGGATGGTTCCCGGTACAAGAAGATACCTGGATGAAAGATATTCTACGGCCTGGATTGGCTTCCGCTGTGCGATGACAAGAGTGGGAAGTCCCTATGGATTGGGTGGATATTAATGTATCTGAAAATTATTTGGACTCAAATAAAAGCCCCTGTTAAAAAGGGGCTTTTTTGATATAAAAAAATTTTTTATGAAAATAGAAGAAATTTATGAAAAGTTTTTGCAATGCGAAGGTGTTGTTATCGATAGCCGGAAAAATGTAAATAAACAATTTTTTATATGCTTGAAAGGAGAAAATTTTAATGCCAATGCTTTTGCAAATGAGGTATTAGACAAAGGAGCGGCCTGGGTCCTGATGGATGATATTTCGTATTATCAAGAAATTCATGATAAAAACAGGGTAATATTCGTGGATGATTCCTTGAAAGCAATGCAACAATTGGCGGCTTTACACAGGAAAAAATTAAATGTGCCCGTGGTGGCAATAGGAGGCAGCAACGGAAAAACTACCACCAAAGAATTGATAAAAAGTGTTTTGTCCCGACAATATGAGATATTTGCAACACCGGGCAATTTTAATAATCATATTGGGGTTCCCTTAAGCATATTATCAATTCGTAGCGACGTTAAGCTTGCTATATTGGAGTTGGGAGCGAATCATGTTGGAGAGATTGAATTTTTGTGTGAGATAGCAGATCCGGATTTTGGTTTGATTACCAATATCGGAAAAGAACATCTTGAAGGATTCGGATCATTTGAAAATGTGATTAAAGCCGAAACCGAACTTTATAATCATATAAAATCCAAAGATGGCATCATATTTTTGAATCAAGACGATTCCATATTGGTTAATGCTGCCGAGGGAATGAAAAAAATATCGTATTCTTCCTCAAATCAGGATGCTTATGTATTTGGAGAGTTGATAACAAACAACCAATCACCTTTCTTAAAGATTAAATGGAAAAGCAAAGCCAATCAAATTCATGATCAAATCATCGAAACAAAATTGTTTGGAGAGTACAATCTTCACAATGTACTTGCAGCCATAACCGTGGGATTGTATTTTAAAATTTCACACCTAAATATCAATAAAGCCATCAGCGAATACTCTCCGGATAATCAAAGATCTCAATGGGTTACAACTACAAAAAATAACCGATTGGTCATAGATTGTTATAATGCGAATCCTACAAGTATGCAGGCAGCAATTAGGAGTTTTGCAGGATTAAATATGCCCGATAAAATTTATATTTTGGGAGATATGCTGGAGCTTGGAGATTTTGCCGAAGAGGAACATGAAAAAATTCTAGAAACGCTTGACAATATTCAAGAAAAGAAAACTGTTTGGCTTGTTGGCAATGAATTTTTTAAATTTAAAAAGAAATTTCCTCGGTATGAGTTTTTCAAAAAAACAGAAGAATTAATCGAAAAAATAGGAAATATTGAACTTCAAGACAAAACTATCATTTTAAAAGCATCAAGGGGGATACAATTGGAAAAATTGATCCCCCTTTTATGATGAAAAATAGGATTTAAGTTTAATCTTTCAAAATTGATCGGGAAATAACAATTTTTTGTACTTCGGAAGTGCCTTCATAAATTTGAGTTATCTTGGCATCTCTCATAAGGCGTTCCACATGGTATTCTTTTACATAACCATATCCCCCGTGAATTTGAACGGCTTCTACGGTGGTATCCATGGCCACTTTAGAAGCATATAACTTAGCCATAGAAGAAGCCATGTCGTAATTCAGTCCTTGATCTTTAAGCCATGCGGCCCGAAGAGTGAGCAATCGTGCTGCTTCTATTTGGGTAGCCATATCCGCCAATTTGAAAGCTATGGCCTGATGTTCGCAAATTGGTTTACCAAAGGCTTTTCGTTGCTTTGAATATGCCAAAGACAATTCATAAGCACCTGAGGCAATGCCCAAAGCTTGTGCTGCGATGCCAATCCTTCCGCCACTTAATACTTTCATGGCAAATTTAAATCCAAATCCATCTTCACCAATTCTGTTTTCTTTAGGAACCTTAACATCATTAAACATAAGCGTATGTGTGTCAGATGCCCGGATACCCAACTTATTTTCCTTTGCACCAATGACAAAACCATCCATTCCCTTTTCGACGATAAACGCATTGATCCCTTTATGCCCTTTTTCGGGGTGGGTTTGAGCAATGACTATATAATAAGAAGCACTTCCACCATTGGTAATCCAATTTTTGGTACCGTTGAGCAAATAATAATCACCCATATCAATTGCGGTAGTTTTTTGTGATGTAGCATCAGAACCGGCTTCAGGTTCACTCAGGCAAAATGCGCCAAGTTTTTCACCACGGGCACAAGGAACAAGATATTTTTGTTTTTGCTCTTCTGTACCAAAAGTTTCTATTCCCCAGCAAAAAAGGGAGTTGTTGACCGACATAATTACCGCAACAGAAGCATCTACTTTGGCAATTTCTTCCATTGCGAGAACATACGAAATTGTATCCATTCCACTGCCACCATATTTAGGGTCGGTCATTATTCCTAAAAAACCTAACTCGCCCAATTGTTTAACTTCTGCTTCAGGGAATATTTGTTTTTCATCCCTTTCTATCACCCCCGGTTTTAAAACATTTTGAGCAAAATCCCTTGCTGCATCACGAACTTGTAAATGCTCTTCGGTTAATTTGAAATCCATTGCGACAAAAATTTTTTGATTCAGGGCAAATTTATCATAATTAAAATGTTTTTAAACAATTTGTGTAAAATTTTGCTTAAAACTTATTTCTATGAAATAAAAAAAAACAAAATTTGCCATAAAAATGAAAAAGAAATTCCGTTGCATAGGGATAATGTCCGGAACTTCGTTAGATGGGTTAGATCTGGCTCTGTGCGAATTTTACTCCGAACATTCAGGTTGGTCCTTTAAAATCCTTGCTTCCCGGACAGTAGAATACGAACCACACCGGAGACAATTTTTACAAAATTCGATGACGTTAACGGGTAAAGAATTGATAGAATTGGATATCAATTATGGAAGATGGATAGCCCTTCAAATAAATAATTTTTTGCACAGCGAAGGTTTTGATGCTAACCAAATTGATGTGATCGGGTCACATGGACATACTGTTTTTCACAAACCGGAAAAGAGCATTTCATTACAAATCGGACATGGAGCGGTAATCAGTGCCATGACCAACATAGATGTCGTTACAAGTTTCAGAAGTACGGATGTGGCAATGGGTGGACAAGGTGCGCCCTTGGTGCCCGTGGGTGATAAGTTATTGTTTGGACAATATGATGCATGCTTGAATCTTGGAGGGTTTGCCAACATTTCTTTTGATCTGGATGGAAAACGTATAGGATTTGATATTTGCCCGGTTAATATCATTCTAAATTACATAGCAGTAAAAAATGGTTATAATTTTGATAAGGATGGAAAGCTTGCTACTGATGGAGAAATAATACAAGATTTATTTTACGAACTTGAAAATCTGAATTTTTATTCTTTGGATCCGCCCAAATCCCTTTCCAAAGAATGGTTGGAAAAAAATGTTTTGCCTTTAGTGGAGAGATATTTAATTGATTATCCAACGAATGATATTATGGAAACAATCTACAGGCACATTGTTTCACAAATAAAAAAAATAACTTGCAAATATCACCTTTCAAGTGTGATGGTGACCGGAGGCGGTATAAAAAATAATTATTTAAAGACTTTGTTGCAATCGGTCGACAATGTGGAATTTATTGTACCGGAAAGACAATTGGTTGATTTTAAAGAAGCATTGGTTTTTGCCTTTCTGGCATTGTTAAATAAGTTGAATCAACCAAACGTTTGGTCAAGCGTTACCGGGTCAATTTGTGATCATATAGCAGGGGCATATTTTAAGGCACCCAAAAGAGCACTTGAATAATTTTTATACATTTGCCCAAACAATAAAAGAATGGTCATTGACGAACTGAAGAAATTTGAAGCTGAAGAGCCTGAAATAATATTTGAGTGGCATGACCGTGAAACCGGTGCCGAAGGTTGGGTGGTTATTAATTCATTGAGGGGTGGTGCAGCAGGTGGAGGCACAAGAATGAGAAAAGGACTGAATAAGCATGAGGTTGTTTCTCTTGCCAAAACGATGGAGATTAAATTTACTGTTTCGGGCCCACAAATAGGAGGGGCCAAATCCGGCATAAATTTCGATCCGGCCGACCCCAGAAAAAATGATGTATTGCAGCGTTGGTATAAAGCCATACGCCCCCTTTTAAAAAATTATTACGGCACCGGGGGAGATTTGAATGTAGACGAAATACATGAGGTGATTCCTGTCACAGCTTCTTTAAATATCTTACATCCGCAAGAAGGAGTTATCAATGGTCATTTTGACGGCTTATCCGGTGAGGATAAACGTAAAATGATCGGCAATCTGCGAAGTATAGTTTCCAAAGTTATTGTCGACCAACGGTATTCGCCGGATGTCCAAAAAAAATACACAGTTGCCGACATGGTAACCGGTTGGGGTGTTTCCGAATCGGTCAGAATTTATTTGGAAAAAACCGATCAAACCAATGAAGGGAAGAAGGTGATTGTGCAAGGATGGGGCAACGTGGCATCGGCAGCCGCATATTATCAAAGTTTATTGAGAGCCAAAATAGTAGGTATCATTGACAGGGAAGGGGGATTAATAAATGAAAAAGGGTTCGATCATCAAGACATAAGAAAGTTATTTCTCGAAAAAAAAGGCAATCGTCTGCATTCGAACGAACTTTTAACGTTTGAAGAAATAAATCGTAAGATTTGGGATGTAGAGGCCGATATTTTTTTACCTTGCGCAGCTTCAAGAATTGTGTCTTTGGAACATTTGGAAAGATTAAAAAAAGGCGGAGTGAAAATGATAGCATCAGGAGCTAATGTTCCTTTTAATGACCCGGAAATTTTTTATGGTCCTACCATGCAATGGGCCGACCGGAATTTTACTTTAATTCCGGACTTTATTGCCAATTGTGGAATGGCGCGTACATTTGCATTTTGCATGCAACCCATAGAAGATTTTGATGACGAAGCAATTTTTACGGATGTAAGCAAAACCATTGAAAAAGCTATCGATGAAGTTTTGACTTTGAATAATAAAGAAACTTTGTTTTCACAAACAGCATTTCAAATCGCATTGCAAAAATTAAAAAACAATCAGCATGAATTGGTTAGATAGAGTTTTTTTAGGTAATACAGTTGAGGATTATTTATGGTTTGCCGGCTGGATTTTGTTGGCATTCATCATCAAACGCAGATTGTCAAATTTTATCATCTTTACTTGTTACAAGTTGTTGAAAAAATATACTGAAGAAATTCCGTTGAGTGATTTTCGGAATCTTCTTGGCAAACCTATCATGGATTTTATCTTGTTGATTTTTGTTTATCTTGCCTTTAATCATCTCTCATTTCCACCATCTTGGGATTTTGAGCCCGAAAGCAAATTAGGCATAAAAAATATTCTTCATACCATTTACGGTTTGGTCATTGGCTATGTGATATTGAGAATTTTAATGAAAGCGGTCGACGGGTTGGGCTTGATCTTGATGAAACGTGCCGAAAAAACCGAAACCAAAACAGATGACCAAATTATCCCTTTTTTGGTGGATTTATTGAAAATTTTGGTAGTCGTTTTTGTCGGGTTAATTATTTTAAGTACGGTTTTTAATATAAATATAGGAACATTGGTGGCAGGTATCGGAATAGGCGGATTGGCTCTTGCCATGGCATCTAAAGAAACGTTGGAAAACATGCTTGGCTCGCTGGTTATATTTTTGGATAAACCATTTGTCGTGGGCGACTTGATCACTATCAATGGTATAACAGGGGTGGTAGAAAAAGTTGGTATCCGGAGCACGAGAATTAGAACACTTGAGAAAAGTTATTTAACTATTCCAAATAAAAAACTGGTCGATTCAGAATTGGATAATTTAACTTTACGGACTTTCAGAAGAGTAAGATTTAATGTTGGAGTTACTTATGGCACAAAAGCGGAGCAAATAAAAAAAATTGTTGAAGAGATTCAAAAATACATAGACGATCATCCTCACACCAATCAAGACGGCGTAGTGAGGTTTCATGAATTTGGAGACAGTGCACTTCTGATCCTTGTACAATATTTTATCGACACAATGGATTGGAATGTATATCTGCAAATAAGGGAAGAAATTAATTTTAAAATAATGGAAATTGTCGAAAAGAATGGAAGTTCTTTTGCTTTTCCTTCAACGTCGGTTTATATAGAAAAAATGCCATCGGCTTTCTTAAAACAATAAATATAAAAAACTATGATGGAAATTTTAATGATTGCCGTTTTTGTTATTGGCTATCTTGCCATAGCCCTGGAACATCCTATCAAGGTAGATAAAGCAGCAAGTGCTTTGCTTACCGGAGTGTTGTGCTGGACTATCTACATGTTGTTTGCTCACGAAGTTGTTGACATAAGCCGGCTTCCACAATCTTTCCTGACCTATGTCAATGAGTTGGGGAGGAATTTCACAAAACACGAGTTAATTACATATTATGTGGGCGAATATCAAATTCTGCACTATTTGGGAGAGATTGCTTCCATATTGTTTTTTTTGATGGGAGCCATGACTATTGTCGAGTTAATTGACGCTTATGAGGGTTTTTCGATTATTACTGACAGAATAACAACTAAAAATAAAGTCAAATTGCTTTGGGTTACCGGTTTTTTGACGTTTTTTCTTTCTGCCATTTTGGATAATTTGACTACTTCCATTGTGATGGTTTCATTGTTGAAAAAATTAATTGCCGATAAAAAAGAAAGAATGTTTTTTGCCGGTATAGTGGTTATTGCCGCAAATGCCGGAGGGGCCTGGTCGCCCATAGGTGATGTTACTACAACCATGCTATGGATTGGCGGACAAATTACGGCTGCCAATATCATTAAAACGCTCATTCTCCCCAGTATTGTTTGTTTGGCTATTCCTTTGATTTATTTATCCTTTACCATGAAGGGAAACATTCAACCGGTAAAAAATACCGAATCGCATAAAAAACCTATCAAAGAAAGCCACAAAAAAATAATATTCAGCTTGGGAGTTGGGGGATTGATATTCGTGCCGGTATTTAAAACACTTACACATTTGCCCCCATATATGGGTATGTTGTTTAGCTTGGGAATATTATGGGTTGTGTCGGAGATATTAAATCACCGGGCAGACCAAGCCAAACATTCGGCTTATAAAGTTATTGATGTTTTAAAGAAAATTGATACTCCAAGCGTGATGTTTTTCCTGGGAATACTTTCGGCAATCACCGCATTGGAATCTACAGGCATTTTACATCATCTTGCAGTAAAATTGGATGAATGGATTCCCAATCAAAACATTGTGGTATTGACAATAGGATTGTTGTCTTCTATAGTTGATAATGTTCCTTTGGTTGCTGCATCCATGGGAATGTATAATTTCCCTACCGATCATGTATTTTGGGAGTTTATAGCTTATGCTGCAGGTACGGGCGGGAGTGTGCTGATTATTGGGTCAGCTGCAGGAGTAGCTGTGATGGGCATCGAGAAAATTGATTTTATTTGGTATCTAAAAAAAATGACCTTGCTGGCATTACTGGGCTATTTTGCCGGTGCCATTGTGTATATTTATACACACCATTGGTTTATTATTGAATCAGCGCAGGTGATGCCATGATAATCAAATTCAGTAACGTATAAAAACAGGATATCAATATATCAAGCAATAAAAAAATGCATAATTTCGTTAAACATTAAATAATTGAATTATATGAAAATACCGATGATCTTGCAAATACAAATGACGGGAGATTCCTTAGGAGCAGTGGCTGAAGTATCTCGTGTGGAAACTATATCAGTATGGGAATTAATCATGATGGGTGGATGGTATATTATGATACCCATGGGATTGATGTCGATGTTTGCGGTGTATATCATCATTGAAAGAATGATAGCCATTAACAAAGCTCAAAAAGAAGATCCCAACTTTATGATGCAGATAAAAGATTATATTCTTGACGGAAAAATAGAATCGGCATTAAATCTCTGTAAAATGAATCAAAGTCCTGTTGCCAGAATGGTGGAGAAAGGCATATCCAGATTTGGCCGTCCCTTGAACGATATAAAGACAGCAATTGAAAATACGGGAAAATTGGAGGTTGCAAAACTGGAGAAATCCTTGTCCTGGCTGGCGACCATATCAGGAGCCGCACCCATGTTGGGTTTCTTAGGGACAGTTTTAGGAATGATAAAAACATTTCATGACATGTATACGGCCGGTAACGAAGTGGAAATTGCCAACCTTGCCGGAGGCATTATGCAGGCCATGGTGACAACAGCCACAGGATTGGTCATTGGTATCATTGCCTATGTGGGGTACAATGTATTAGTGGCACGTGTCGAAAGAGTCGTGTACAAACTAGAAGCCCGTATTATGGAATTTATGGATTTATTGAACGAACCTGTCAAATAACTTCTTATGAGCTTAAGAACGCAATCAAAAATAAAAGCGGAATTCAGCATGGCATCCATGACTGATATTGTGTTTCTTTTATTGATATTTTTTATAGTGATTTCTACCTTGATTACACCATACGGATTAAACGTTGTTTTACCAAAAAGCAAGCAAAAAACCAATAATCCTAAAACAGTCACTATTGTCATAACGGCAGACGGCAAGTTCTTTTTGAATGGTAAAGAATTTCCGATTGAGACTTTGGAAGAGCAGCTGAAACCAATCATGGCGCAAAAAGAAAATCCCGGTATAGTTTTAAAGGCCGACGAAATGGTCCCTCATGGTTTTGTCGTGAAAATTATGGATATAGCGGCAAGAAACAAATATAAACTCGTCATTGCCACAAGTCCAAAATAAAATAAAACATGGCTGTTTTAGAAAAAAAAGAAGAAAAAGTTAGTTTAATCATTACTATCGTTGTTCATGTGGCATTAATTTTATTGTTTATGTATGTCGGGTTGAAACATATTGAGCCAATTCCCGAGCAAGGAATAGTGGTGGATTTTGGATACGACAATACGGGTATGAACATACAAGAAAACGAGCCGCAACCTCAATCACAAAACACTCAACCGCCAGTAAGTCCGGAAACCGAAGAAAATATTCTCACTCAAGATGAACCTGAATCAATAGAATTGCCAAAGGAAAAAAACAAGCCGGATAAAAAGGTAGATAAAAAGAATGAAAAAACAGAAGAAGAAAAAGTGAAAGAAGAACTCAAAAACTTACTCAATACCTGGCAAAAAAATCAAAATACCGGTAAACCGGCTGATGAAGGAAATACTGGCCGGCCGGTAAATCAAGGAGAACAAGATGGCGATCCTAACTCCGGTCAGTTTAGTGGCGGAGGAAATGGCAGCAACATCAGCTATTCACTAAATGGACGTACCGTAAAATCATATCCTTCAATCGATGACGATTCCCAAGAGCAAGGTATTGTGGTGGTGGAGATATGGGTTGATCGTGATGGTCGTGTGGTGAGGGCAAAGCCCGGTTACAGAGGGTCAACCACCACAAGTCCGGTTTTGTATAAAAAAGCCACTGAAGCTGCATTAAAAACAAGATTCTCCGTTAAAGCGGATGCTCCGGAAGAACAACGAGGCACCATTACTTTCCGTTTTATCCTCAATTAATTTATGAATACTTACAAAGAAGTATTGGATTATCTTTACTCATGTCTGCCGATGTTTCAAAGGGTAGGCGCCCCTGCATATAAAGCTGATCTGTCATTGACAGTGGCTTGGATGGATATTCTCGACCATCCTTATAGAAGATTTCCTGTAATACACGTTGGAGGGACAAATGGAAAAGGTTCGGTGACGCATTATTTAGCGTCTGTGTTGCAAGAAGCCGGATACAAGACGGGATTATTTACCTCACCACACTTGATTGACTACAGAGAAAGAATCAAGATTGACGGAAAATGGATAGATGAAAATTATATAATCGAATTTGTTAAACGCTATAAAAAAGAAGTTGATACGCTTAAATTATCATTTTTTGAATGGACTACCGGTTTGGCATTTCAATATTTTGCCGATCAACAAGTGGATGTTGCAGTGATAGAGGTGGGAATGGGGGGAAGGTTAGATTCTACTAATGTAGTTGATCCGGTAGTTTCTATCGTCACGAATGTTTCTTTTGATCATCAGCAATTTTTGGGAGATACATTGGAGAAAATTGCTTTTGAAAAAGCAGGGATTATCAAACCATCGAAGCCATTTTTATTGAGTGAAGATGATGCAAATTACAGCCATGTTTTCAAAAAAATTGCATTAGAAAAAAAAGCCCCTTTTTATACAGCGAGTTTATGGAAGAATTCTTTCGAAAATCAAATCCCGGCAGACATTTTAAATGATTTGCCGGATTTTCAACGAAAAAATTTACTTTGCGTTTGGGTAACAAAAGAAATTATCAAAGATAAATTTTCTATAGACCTGCCGGAATTTGTATCTGGTGTCAAGAATGTTTCAACCAACACAGGTTTCAGGGGCAGGTTTGAAAAATTGAGTGAAAAACCTTTGATATTTATAGATGTTGCTCATAATGAAGCAGGCATCAAAGAATTATTGCAAAACATTCAAAAATTTCCGGACAAGAAGGTGTCAATTGTATTTGGGGTTGTCAAAGATAAAGATGTTGGCAAGATAGTAGGGTTGCTTCCGGTTGAATATACCTATTACTTATGTAAGCCGGAGGTTCCAAGAGGACTGCCTGTTGAAGAGTTGGCAACACATTTCCGGGGGTTGGGTTTTAGATGTTTTGCAACACCTGTTGAAGCTCTTAAGGCAGCCATCAAAGAAGCTGATCAAAAGACGCTTATTGTAGCCACAGGCAGCTTTTTTGTAGTTTCGGATATTTTGCAGGCGGTGCAAAACGACCTAATCTCTCCGACTCAAAAGGGAAATGTAATATAACAAAGTTGCCAATGAGCCCATTGCTGCCACAACATATGTCAAAGCAGCCCAGGTAAGGGCTTCTTTAGCCTGACTGTATTCAGAGGATGTTACAATGCCTCTTTGTTTGATCCACACTAAAGCTCTTCTACTGGCGTCGAATTCAACAGGTAATGTGACAAAAGCAAACAGGGTCATAATGCCGTAAGTGGCAATAATAACATACAATACCAAGTCGATGGGTATTGTGCCGTAAATAAGAAATCCTCCAAAAATACTCAATATCACAATGATATTTAAAATTTTGGCACTTGCATTTTGAAGAGGCACTAAGGCACTGCGCAGTTTCAACATAGAGTAGGCCGTGGCATGCTGAATGGCATGACCGGTTTCATGGGCAGCAACAGCCGCCGCCGCCGCATTACGTCCATAATACACATCATGGCTCAGATTGATCGTTTTATTGATTGGGTTGTAATGATCGGTTAATTCTCCTTCAACACTGATTACTTTCACATCGGTAATATTGTGGTCGCGAAGCATCGCTTCGGCAATTTCTTTGCCTGAAAGAGGTTGCGAAAGCTGCATTTGAGAAAATTCTTTGAATTTCGATCGCAGCTTCCAACTAACATACATGCTGACAATCATGGTGATGATGCCGATCAGCAAAATTCCACCGTCATATATGAACAACAACATAATTTTTAATTTTTAATTTATAGATCAATGCTTTTCAAGATTTATGCCGTTTGAATTTATCATGACAAAAGTAAAAAATGAAAGTCAAATTGACATACATTTAACGTCAATTAAGAAGAAATAAATGGGTATTATTATCATAAAGAGTAATGATTTCAATCAAAACAAAAGAATACCGAGAGAAAAAATTATCATGCCTACAAACATTAGCATGGTGCTGTAAGGAAGAATGTCTTTTGCGGGTAACTTAGTAATTCCCAATAACGGAATAGCCCAAAATGGTTGTAGCATGTTTGTTAATTGATCTCCATAAGCAAAAGCAAGTATGTTTTTAGACAGATCACTGCCTGTTTCGATGCAAGATTGAATAATGATGGGTGCTTGTATTGCCCATTGACCGCCTCCGCTGGGAACAAAAAAGTTGACAATGGCAGAATTGATGAATGTGAAGAATGGCAAAGATTGAGGAGAGGACCATTCCACGATCTGACGGCTGATAACTTGCACCATTCCACTGTCTTTCATCAAACCCATGATGCCAAAGTATAAAGGAAATTGCAATAAAATTCCGGCCGATCCTCCAATTGCATCATCAATGGCATGTTGAATTTTTTTCAAAGAACCATGAAACCAAAAGATCAACGCCAACAAAAAAAAGTTAATCAGATTAGGCGGAAAGGCAAATGTAATTTTTTCAGGCAGGATGAAATATTGAAATACGAGATAAACAAAAATAATCATTCCAATGATTTTTCCTAAAAAAGGCCAATCTTCGATGGCTTCTATTCCAGAAACAGATCGGGATTGAACCGGAGTAAATTTGACCTGAAATTTTTGATTGGCAACAGATACCGGTTCGGTGCGTCCCAAAATATAAAAAAATGAAGGAATGAACACTAAAGATAAAATTGAAACAAAAAGGTTTTGCCAGGAAAACACCGTGTCAGTAAACGGAATTAAATCCGGGAGATTTGATAGTACATTTTCCGGTATCATTCCTTCCATGAGTTTTTGAAGATGTCCATATTCAGAAACTTTCGAAAGCGATGATCCGGATATGCCTTGATGCCAAATCATAAGACCAGAATAACCTGCTGCAGCAATTAAAGGATAGTTGACGGGTATATTGTTTGATGCTGCGTATTCATATGATTTTCTGGCCATCACTGCCCCTATGATTAAACCAAAACCCCAGTTGAACCATGCCGAAAGGCAGGCCAGCAATGCCGTAACTGCTGCCAAAGATGCATTGCTATGAAAATGCTTTAGCAACGATTTAATTGTTCGTTCAAAAAATGGTGAAATGGCAAGAGCATGTCCAAACGTAAGCATGACCATCATTTGAAAGGCAAACTCCAACATTGGACCATTCCAGAAACCTTTCTCCCAGGAATTAAATGAATTTATCAATGCCTCATAACCGTTGTTTCCATTTGAGATAAACATTCCAATCGAAGCGATAAAAACAATCACTGTAAGAATGATGGCAAGCATGAAGGGAGAAGGAAAAAAACGTTGAAAAAAATCGTGATATAGACCGGAAATTTTTTTCATTTTGGTAAGATGGGTTAACTACAAGCCAACAAATATAACCAAGCTTCTTTAATTTTCTTTTGTCGAATGAGCATTTGGGCGTGTTTGTGCATTTCTTCAATGGTTCCGGGAATAGTGGTCAGATAATGTTTTTTATATTGGTCAACATCATGAGAATCCGGTAATTGGTCACAATCTGCTAATTGGGCCAGATCATTGTGAGTAAGCACTTTGCTTTGAGCAATGGATTGGGGCAATTGGTCTATGCCTATACCCAAACGGTTCATTGGTTTTTCAACTTCAAAAAGTGCATCACCTTGCGCTCTGCAATACCAATTGCCTCCCATTCGGGCTACTAAGTCAATTTTGAACGGGTCGATTTTACCTTCTTTATTTAACACTGCAGGGTTAATATGAAAACGCAAAACTTCGCAAACAATCAAGTTTCCTGCTCCTCCACCTGCACCCAATTCTATAACTTGATTGACTTTGCATTCAAATTGAACAGGGCTTTCCTTTACACGTGGAGGTCTGATGCATTCAGAAGCCACGGGGGTGAAACCCGCTTTTTCAAATTCGTTGATTTCTGACGGATATTCCGCCGATGCGAGCGACATTGGGTAGACCATATTATAATTGACAATATTAATAACCACTTCGGCTATTTCTTTTACATTGTCAAGCGTGTTTTTCGTGGCACCCGTCCGCCCGCTTCGTGCAGGTGAAAAAACCAATATCGGTGGATTTGCACTAAATACATTGAAAAAACTAAAAGGAGCCAAATTCACATTGCCGTTTTTATTTATGGTGCTTGCAAAAGCAATAGGCCTGGGACCAATGGCACCTAAAAGCAATTGATGTAAATCGGGAACTTTTAAATTTTTAGGGTCGTAAGTTATCATATTCTTTAATTTTGATGCAAATTTGAGTAAAACAATCAATTTTTAAAATCATATTATTTAAAATTTGTTTTTTAAGTCATTAATTTTTCCGATGATTATGAAAATATGTATTATTGATTATGGCATGGGGAATTTGCACTCCGTCAACAAAGCCTTTAGACGTTTACAAATGGAAGTAACGGTATCGTCCGACCCAAGAGATATAGAGCGTGCCGATAAACTGGTTTTACCCGGCGTAGGGCATTTTTCCAGAGGAATGGACAATTTAAACAAATTGGGTTTAATCGGTGTTTTAAATTATCAAGTGATTGAAAGAAAGAAACCTGTATTGGGCATTTGTTTAGGAATGCAATTGATGACACAATACAGCGAAGAAGGAGCATGTAGGGGATTGGCCTGGGTGCCGGCCTTAACCAAAAGATTTCCTGACGTAGGTATAAGAATTCCTCATATAGGATGGAATAATATAGAACCCGCATCAAGTCATCCTTTGTTGCATAACATTTTACCTACTATGCGTTTTTATTTTGTTCATTCATATTATGTGATCTGCGATGCCCCGACATGGGTTGGAGCAACTACAAAATATGGTATCGAATTTCATAGTGTAGTGGTAAATGACAATATTATGGGTGTGCAGTTTCATCCCGAAAAAAGCCATGGAGACGGCTTACACTTGCTGGAAAACTTCATAAAATTATAAGAAATATGTTTATACCAAGAATAATTCCCATTTTGTTGATGAAAAACGGCGGCCTTGTAAAGACGGTAAAATTCTCAAATTCTGTTTACGTCGGTGATCCAATGAATGCCGTAAAGATTTTCAATGAAATGGAGAGTGACGAATTGATATTTCTGGATATCTTGGCAACAGTCGAAAAGCGTAAACCAAATCCACAATTGATTAGAAAAATTTCAGAAGAGGCATATATGCCATTTGCATTTGGAGGAGGGATATCGTCTTTTGATGATGTAAAAGAAGTGTTAAAAAACGGTGCCGAGAAAGTTGTGTTTGGAACAGCCCTGTTTGAAAATCCTGACGTGATTCGTGCAACAGCCGAACATTTTGGGAATCAAAGTGTAATTGTGTGTATAGACGTAAAAAAAAATTGGCTGGGTAAAAAAACGGTCAGGATAAGAAATGCAAGACAAAAGGTTGACATGAGCGTGATAGAAGCTGCCCGTATGGCTGAAAATTTGGGCGCCGGAGAAATTATGATTCAATCGGTTGACTTGGATGGAACAATGAAAGGCTATGATTTGGAATTGATCAGGCAAGTGAGCGAAAATGTCAAAATACCTGTAATCGCCGCTGGTGGATGCGGTAATTTGCAAGATTGCTATAAAGCCATAGAAGCCGGAGCATCTGCAGCTGCAGCAGGAAGTATCTTTGTGTATCACGGACCCCGGAGAGGAGTATTGATCAATTACCCTACACGTAAAGAAATTCAGGAGATATTCAGTAGAAAGTGATATGAGTCATATATACATACATATACCTTATTGCGAAAGAGCTTGTCATTACTGTGATTTTCATTTTTCTACCCGAAAGAAAACAATAGGGCAGATGATCAAAGCCATGCAAATGGAGATTGATCAGAGATATGAAATACCCCGCCAATCTGTTTTGAATACGATTTATTTCGGAGGAGGCACTCCTTCATTGCTCACATCCGAACAAACAGAATTGTTGTTAGATACACTTCGTTTAAAGTATATCATAGCCGGTGACACTGAAATAACCCTTGAAGTTAATCCCGAACATGTATCCAAAACCCGAGCACTGGAATGGAAACAAATGGGAATTAACAGGATTAGTTTGGGCGTACAAAGTTTAGACAATGATACTTTAAGAAAAATGAATCGCATGCATGATGCGTCACAGGCCATTGATGCTATAGAGACATTGTTTGCAGTGGGTTTTGAGAATGTAAGTGTGGACATAATTTTTGGAATGACAAGAAAAGATAAATACTTTTCTTCATTGAAATATTTATTGTCCTTGCCGATAAAACATTTCTCTGCCTATCAATTAACCATTGAGCCGCAGACGTATTTTGGTTATTTGCAAAAAAAAAATAAACTTAAAAATATCGCAGATGATGCAGATCTGGTTGATATGTTTTATTTAACTCGGGAATTGGCTTTAAAAAATGGTTTTGAACATTATGAAATTTCCAATTATGCAAGAGGGCAAAATTTTCGTTCGCGACATAATTTATCCTATTGGCAAAGGGAAACATATACAGGTATAGGTCCATCCGCACATTCTTATTTCAATGGACACCGAAGGTGGAATATTGCGAATAATCCATTGTATATCAGAAAAATAAATGAAGGTCAACAATATTTTTCTATAGAAGAGCTAAGCAATAATCAAGTGAAAAATGAAGTCATTTTAACATCATTGCGTTTGAAAGATGGAATAAACCTTGAATTTTTTGATGAAGCAGACAAACAAAAAATTTTAAAAAACAGTGAAAATTATCTCAAAGACGAGTATTTGAAATTGGAACAAAATTTTTTGAAACTAACAGAAAAAGGGTTAATTTGGACAGATAGAATTACACAAGATTTGTTTTTTATATGAAACTCTATTTTAACATTGGAGATCAAAATTATATGATAGATACAAATGAACCATTGGATATATCTCTGCCATTGACTTTTGACAGAAAAAATGTTACGGCATGGGGAATGCCGCCTCCGGAAGCAAAACCCATAGTTGCAGGAAAATTTGTTGGAAGCGTTGAAAAAGGGGCGCCTGTAAACTTTTTCACATATACTCTTGCCCCGCATGCACATGGTACGCATACAGAATGTGTCGGACACATTACAGAGGAGATGCAAAGCATTCAAAATGTGCTAAAACATCAATTTTATATTGCAAAGCTTATTACGGTCGATCCTGAAAAAATAGGAGAGGATAAGGTATTGACAGTTCAACGCTTAAAGATGGCTTTAGAAGAAACCCCTCAATTTGTAGAGGCATTGATAATACGAACCTTGCCTAATAGCGAAGAAAAAAAATATTTTCAATACAGTGGAAAAAATCCCGTGTATATTCATCATGATGCCATGGAATTAATTTCAGATATGACAAATATTCTGCATCTTTTGGTGGATATGCCATCGGTAGACAGGGAAGAGGATCAAGGAAAACTATTGGCACATAAAATTTTTTGGTTGAAATACCCTCAATTAACATTAAAACGTACCATCACCGAATTGATATATGTTGACAATATGATTGTTGACGGTATTTATTTGCTTCATCTTGGGATTTCTCCCGGCAAATTGGATGCTGTTTCGTCAAGACCCGTAATTTATTCGATAAACCCATTGTAAAATTCTACAAAAGTTTTATTTTTGTATTATTATTCAATCCTGCAACTATGTATAAACTTGACCACATTGACAAAAAAATATTGGAAATTTTACAGACCAATGGAAAAATTACCAATGCGAAATTGGCTGAAATGATAAACCTTTCGCCTGCACCCACTTTAGAAAGAGTGAAAAAACTTGAAAAAGCAGGCCTGATAAAAGGTTATTACGCAAAAATTGATGAGAGAAAATTAGGATACGGAATTGTTGCATATATGATGGTTTCTGTCATCAGACAAGAAGATAGGGATGAAAAGTCTTTTTACAACCGCATAAAGAATCTTCATGAAATAGTAGAATGCCATCAAATTACCGGACCGGCAGATTATTTAATTAAGTTATACTTAAAAGATATGGAGGAATTTGACATGTTTGTGAGGGAAAAATTGACCAATATGGAATGTGTGCTTCAAACACAAACGATGATAGTCATCAAAACCTATAAAGAAAATCAACCTATCATTTTAACAGATGATTCGAAAACGCTTGATGGGGTTAATTCTTTGAAATATGACTAAATGAATGAAGTAAAAAGTTGACAGGAAATTTAAATTGCTTCACATTAAAATGCTTATAAATAAAAGGTTTCGGAAAGTATTGCCATCATTTAAAAGTTTTATTATCCGGATATTTTTAGCGAAATAAAAAAGGGCCTTGAATAAGGCCCCTTAATTTTTAATGAAAAATATCAATGTATTAATCTACATTACTTTTACCGGTGATGAATTTATTTCTTTCGCTTATTGAAGGTTTGTTGTCTCCGCCGTCAGCATCCACATTCATATCGGAAATGTCAAAACCGCTCGCAGGGATGGTAGTGTTTTTTTGACGTTTAAAAGCTGAAACTTTTTCAAATTCTTCGATTTTGTTGTATGATTTGCTACGGTTGATTTTGTTTAATAATTCGCGCATTTTGTTGTTAACCTCCTCTTGTGTTCCCGGTTTATGGCTTTTTACAAGATCTTCTTTATTTCGTTGCATTGATTTTTCAATGAATGATTCATCATTGCTTATATTTTTGACAGGTGAGGTGGAAAATCCCGTTTCGGGGGCATTATCGGTATTGTCTGATATGCGCGGGGATTCAATTTCGGGTATTTCCACATCTTCGTCAATACTTACCACTGTAGTTTTTTCCGTTTTATTGATTGTATCGGGTGTATCATTGAGTGTTTTCACCTTAATGTTTTGTTCTGCTGTTTCTTTAAAATTGTGTTGATGATTAAAGCCAGTTGCAATAACTGTAACAGAGAGTTTGTCTTCCAAATGATCATCAAAACCATTTCCCCAAATGATATTGGCGTTATCTCCTGCTTTTTCTGTGATGTAGTCGGTAATTTCAGCGATCTCATCCATAGTAAGTTCATAATCACCGCTACCGGACAAAATGTACAATAAAATACTGCCGGCTCCGCTGATATCATTGTCATCTAATAATGGCGAATCAAGAGCCATGGTGATTGCTTCAATTGCTCTGTTTTCACCGGAAGCCATTCCGGTGCCCATGATGGCAGTGCCACCGTTTTTGGTGACAGTTTTTACGTCCTCAAAATCTACGTTGACATATCCCGGAACGGTGATGATTTCTGCAATACTTTTGGCTGCATTGCAGAGTATGTCGTCGGCTCTTGAAAATGCGTCGGTAAAACGAAGGTTACCATATACTTCTCGAATTTTGTTATTGTTGATTACCAAAAGTGTGTCTACATTTTCCCTCATTTCCCTCAGGCCCTCTTCTGCATAAGCGATTCTCTTCTTGCCTTCAAAAGAAAAAGGCATCGTTACGATTCCAACTGTTAAGATTCCCATTTCTTTGGCGGTTTTTGCAATAATCGGTGCTGCTCCGGTACCTGTTCCACCACCAAGACCTGCTGTGATAAACACCATTTTGGTATTTTCTTTCAAGATAGCCTCAATGGTGTCTATAGATTCGATAGCCGCATTGCGCCCGACTTCCGGGTTTGATCCTGCTCCACGTCCCTCGGTCAATGATTCTCCCAAACAAATTTTGTTGGGAACAGGACTTATGTTTAATGCTTGTTTGTCGGTATTGCAAATGTAAAATTCTACATCTTTAATACCTTTTTTAAACATATGATTGACTGCATTGCAGCCACCACCGCCTACACCAATAACTTTGATGATTGACGCATTGTTGTTGATCATTTCCATTTCCATAATTGTATGTTTTTTTAATTATTAATCCATCAAAAGATCTAAAAATCTTTGAATAAAACTTTTTTGAGTTTTTGTTGTTTCTTCGTTGAGGTTCTTTACCTCATCGGTTTGATTTTCGTTTTCATTATTGTTTTGAGTGTCGTCTTTTTCCGAGAAGTCGTTTTCACTTTCCGTAATATCTTGATCGGCTGATTTTACTGCATCTTGTTTGGGTATTTGGATTTTCTCATTTTTAATGCCTGCATGATGTTCCTTGTTGGTGTCTTCTATTTTTTTTGTTTTTTCAAGTTTTTGTAAACCACGCAACACTAAACCGACAGAAGTGGCATAAATGGGACTGTTGAGCACTTCCGGTGCATTCATGGTCAAATATTCGTTTGGCAGTCCCAAACGAACAGCAAGACCGGTGTTTAGTTCAAAAAGGTGTTTGATATTTTTCATTAAAGAACCGCCGCCCGTCAACACAGCGCCGGCACCTAACCTTTCTTTATAGCGGCTGATTTCAATTTCGTATTGAACAAAATCAAAAATCTCTTCTATTCTTGCCCGGATAATTGCAGATAAGGTTGAAAATTGTATTTGTTTGGGTTGACGACCTCGAATGCCGGCTATGGATATTGTGTAATCTTCCATTTCTTTTGTGTAAATGGCACTTCCAAATTTTATTTTTAGATTTTCTGCATCTCTTTCCAAAATATTTAATTCTTGATGTATGTCAGAAGTAATGATATTTCCACCAAATGGAATTACGGCCGTATGCCTTAATATACCTTTATAGAAAATAGCCACATCTGTTGTGCCTCCACCAATATCAACCAAGACAACTCCTGCTTCTTTTTCATCTTCAGACAAAACCGATTCGGATGAAGCCAATGGCTCAAGATCCAAAGCCACTACATTCAATCCTGCCAATTCAACAGATTTTACAATGTTATGAATGGCAGAGACGTGCGCTTGAACGATATGAAATTCGGCTTCCAATCTCGAACCTCTGTAACCCACGGGGTTTTCGATGTTTTGTAATGTATCTACCGAGTATTCTTGTGGTATGACGTTGATTATTCTCCATCCTTCTTCAACATTCAATTTATACATGTCGTCAATAAAACTTTTCACGTCTTCTTCCGTGATAAAATCTTTGTTTGGGTCAAGAATTTTCGAAGCACGATTGGTCGAAGTTTGAATATGTTGACAAGCAATGCCAACGTGCACATCTTTTATTTCTATACCACATTCTTTTTCGGCGAGGCTTACAGCTGTTTTAATCGACTCCATGGTTTGTTGTATGTTATTTACCATGCCTCTGTGAACGCCTATGGAACGGGACTGTCCCATGCCAAGGATTTCGAGTTTGCCGTTTTCGTTCATATATCCGGCAATGCATACAATTTTAGTTGTTCCAATGTCCAACCCCACGACAACTTTTCCGGGGTCAACATTCACAGGTTGTTTTTCTTTGTTTTCCATATTTATTTGCAAATTATTTGATTATTATATTTTAAATTTATTTCTTGGTATTTGCTCCAGCCCACTACCGGTAGGGCTTTTTGGTAAAAAATCATCAGTTTCGTAAACTTCCCGCTTAACGGGTATGGTTTTCCCAATACAATTGTATGATTTCCAATGCTTCCCATCAACTCATATTCAAAATCTTTATTAACATGTATTTGTTGAATTTGTTTATTCCAAAAAGGTTTTGAATAGATAAAATGAGCCAAATCATAAATTTCTTTCCATTGTGTATATTGCTTTGAGCTGTCGTGTGATGCTTGTTTCAATATGTTAAATGGAGTTTGGCTGTCTATGATTACATTACCATTTACAACAAGTACTCTTGCCGTATATTTTTCTGACTTGGGTGCGAAACTGCCGTCATCGTTTAAGTAAAACATTTCGTTTTTTTGGTTATAAATTTTGGCGATAGGATTTATTTGATAAATGTCGGCATATAGAGTTCCGTCTACTCCTAAATATACTTCGGCATTTTTGATGTGTGGATAAGATTCAAGATATTTTTCAAGTTTTGCCGGATCGATTTCTGCTATATCTTTGGGCATCTCGCCTTTTGGAAAGAGCAGTTGATCGACAATTTCTTTATCAATAAAATGATGATTGTTGGAATAATCAATATGTATGAATTTTTGCCTGATGACGGTTTTGTGATATTGTAAATACACATAAATATAAAATCCCAGGGATATTGAAAGAATCAATAATCTTAATACGGCTACAATATATTTTTTTCTTTCAATTTTCATATCTTTTTAAAATTTCAGGAATGAGTAGGTCAATATTTCCTGCACCTATTGTTAAAACTATATCGCTTTTTATTTTGTCAAAATTCACTATCAATTTTTCCGGAGTCATTAATCGTGCATTTGGATTTTTCATGATTTTTATCAAGTGTTCGGAGGTTAGTCCTGCCGAAGGTTTTTCACGAGCCGGATAAACCGGAAGTATCACAGGTATGTCTGCCTTATCCAATTCTTGTGCGAATTCGTTTAGGAAATCTCTTGTCCTGGAATATAAGTGTGGTTGAAAAATGGCTGTTATGGTCTTTCCGGGATATAATTCTTTTACGGTGTTTATCAAAGCATTGATTTCTTTGGGATGATGGGCATAATCGTCAATCCAAATAAAATCCTCCGTTTTAATAATATATTCAAATCTTCGTTTAACACCTTTGAATGACGATACTGCTCCTGAAATGGTTTCCGTAGGAATATTATGAAAATATGCAAGGGCTGCGGCAGCAGTAATATTTTCTCTGTTATGCTGCCCATGCAATAAAGTGTGTATGTCTATAGTGGTATTGTCCGGCAAGCTGATGACAAAATTTGTGATGCCGTTGTCTATACGAACATTACTAATTTTGATAGTGGCTTTTTCTGAAATTCCATACGAAAGAATTTTTTTGTTTTTAAGTGGTTTAAACAGTTCCGAAAAATTTTCATGAATGAGTATATATCCATCATTTGAGGTATGTCCGGCAAATTCAATAAATGAATCTTTCAACATACCTTGATTTCCATAAATATCCAGATGATCGGCATCTACCGAGGTGATAATAGAGTCGTGGGGTTGCAACAAAAGAAACGAACGGTCATATTCATCAGCTTCGCAAATGGCAAAATGAGGATTCGTTTGGTCAATAAAATTGGAATCGTAATTTTTCATCCATCCTCCTGAAAAAACCAATGGATGCTTGCCGGCTTCTTGAAAAATATGTCCTAATAAGGAGGTAGTGGTTGTTTTTCCATGCGTGCCGGCCACTGCCAACAATTTAAATGAATTGACGATTTGGCTCAATGCTTCGGCACGTTTAATAATATCATAATTTTTTTCGGAAAAAAATTGTAACAAACGATTTTCTTCTTTTTTAATGGCCGGTGTATAGATAACCAAAGTGTCTTCTTTGTTTTCTTTAAAAATAAAAGGAATTAAGTCAGGATTATCTGTATTGATAAAAGATGCACCTATATTTATCAGCCTTTCGGTGATAGAAGTCATGGTTTGGTCATATCCTGCTACGTTCTTGCCACGGTTTAAAAAGTATTGGGCAAGGGCACTCATACCGATTCCACCAATGCCTATAAAGAAATAATTATGATATGTGTTTATCGGTTTCATGATTCGATTGATTTCATGATATAGTCAACAATTTCTTCGGCTGCATTATCTTTTGCAAATGTTTTTATGTTTTCCTGCAATTGATGTCTTAAGTTTTGGTCTTGTAATAATCGATTGAGAGTGTCGGTTATTTTGTCTACAGCTTCATTATCTTTTAGCATAATTGCAGCATTTTTTGATACCAGGGCCATGGCATTTTTGGTTTGATGGTCTTCGGCGACATTGGGAGAGGGAATAAGAATGGCAGGTTTCTGCAAATAAGCAATTTCCGAAATACTTAAAGCGCCTGATCTGGACACTACAATATCTGCTGCGGCATAAGCGTAATCCATTTCACGGATAAAGTCTTTTATTACTACGTTGATTTTATTTTTCAGGCGTGATTGCATTTCTTCCAGATAGTGTTTTCCTGTTTGACAAATAAATTGAACCTTTTCTCCATCGATGGTGGAGATTGCCTTAACTGCAGATTCATTGATGGTTTTGGCTCCCAAACTGCCACCTAAAAATAAAACAGTGAATTTTTTTTCATCCAGTGACCAATATTTTTTGGCACTCTCAGGCGTCAATGAATTGTTTTTAAGATCTTTTCTAACGGGATTGCCGGTGAAAACAATTTTTTGTTCAGGGAAATATTTTTCCATGCCCGGATATGCCACGAAAATTGCTTGAGCTTTTTTGGCCATTCTTTTATTGACCAAACCGGGATATGAATTTTGTTCTTGTATAAAGTAAGGGATGTTGGTCATTGAAGCCACTTGCATGGCAGCCCAGCTCGCATATCCTCCAACTCCTATCACGGCATCAGGTTTAAAATTCTTGAATATCTTTTTGGTTTTAATGATGCTAAGAATCATTTTTTGTAGTGTGACGATATTTTTCCATACTTTTTTTCGTTGCAGTCCTTGTATTGGCAAACCTATAATGTCAAAACCATATGCAGGTACTTTTTCCATTTCCATTCTTCCTATAGAACCGATAAACAATATCTTATGCCCGGGGTCGTGTTGTTTGATGGATTGAGCAATGGCTATGGCAGGATATACATGCCCGCCTGTTCCGCCGCCGCTTATGATGAAGTTTTTAGGCATATGCAACCTCCGTTTTTGTGTTTATAGTGCTTTCTTGATTTTGATTGGCAATACTCAACAAAATTCCCAGCGTAAGGCACGTAAACCATATGGAGGTTCCCCCCATGCTGACAAGTGGTAAGGGTTGTCCGGTAACCGGAAAAATATTAACCGTGACACCTATGTTCACAAAAGCTTGCAATACTATGCTGAAAGACAAAATAAAAGCCAGATAACTGCCAAATGGAGTAGGTGCACGCATGGCTATTCTCAAACCTCTTACCAGTAGGATAATATATAAACCCATGACAAGCAGGCCAAAGAAAAATCCATATTCTTCCAAAAGAATGGCAAAAATGAAATCAGAATAGGGATGTGGAAGAAAGTTTCTTTGAATGCTGTTGCCCGGTAATTGGCCCACCCAGCCGCCTCTTGCAATAGCAATTTTTGCCTGTTCAACCTGGTAATTCGAATCTTTATCTCCTCCTTCGATAAAAGTTTCTATACGTTTTTTCCATGTTCCAATACGACCTTTGTTTTCTGCAAAATTCCATACGATTGTAATAAATAGGGCAAAGGCAATTATACCGGAGCCTATTACCGTCAAAATATATTTCCATCTGACACCTCCTATCTTCATCAAAACAAGTGAATTAAAAAATACAAGTGCTGCGGTGGAAAAGTTTGAAGGTAAGATAAGACCGCAAGTAAGTAATACAGGAAGTAAAAGATTTAGATAGAAAAATTTTTGTTCGTTTACTTTGTGGTTGTATTTTGCTAATGTTCTTGCCGTGAATATATACAAAGCCAATTTCCCTAAATCGGAGGTTTGAAATGTTTGATTAATAATTGGGATATAAATCCATCTTGATGCTTCATTAATGTTGGCTCCATTAAAAAGTGTATAGATAAGCAGGAGGATGGAAAGAATGTAAATTGGTTTGGCAAAACGATAGTAGTTTTTATGGTCAACTTTGTGAGCAAGATAAATAAAAATAAATCCAATAAATAGTATGAAACCATGCTTTATCAGGTAATACAATGTGTTGCCGCTTTGATATTTGTAAGCCAGCGTGACTATCGAACTATACACAACCAGTAATGAGATGATGCCCAGCAATAGGGCAATGACCCAGATACTTCTATCTCCTCCGATATATTTTGACAAAAAGTTCGACATATTTTTATAATTCTCTTACGGCTTTTTTAAATTGTTCACCTCTGTGTTCGTAATTTTCAAACAAATCGAAACTTGCACAAGCAGGAGACAATAACACCACATCACCCTTTTTTGCGCTGTAATAGGCCTTTTTGACAGCTTCTTCCATTGATCTTGCTTCGTGTATCACCGGTACTATATCTTTAAAAGATTGAATCAATTTTTGATTATCTACACCCAAACAAATCAAAGCTTTGACTTTTTGTTTGACAATGTCGTGCAATGTGGAATAATCATTGCCTTTATCGATGCCGCCTGCTATCCAAACCACCGGCTTGGTCATGCTTTCCAAAGCATACCATGCCGAATTTACATTGGTGGCTTTAGAATCATTAATAAATTCAATACCACTTATGGTACTTACTTTTTCCAAACGATGTTCTACACCCTTAAAATCATGCAGGCTCTCCCGGATTACTTTGTTTTTGATATCAATGGCTTTTGCAGCCAAAGCTGCAGCCAAACTGTTGTAAACATTGTGTTTACCTGCTAAAGCTAATTCATAGATTGACATACTATATTGGTTTTTATGGTTAATTTCTATAACTAATTGTTCACTGTCAAGATATCCGCCCGGTTTTTGCGAGTTTTGAATGCTGAAAGGCAGTAATGATGCCATAGGTTTAGTGTCTGTCAGCAATTGTTGAATGACCGGGTCATCTGCATTAAAAATGAAATAATCTTTTTCTGTTAGATTCTTGGTTATATTCCATTTGGCCCGGGCATATTTCATGAAATCATAATCATACCGGTCGAGATGGTCGGGTGTGATATTCAATAAAACAGCAATATGCGGATGAAAGGATTCTATATCTTCCAGTTGGAAACTACTGGTTTCGACCACTGCCCAGTCGGCTCCGGGATTCTCAAGGACACAGGCAGAAAAGCTTTTGCCCACATTGCCGCCAATGATCACATTTAGACCGGCGGTTTTAAGAATGTGATAAGTCAAATATGTTGTGGTTGTTTTGCCATTTGAACCGGTGATGGCAATTATTTTTCCTTCAAAAAACTGTGAAGCAAATTCAATTTCTCCAATCAATGGAATATTATTTTCTTTGATAGTTTGAATGATTGGAGCTGTGTTTGGAATTCCCGGGCTTTTTACGACAATGTCGGCAGTTTTGATGATCCGAATATCATGTTTGTTTTCTTCAAAAGGGATTTGATTAGACAACAAGATTTTTTTATACTTATCTTTGATAAGGCCGCGATCGCTCACAAAAACATCATACCCTGAGTGCTTTGCCAACAATGCAGCACCCACTCCGCTTTCACCACTACCCAATATGACTATTTTTTTGTCCATTAACGCATTTTTAATGTTACAATTGACAATATTGCCAGCATGATACTTACAATCCAAAACCGGGTCACGATTTTTGCTTCATGCATGCCTAATTTTTGAAAATGATGGTGCAGCGGCGACATTAAAAATATCCGGCGGCCTTCTCCATACTTTTTTTTGGTATATTTAAAATAACTTACTTGCAGTATTACCGAAAGATTCTCAATCAAAAAAACTCCACAAAAAATAGGTATTAACAGCTCTTTTCTTACAGCCAATGAAAATACTGCTATAATACCGCCTAAGGTTAGGCTTCCGGTGTCGCCCATAAACACCTGTGCAGGATAGGAGTTATACCATAAAAATCCAACACATGCGCCTACAAACGCTGCGATAAAAATTACCATTTCACCCAGGTTGGGTATATACATTATGTTGAGGTAATCTGCAAAAATTGTGTTACCTGACACATATGCAAAAACAGCCAGAGTGACACCAATAACAGCAGATGTTCCTGCTGCCAGCCCGTCAAGTCCGTCGGTAATATTTGCCCCATTAGAAACGGCCGTGATAATGAATATCACAATAGGTATGAATACCAACCATGACCATTTTTTATAATCATCACCTATCCAGCTGATCAAGCGGCTGTAATCAAACTCATTGTTTTTTACAAATGGAATGGTTGTTATTAAACTTTTTTCTTCTTTCCAGGTATAGGATTTAGCATATTTTTTTTCAAGATCATTTTCAAGTTCGGTAATTTCTATTTTTTGAAGGTTATTGTCAAAAACTTTCCTTTTTACCACTACATCATCATGAAAATACAGGATGGTAGAGACCAAAATTCCCACACTGACTTGTCCGATAACTTTAAATCTGCCTGAAAGTCCTTTTTTATCTTTTTTGAAAACCTTTATGTAATCGTCGATAAAACCAATGGTTCCCAGGATCAATGTAGACAGGATAAGCAAAATGATATAAATATTGTCTAAACGGGCAAAAAGCAAAACCGGAATCAAAATAGCCGCAATGATAATGATGCCGCCCATCGTGGGTGTTCCTTGTTTTTGCAATTGACCTTCCAGCCCAAGATCCCGAACAGTTTCTCCAATTTGCTTTTTTCTTAAATATATTATGATCCTTTTCCCAAGATACATTGAAATAAACAATGAGAATAGAATGGAAAGGCCCGACCTGAAAGATATATATTTAAACATCCCGGCTCCCGGTACGTCCAATTGATCAAGATATTTAAACAAGTAATACAACATTTTTATTCGTTTAACATGTTTTGTAAAATTTCAGAATCATTGAATGGGAAACGTTTTCCCTTAATTTCTTGATAATCCTCGTGCCCTTTGCCTGCCACCAACACGATGTCTCCCGGTTGGGCCAATGTTACTGCCGTTTTGATGGCTTGTTTGCGGTCTTCTATAACAATCACTTTCTTTTTGTTGACCGGGTCAAGGTCTGACATCATGTTTTCGATAATGTCTGCCGGATTTTCGTCCCTGGGATTATCGGAAGTAAATATGGCTTGGTCGCTTAATTTGGCAGCAATTTTCCCCATCAGTGGCCTTTTTTCTTTGTCGCGGTTTCCGCCGCAACCAACCACTGTAATAATTCTTCCTTTTTGTTTCAATTCGTTGAGATTATCCAAAATATTTTTCAGAGCATCGGGAGTATGCGCATAATCTACAATACCTGTAATGTTATTTTTGCCGCGGATTATTTCAAATCTTCCCTCTGCGGCACGTATATTTGAAAGATGTTTAACCGCTTCCCATTCTTCTATACCACATAATATGGCAGTGGCATATGTGGCGAGAAGGTTGTATGCATTATAACGTCCTGCCAAACGGGTGTGTATTTCATGTTGATTAATTCTTAATATCAGTCCGTCTTTCGTATTGTCAATGATTTTACATGTAAAATCTGCCGGAGATTTGACTGCATATGAGTATTTTTTTGCGCGGCTGTTTTGCACCATTATTTTGCCATTCTTATCATCGGCATTATACAGGGCAAAAGCTTCTTCGGACAATTGTGTGAAAAATAATTGTTTGGCTTTCAGATAATTTTCAAAAGTTTTGTGATAATCAAGATGGTCATGTGTGATATTGGTGAAAATTCCTCCTTTAAAACGTATGCCTTGAATCCTCTTTTGATCAACTCCTATGGAACTTACTTCCATAAAACAAAATTTACAACCGTGGTCCACCATATCTTTAAGGGTGCGATGTAGCGAGATGCTGTCGGGTGTGGTTAATTTTGCAGGAATGGTTTGTTTGTCTATGATAATTTTGACAGTGGAAATTAAACCTGCCGGTATTCCGGTTGCACAAAAGAGTTGATATAGCAATGTGGCTGTAGTTGTTTTGCCATTTGTTCCCGTTACCCCTATAACTTGTAACTTTTCCGATGGTCTTCCATAAAATCTATGAGCCATTTCTCCCATCACTTCCGCTACATCATGAGAGAGGATATAAGTTATATTGTTGTCGATATTTTGCGGAAGATATTCACACACTACCACGCGGCATCCTTTTTCTATCGCCTCCGGAATAAATTGGTGTCCATCTGTGGAAAATCCTTTCTTGGCAAAAAAAACATACCCTTGTTTAATCTCATTTGAATTTTGAGACAAACCCCGAATCACGATATTATCTTTACCAATAATTCGTGAAACATTCAATCCTTGTATAATTTCTTTTAAAATCATATTTGTGAACGCAATATCAAATGAGGTTGTTTATATTTATATACCGTATCTATTTGTTTCACACTGCCAATACCAATGGGAATAACTGCATATCCTTTCGATTCAAGCAGATACACGGCATCTTTCATGTTCATACCGATAATATCTTTTACCGAAAATTTGTCGGTAGAGTAGGATTGGTCGACGGGTATTTGATCTGTTGGGAGATTTAATTTTGAAGCAATTTCTTTCAATTCGCTATAGTCGATGCTTTTGGTGAAATAATATTTTAGGTTTTCTGCCAAAATTTGTTTTTCATTTATTGATGGGATAATTTCAAAGTCACTTGCATATACCTTATCGGCAATTTCTTTAAAAATTGGACCGGCGACGAGGTTTCCATAATACACATCATTCGAAGGCGCATGTACAACTACAATACAAGAGTATTTTGGATTTTCTGCCGGAAAATATCCGACAAATGATGCCTGATAACTGATACCTTCTTCATTTTTATAACCGTGTTTGGCCTTAGCCACTTGTGCTGTTCCCGTTTTCCCGGCAATTTTCAAGTAGTCATTTTTCAGATTTTTTGCTGTACCGTTTTCCACCACACCTTCGAGAATTGGTTTTATTTTATTTATAGTTGCTTGAGAACAGATGGAGGGTTTGATTACCTCAACAGGGAAGTGTTTGATCGTCCGCCCGTTAAAACTTATTTGTGTAACAAAACGTGGTTTAACCATCGTACCATTATTTGCAATGGCATTATAAAAAGTCAAAATTTGAAGAGGCGTTAATTTCACTTCATAACCTATAGACATCCATGGAAGAGTGGTTCCATACCAATCTTTATCTTCAGGCCTTTTGATTCTTGGTTTTCCTTCACCAAATATTTCGATGCCCAAAGGCCTGCCTAAACCCATTTGAAAGAGACGGTTGACAAACTTTGATGGATTTTTGGAATAACGGTCAAAAACCAATTTTGAAACGGCTACGTTGGATGAAACCTCCAATGCTCTTTTTACAGAGATTTTCCCATAACCACCTTTATGAGAATCACGCATTATCCTGTCGTAAAATTTGTAAGTACCATCGTAGGTGTCAACAATTTCTGATGTATCAGCCAATTGGTCCTCAAAAAGCGCCATTAACGAAGCTGTTTTGAAAGTAGAACCCGGCTCTGTGGCTTCACCTACGGCATAATTAAAACTCTCTTCATATTGCCCCGATTGAGTGCGTTTGAGGTTTGCCATGGCTTTTATGTCGCCCGTTTTAACCTCCATCACCACTACACAACCATGGTCTGCTTGGTGTTTTTCCAATTGAGTAATCAATGCATGTTCAGCTACATCTTGCAGATTTACATCAATGGTGGTATAAATATCGCTCCCATTGATAGGTTCGATTTGGTTTTCGTCTTCAACAGGCATCCATATGCCACCCGCCAATTTCCGCATTAGCATCTTACCGTTTTGCCCTTTTAAATAGGTTGAGTATGCCCCTTCCAATCCCACTGATTTTACATTCTCCACATCATAACCGATTAATCTGGATGCCAGTAATCCAAATGGTTTGGCTCTACGGCTTTTTTGAATAATGATGAGTCCCCCTTTATATTGTCCGAGAGAAAGTACGGGTAGTTTTTTTATTTCTTGCATTTCTTTAAAAGAAATATTTCGTTTTATTAAATAATAGCGGTTTCCTTTTTTTCTGGCATTTATCAAGTTTTTTTTCCATTCCGTGGGGGACTTGTCATTAAATAAGTTGCTCAGGCCTCTGGCCAGACCGTCAATGTTTTCATAAAAAATATCATCTGTCAGTGCTTCTGTATTTAAATCCATTCTTATTTCATAAATAGGTATGGAAGTTGCCAATAAGCTCCCATCTTGAGCATAAATATTTCCGCGGATGGCTTCAATATCCATTTTTTTCAGGGTATGTGCACGGGCTTTTTTGAGCAATTCTTCACTTTCATATTTAATGATGTTGATTACCCTTACAGCCACTATCAAGGCAAAAAATATGAAAGTGATATAGCTGATCACCACATAATTCGATATGTTTACCTTGACTTTATTCATTTTCCTCTTTAAATTTTTCGATCTCTTTTTGTGTTACTTCAATTTTATAGGGTGGTTTCACGCTTTCTTGAAGACCTAAAAATTGGACTCTCTTTGCCACTTCTGATTGTAAGCTCATTTGATTAAGCGATGATTTCAGAAAAATATATTCCGACCTGTATTTCTTGAGGTTTTTGTTGGTTTCATCGATTCTCCTGATGGTGCTCTCTGCATAGAAGCCAATTCCAATGTATAATAAGCATAAAAAAGACAAATATGTTAAAAATGGAAGGGATGTAAGAAAATTTTCCCGGCTGAATATGTTGCCGTTCAATATGGAAATTAAAATTTTTCCTATGTTATTGTTCTCGCTCATCTATTAAATTTTTTCGGCTACTCTCAATTTTGCGCTCCTTGACCTCGGATTACTTTCAATCTCTTCTAAATCCGGAGTGATGGGTTTTTTTGTAATAACTTTCAATGGAGCTATTAACTTGCCATACATGTCTTTTACCGGTTTCCCTTCTGTGTTGCCATATTTCATAAAATTTTTAACCATTCTGTCTTCCAAAGAATGATAGGAGATTACCACCAAACGGCCTTTAGGTTTTAAAACTTCTATGCTTTGTTTTAGCAGATCTTCCAATGCTCCTAATTCGTCATTAATTTTTATTCTTATTGCTTGAAAAACTTGAGGCATAAATTGCTTCCATTTGCCTGCCGGGAAAAGATGTTTTATGGACTCTACCAAATCCTGAGTTGTGTTTAGATGTTCAGCCAAAGCAGCCTTTTTTATGTGATGGGCTAAACGACCGGAATTTTTAAGTTCGCCATATTTGTAAAGAACTTCGGCAATTTCGCTTTCGGAAGCAGTTTTGATCCATTCTGCTGCCGTAAGTGTAAGATTTGGATTCATACGCATGTCAAGAGGTTCATTAAACCGGAATGAAAATCCACGATGAGGGGTATCCAATTGGTGTGAAGAAACTCCCAAATCGGCTAAAATTCCATCTATTTGTCGAATCCCGTAAAATTTCAAGTAATTTTTAAGGTATCTGAAATTTTGCGGTATGAATATAAATCTTTCGTCGTCAATTAAGTTGTTTTTTGCATCCGGGTCCTGATCAAATGCCACTAATTTGCCGTTTTCCAAACGGGATAATATGGATCTGCTGTGTGATCCCCCCCCAAAAGTGGCATCTACATAGATGCCATCAGGCCTTATATTGATTGCCTCAATGGCTTTTTGAAGCAATACGGGTGTGTGATATGTCAAATCATTCCTGGTCATCATCATTGTTTCCTTTGTTTCCCATCACTTGTTCGGCAAGGTTGGCAAATTCTTCGGGTTCGTCGGTCAACAACGAATCATATGTGTCTTTATCCCATATTTCTATTTTGTTGCCATAAGCAAACAGAATCACTTCTTTTTGTATATTGGCATATTCTTGCAATCTTTTTGGGATAAGCATTCGGCCATTCCCATCTAACTCAATTTCGGTGGCGCCACGATAAAAATATCTCAAAAATTCGCGGTTCTTTTTCACATATTGATTCAGTTTGTTGATTTCTTCAGAAATTTTTTCCCATTCTGTGATCGGATACAATACCAAACATTTCTCAAAACCTCTGTTGATGACAAACCGGTCCTTCCATGAAGCATCAAATTGCTTCCTTAAGCCGGCAGGTATCATTATCCGGCCTTTGGGATCAAGTTTGCAATCATATTCACCGATAAATTTAGCCATTATCCGGGGAGAGTTCTTTCTGAGCGTAAAAATATAAAAAATTTACCACAATTTACCACAATTTACCACTTTGTTAAAAACTTTTTTCATAAATGAGTATTTTTTACCACGTGGTAAACACTGCCGGATCTTTCACCAATAAATGAATTCATATTAAATTTTTGAAGAATGAATACAGTTAAAAATGATTCACAATATGTCGGCTCAATTTAATATTGTATTGAAAATGTAGTGGGAGAATCAATAAACCTGATGATGATGTGGGAATTTTGTATATCTTTGAAAAAGAGATTCAGAAAATAATTTTACTTTTGAGCGGTAAAACTGTGTAAAAATGAGCTTAAGCGAGGAAATAAAAAAAGAAAATGGTTTTGAATACCTTGAAAAAGGGGAGGGGCATCCGGTCATAATTT